>Ga0307376_10000222_pt1 | contig 76577 bp, 81 predicted proteins | sample TR2MG_FD_202536 | JGI IMG/M metagenome (GOLD analysis project Ga0307376, IMG submission 202536) | Soil microbial communities from Risofladan, Vaasa, Finland - TR-2 | ecosystem: Environmental > Terrestrial > Soil > Coastal area > Acid sulfate soil | place: Finland: Risofladan, Vaasa | collected...
CGTATAATGGGCTGGAAGCGACTCATGTGATGTATCATAACCGTATGAATAACAAGCGCATTATACCGTTATGCCGCATATTCTGTGTGGGGGTTTTTGAGTGTTAAGTCCGACAGGCTGCTAGGGTGGGGGTGAGAGTGCTCACAGTTGCGGCCTCCCAACTCCCAACTTATGACTCCTGCCGCCTTGCCGCATTCACACACGCCGTGAATTTGAAAAACTTCTTTTGCCAAGTCGATGCCAATTGTCGTAATCTTTGACTGTATAATCCAACAAAGCAAATACCTGCTTTTCCGGGGGCGGTCAGGTTTGAATTGATTGAACTGTAGGAGAAAACCATGAATTTCAAAGTGACATTGGATCGTGACGAAGATGGTATATGGATTGTGGAATGTCCGGCCATCCCGGGGTGTGTCAGCCAGGGAACGACGCGCGAGGAGGCAATGGGCAACATTCGGGAGGCCATCCAGATGTGTCTGGAGGTCAGGGCCGAACAAGGCCTGCCATTGACTATGGAGACACGCGAAGTGGAAGTGGCGCTCTGATGTCAACGCTGCCCGTTTTAAGCGGGCGCGAAGTGGTGAGGGTGCTGGTTTCGATGGGTTGGACAGTTGTCCGGCAGCGGGGCAGCCATATCATTTTGACCAAGCCGGGCGAGCCAGCGACGCTGTCTGCGCCAGATCATAAAGAAGTGGCTCGTGGGACACTGCGCAGCCTGCTGAGATTAGCAAATCTGACCACGAACGAATTTGTGGCCACTCTCCAGGAGTGATACCTGCCTTGCCCCTGTTTTCCCTTGTACCTTGAATCTTGCCTTCCCATTCAAACCTCGCTATAGTCCGCGCTCAATTTTGAACTGAGACCTTGCCCGAACATTTTCCGTTCGCCCTGAGTGCCGCGCCCAGCGCGGCATATCGAAGGAACGAAAGGAAAACACTTCGTATCCTACCGATGATCCCCAAGGAACAAGCCACCTTCCGTATCCTGCGCGCCGTCGAGCTCAACCCTGGCATATCCCAGCGCGAACTTGCCAGGCAGTTGGGCGTGAGCAACGGTAAGGCCAACTATCTGATAGCGGCCCTGATCGAAAAGGGCCTGATCAAGATGGGGAATTTCCAGCAACGCGACGGCAAGCTCAACAAGATCGCCTACCTCCTGACCCCCGCCGGAGTCAAAAATCGCGCCAAGCTGACCCGCAACTACCTCGCGCGCAAAGAAGCCGAATACGAAGCGCTCAAGGCAGAGATCGAATCACTGCGGCTATGCGAAGGCATGCAGCCGGATGGCCTCCCCGCATTGCAAGGAGACGGTCGGTGATTACCGCCAGCCACCCGTCATTGCAAAAAGCCTTCAGCTGCGAGCAAAGCGCGGCAGGAAGCGCGGCAATCCAGCCCCCGTCATTGCGAGCGAAGCGCGGCAATCCAGCGCCCTTATCCAACAATGCCTCTCACAAAATCTCCCTCCCCATCGCAGGGGGAGGGCTGGGGTGGGGGTGCTACGGCCTCGCGAAGACGACTCCTCGTCATTGCGAGCGAAGCGCGGCAATCCAGCGCCCTTATCCAACAATGCCTCTCACAAAACCCCTGGATCGCTACGTCCCTGCGGGACTCGCGAAGACGACTCCTCGTCATTGCGAGGAGCAACGCGACGCGGCAATCCAGCGCCCTTCTCCAACAATGCCTCTCACAAAATCTCCCTCCCCATCGCAGGGGGAGGGCTGGGGTGGGGGTGTTCTACTGCCTCGCGACAACACCGGCCCGTCATTGCGAGCGCAGCGCGGCAATCCAGCCCACTCGTCATTGCGAGGAGCAACGCAGCGCGGCAATCCAGCGCCCTTCTCAACAATGCCTCTCACAAAATCTCCCTCCCCTTCGCAAGGGGGAGGGTTGGGGTGGGGGTGTTCTACTGCCTCGCGACGACAACTCTCCGTCTTTGCAAGGAACAGCGCGACGAAGCAATCCAGTCCACCCGTCATTGCGAGCGCAGCGCGGCAATCCAGCGCCCTTCTCAACAGTGCCTCTCACAAAATCTCCCTCCCCCTCGCAGGGGGAGGGCAGGGGTGGGGGTGCTCTACGGCCTCGCGACAACACCGGCCCGTCATTGCGAGCGCAGCGCGGCAATCCAGCGCCCTTCTCAACAATGCCTCTCACAAAATCTCCCTCCCCTTCGCAAGGGGGAGGGTTGGGGTGGGGGTGTTCTACTGCCTCGCGACAACACCGGCCCGTCATTGCGAGCGAAGCGCGGCAATCCAGCGCCCTTCCCAACAGTGCCTCTCACAAAATCTCCCTCCCCCTCGCAGGGGGAGGGCAGGGGTGGGGGTGCTCTACTGCCTCGCGGCAATCAAGTCGCGTAGGTCGGATCAAGCGCAGCGATCCGACAACATGACTACAAAACAGAGCAATTCGAAATGGCTTGAAGAGCGAGTTGTCAAATATTCCGAGCAGTGCAAAAATACTGTGAAAGCCTAATTGATACTGGCAAGAGAAAATCAATGAATGGTGTTGTGAAAATTGAAAACATAAAAGAGTTACTCGTCGAGATAAGAGAGCAGAACGTTCTGCTGGATAGTGATGTGGCTCAAATCTACGGTGTCGAAACCAGGGATATCAATAAGGCAGTTGCAAATAATCCGGACAAGTTTCCTGTTGGATACATTATCAAACTTACAAGACCTGAGAAAAATGAACTGGTGGAAAATTTCCACCGGTTCGATAAGCGTAAAGCACGCGACGGTAAATCCCAAAGCCTTTTCCGAAAAAGGCTTGTATATGCTCGCGACTATCCTCAAAAGTCGACAAGCAATACAGGCGACGATATCCATCATTGAGACCTTCTCAAAGATTAGAGAGCTGTCTAGGGGTATTAAAGCGTTATCAGTCGTGCAAGATAAAGCCGAGCAAAAATCACTTATGCAAAAAAGCGGAGAACTGATTACTGAAATTTTCGATGAGGATTTACAGACAAGCGACACAGAAACCTCAATCGAGTTGAACTTTGCGGTTTTAAAGTTCAAGCACACGATAAAGAAGAAAAACAAATGAGAAAGATATGTGCTACAGCCTCACGACAACAACTCATCCTCATCGCGAGGAGGTGTAGTCGCGTAGGTCGGATCAAGCGCAGCGATCCGACAATATGACCGTCACTCCTCGTCATTGCGAGCCGCAGCGCGGCAATCCAGCGCCTTATATCCAACAATGCCTTTGGCAAAACCTCTGGATCGCCACGGCCTGTGGCCCCACAAAATCCCCCTCCCCCTCGCAGGGGGAGGGCTGGGGCGGGGGTGCCCACAGCCAACGGCCTCGCGACGACAGTCCCCGTCATTATGAGCGCAGCGATGCAATCCAACGTCTTTGGCAATTGAAACATTCGCAAAAATCAGGAGGTTTTCCAAATGACTAAAGGAAAATTGATCGTTCAAGACACCGTCGTATCGTTTACACGGGTGGAGCAAGGCGACTTTATTTCTCTGACGGACATTGCCAGAGTCAAAAACCCTGATGAGCCCAAAGATGTTGTCAAAAATTGGCTAAGAACGCGCTCGACGGTTGAGTTTTTAGGTTTGTGGGAAAAAATCAACAACCCCGATTTTAAAGGGGTCGAATTCGACTCCTTTAAAGTTGAAGCCGGATCCAATAGCTTCACGCTTTCGCCGTCAAAATGGATTGCCGCAACTGGAGCTATTGGCCTTAAAAGCTCATCTGGACGATCTGGCGGCACGTTTGCCCATAAAGATATTGCCTTTGAATTTGCATCTTGGGTTTCGGCGGAATTTAAGCTTTTCCTCATCAAGGAATTTCAGCGACTAAAAGACGAAGAGATCAGCAGTCGCTCGCTGGAGTGGAACCTTACCCGGTCGCTGACCAAGATCAACTACCGCATCCATACCGACGCCGTTGCGCAAAACATTATTCCGCACAGCATCACCAATGTACATGCCGGACTGATTTATGCGTCTGAGGCCGACGTTTTGAATGTAGCCCTGTTCGGTATGACGGCCAAGCAATGGCGCGATCTCAACAAAAACAAAGGTGGCAATATTCGCGATCATGCGGCGGTAGAGCAACTGGTGGTTCTGTCAAATATGGAGAGTATCAACGCTGAACTTATTCGGCAGGGTCTGGATCAGCCCGCGCGGCTGAAAGCCCTGAATCAAACCGCCATCCATCAGATGCGCTCCTTGCTGGGCACCCCAGGACTGCAAAAACTAAAATGACAGCCTGCGAAACAATCCAAACAAAACTTGCCTCCGCCCCTTGCATATGGCTCATCACGGGAATCAGGTCTGACATCTCACAAGATGCGTCCGTCATTCCCGCGAAGGCGGAATCCAGCCTGATATTCCGCAAGATTCGTTCGTCATTGCGAGCGCAGCGCGGCAATCCAGTACACTTCGTCATTGCGAGGCACGAAGTGCCGTGGCAATCCAGCTTCTCCGTCTTTGCGAGGAGCAGCGCGACGAAGCAATCCAGCCCCCCGTCATTGCGAGGCACGAAGTGCTGTGGCAATCCAGCGCCTTTACCCAACATGCCTTTGGCAATCCAGTAAACCAACATAAAAACCAAACATGACCACACAACCACCAACCTCAACCGACGTCGTCTGGCACCACGCCACCGTCACCCGCGCCCGGCGCGAACAGCAGAACGGCCACAAAAGCGCCGTGCTGTGGTTCACCGGCCTATCCGGTGCGGGCAAATCCACCTTGGCCCATGCCGTCGAAGAAGAACTGCATCAACGCGGCTGCCATACCTTTGTGCTGGACGGCGACAACGTGCGCCACGGCCTGTGCGGCGACCTGGGCTTCTCCGAGCAAGACCGCAAGGAAAACATCCGCCGCGTCGGCGAAGCCGCCAAGCTATTCATCGAAGCCGGTGTGATTGTCCTTACGGCCTTCATCTCCCCCTTTCGCGAAGACCGCGAGCGCGTGCGCAAACTGATCGGCGCTGCCGACTTCATCGAAATCTATTGTCATTGCCCATTGGAAGTGTGCGAAGAGCGCGATGTGAAGGGAATGTATAAAAAAGCGCGGCAGGGGCTGATAAAAAACTTCACCGGCATATCTTCGCCCTATGAAGAACCGACACAACCAGAGCTATCCATTGATACGGGAGCGGAACCCCTTGAGGAATGTGTCGGCCAAGTTGTGCAATACCTTCGATCCAGCGGCAGATTACCAAAGTGATTTACCCAGTTATTCTTTCCGGTGGTAGCGGCACACGCCTTTGGCCTGCGTCGCGTAAAGCACTTCCCAAGCAATTCCTACCGCTTGTTTCCGATCGAACCATGTTTCAGGAAACCTTGTTAAGGTTGACAGGAATGTCAGAGCTGGCAAAACCATTGGTGGTTTGTAACCACGAGCACCGTTTTCTGGTTGCAGAACAGTTGAGGGAGCTGGATGCCAGCCCACTGTTTCAAATCATAGAGCCGGTCGGCCGCAACACAGCACCCGCTGTTGCGGTGGCTGCATTGGCTTTATTGTCGGTCGACCCAGACGGCATTCTGCTGGTGCTTCCCGCAGATCATTTGATTCGAGACGTACCGGCATTCCAGGTTGCGATTCGTGCAGCCGCCACACTGGCGGAAGATTCCAAACTGGTTACTTTTGGAATCGAGCCCGATGCACCCGCTACGGGGTTTGGGTATATAGAGCGTGGTGCGCCTTTAAATGGCGATTCAGTTTTCAAAGTTGCCAGATTTGTCGAAAAACCCGACCTTGAAACGGCAAATAGATTCTTAACAACAGGTAATCATTATTGGAACAGTGGCATGTTCATGTTTCGGGCCGATGTTTATCTGCGCGAATTGCAGCAGCATCGCCCGGATATCTATCAGGCAGCTTGTAGTGCGTGGGATAAACATAGTCGCGACCTTGATTTTTGCAGGTTGGATGAATCCGCGTTTGCCGCATGCCCTTCAGATTCGATCGATTATGCCGTAATGGAGAAGACTGACTCTGCAGCGGTGATAACGGTAGATATCGGCTGGAATGACATCGGGTCGTGGACTTCCCTTTACGAAGTCTCTGCCAAGGATGACCTGAAAAATGTGGCGCGTGGAGATGTCTATTTGCAAAATACCGAGGGTTGTTATGTAAGGGCAGACAGTCGTCTGGTAACCACTATCGGGGTACATGACTTGATCGTGGTGGAAACAGCAGATGCCGTTTTGGTCGCCCACAAGGACTATGCGCAAGATATCAAGCAGGCAGTCGAACATCTGCATCGCGAAGGCCGGGATGAACACATTTTTCACCGTCGGGTATTTCGTCCGTGGGGATACTACGAGGGGATAGATGCAGGAGAACGCTTTCAGGTCAAACGCATCATGGTCAAAGTGGGAGGGAGATTATCGCTGCAATTACACCACCATCGCGCGGAACATTGGGTGGTAGTGGCAGGTCGGGCACGCATCATCCGCGACGATGACGTTATCGAGCTGCAAGCGAACCAGTCGACCTACATCCCGTTTGAGACGAAGCATCGATTAGAGAATATAGGCGATGAGCCGCTTTATCTGATCGAAGTGCAATCAGGTGACTACTTGGGCGAGGATGACATCGTTCGCATTGAGGATGATTACCGCCGCCATCAGAATGGCTCTGGTGTCAAATGAAGAAAATCATCAAGCGCAGAATTGATGCCATTCGGGATGTTGCTCTCGATCATCATGCAAAGGAAATATTGAGTAAGAGCGCTATTGCTTTTATCCTCAGGATAGTTGGGACTGGCCTGGCTTTTTTAATGCAGATTGTAATTGGTCGCTACTTGGGTGCATCCGGGGCTGGCTTGTATTTCCTTGCCTTCACGATAACCACTTTGCTTGCTACGATATCCATGCTAGGCATGGATAACAGTGTCACGCGCTTTGTGGCTGCCCATGCTGTCGAAAAAAACTGGTCTAAGGTTGGAGGTGTGGTTTCACAAGCATTGCTTTTGACAATTGTCGTATCGGTGCTTATGAGTGTGCTGCTCTTTTTCCTTGCCGATTGGGTAAGTATCAGTTTATTCAATAAGCCCGAACTGGCAAAACCACTGCTGCTCATGTCCTTTTTCATCCTTCCGTTATCGTTGGTGGTCATTTACACGAGCGCATTGCAGGGCTTGAAATATGTGCGAGATGTCATGTTGTTGCAAAGCGTAACAACCCCCGCCATTGCTTTGGTGGCTATGTATTTTTTTATACCGTTGTTCGGATTGGCGGGAGCTGTAGTTTCTTATGGTTGTGGAATTGTAATCACGCTGGTCATTGGCCTTCTTTTGTGGAACCGAGCAAAGGCAGTATGGGGAAAGATACTTACGCACTTTTCGGCAAAAGCCTTATTAAGCAGTAGTATCACCCTGTTGGGAGCAGTATTGTTGCAGCAGATTATGATGGCATTGCCCTTGCTACTACTGGGCGTATGGGGTAGCAGTGCGGACGCAGGTATGTTTAGTGCAGCACAACGCACGGCGAGCCTGATTGGGCTTGTGTTGGTTTCTGCCAACGTCATTGTTGCACCCAAATTTGCCGAGTTATATCAACAAAATGATATAGAGGCGCTTGGAAAAGTGGCGAGGCAAGGTGCGTTGTTGATGACGGTTATGGCTTCTCCAGCACTTTTGCTGTTTTTGTTTGTACCAGAATGGGTGATGGGCTTATTCGGCGCTGAATTTTCTGCTGGGTGGTTACTGTTGGTGATCATGGCACTGGGTCAGTTGGTGAATGTGATGACTGGTTCGGTTGGATTCATCTTGGTTATGACAGGGTATGAAAAACAAGTTTTCATAGCTGCACTATGGGGGGGGGGCATAAATTTGCTGCTATGTGTAGCTTTAATCCCGCCGTATGGTGCAGTCGGAGCAGGAGTTGCTACATCAATTTCTATTGCGAGTATAAATTTGTTACGTGTTCGCTATGTTTGGAAAACAATAGGCGTGATGCCTATTCCCTTTATTTGGCGCATGCAACCCAGATAATACGAATATTGAAATTGATATTTAAGTTTATTTTGAGAGTAGAGAGGATACTGCAATGAGCATTCATAAGTACTTGTTTACCACCAAACAATATATTAAAAAAAAGATACCAATAAAAAGCCAATTTTCAGAGAAATTACGAAACTCAACCGAGTCAAAATATGTTGGCTCACCGGGGCCATTGGTTGATGTATACAATAAACTTCGACTAATCCCTGGATGGTTTAATCTGGACGACTGTATTCATTTTAATTTGATTTTACAAATGCAGTCTGCACACGGAATGAAAGGAGATATCTTTGAAATTGGAAGCTTTTATGGCCGTTCAACAGCTTTAATGGCTACGTGCCTTAAGGAAGATGAAAAGATATTTGTTTGCGATGCATTCCAAGGCGACACAGATGATCGCTATTCAAATAAACCGACGCCTGATTATCTGCTCTCTAACGTGATGAACGTTAATCCCGGCCTATCTAGCGATAAGTTAGTAATATTTGCATGTTTAAGCAATGATCTTCAGATGGAAAGTAATCTTCGATTCCGGTTTATTCATATAGATGGTGGACATTCAAGAGAGCAAGTTAAGTTTGATTTGGCTCTATGTAAAGAGCATATACAACCGAAAGGTATTATTGCCGTAGACGACTATGATCACCGTGATTGGTTAGGGGTGCTTAAAGGAGTAAATGAGTTTCTTGATGAGAATAAGGATATGGAGATTTTTGCAGATTTAAATCGTCACGGCGCAATAGGTAGAAAAATATATTTAGCAAAAAAATGAAGTTGCACTGGAAGTGCTGCGCTTAACCGGTTTACTATCCAGCTAGAGGATAGGGTGCCGCAGCATTAACGAATTCCTATTTATACAAGAGAAAATCACTCCAGACGGGGTGATTAAATAGAAAAATCGGCAAAGCTGCCGGGATAATTACAATGCTGAGCCCGTTCTCGAAGAAATCAGAGCTTATTCAGTGCTTCCTTAGATATGCATAAGCGGATATTTATTGTTGGAAGTCCAAGGTCAGGAACTACTCTTTTGCAGGGCATGTTGGCTAGCCACCCTGCAGTATTTTCTCTTCCAGAGACTTTTTTTTTCGTTAAAGCAACACAGGGGCATTTTTTTAAGAGGAAATTTCTTTGGCCCGCGATAAAAATATATGGGCATCTGGAAGGTATAGTAAGGGAGTTGGGGAGAGATGATCTTGTAAAAAATGCAAAGGTCGGACTCTTTGCGCGAAAGTATGCAAACTCATTCACTGAAGTTCTTGATCGACTTACGGCAGACTCCGGTAAAAAGATTTGGGTTGAAAAGACTCCATGGCATTTACGCAGTATCGAAGAAATAACAAAACAAGTGCCTGGTGCAGCGTTTATTCATATCGTGAGAGATGGAAAGGATGTTGTTGCATCTTTGTATAACGCAACACATTTACAAACACAGGAGTGGGCAACGCTTCAGCCATCATGGTATCCGGGTTTTTTAAAATTTAAGCCGTATTCTATTGAGGATTGCGTGAAGATATGGAATGAAGATATTAGCCTTACCAGAGAGGTGATTGGTCGAGCCAATCACTTCGTGTTGAACTATGACGAGTTGGTTGCTCATCCTGAAAGCGTAATTCGTGAGGTTGCCGATTTTATCGGAATTAACTTTGATGAGGCCATGCTTGCGCCCACAGCATCTGTTGGCAGGATTACTCGGAAACAAGAGCTATGGAAAATAAACAATGCAAGTTCAATAAAAAAGAGCAATAACCACTTCAGCAATATATTCGATCAAGAGCAGCAGGCTTGGATTGTCGCACATCTGGAGTCGAAACTCTTATGTGACCTGAGTAACTTCAGCCGGAAAAAAAGTGAACGCTAATGCTTTTGAAAAAAAAAGCGTAATAGGTGTGGTCATCGGATTTCTGTTGGCTGTGTTAAGCATGCGTCTGATGTCTAATGCCCCAATCCCTTATGTTTTAGAAGTTGAAGCGGCCGGTATTTTATTCTTGTTAATGTTTGTAGTGGTGAGGTATTTATTCTACCCATTATATTGTGGGAGATTTAGAGCGAGTGGTTACGAAAAGTATATTTTTCTACTGATGTGCTTGCCATTTTATTCGGCATGGCGCTCTTATGTTGTATTCGGGCAGCCTTTAATTTACGGTGTTTTATGCCAAAGATATATTTGGCTTTCGGCTACAGCACTTCTGCTGATAAATTGCTTCAGGTATAACTGGGTTGGCTTGAAAGATATCGAAAAGTCTATGGTTGTATTGTCGTGGCTCTGCCTGGGTTGTTACGTACTTGTTCAGCTATTTGTAAATCCAGCTAACTATGCTGGTGAGCTTCAGTTTGTAGCGAGATCATCTGTAGGTTATCTTTTTAAATTTGAAACTGCTCCCTTGGTATTTGGCTTTTTTTATTACCTTATGAAATGGTTTGTGCGACGATCACACGCTTATTTTTTTGCGGTGATCCCATTTTTGTCGATGCTGCTATTTATTGATAAAAGATCGCTTCACTTATCGATGATTATGGCGATACTACTAACTATCTGGATCTATTTTGACCATAGAAAACTTGCCAGCGTGGTATTCAAACTTTTTTTTGTAGTCACTAGCATACTTGTTATGGTCTATCTAGCTAATCCAGAATATTTAGATAAGTCTGTAACAAGATTTAATGAGGCTGTTAGTGTGGTTCTTACAGCCGAAAAAGGGGATGACGACTCTTCAAATGCAAGAATTGGAGAGGTGCTGATTGCGCTACCTTACATTCAGGAGAATTGGATGTTAGGTAACGGAGATGTGAGTAGTCAATGGAATGGCGGATATGAGTCAATACTAGGATATTTTTATACGTCTGATATCGGCATGATAGGTGCTTTATTTGTGTTTGGCTTGATTGGCGTTGCACTGGTTTATGGGCAATTTTTTTTCGTAAATATTGGTCAATTATCGGCTGTTAATCTAAGTTATGCACCTTTTTCATTGGCCTCATTTGCTGTGGTACTTACTCTTTTTTTTCAATCAGCAATCAAAGGCGATATTATTTTCTCTCCTGCCCAGGTATTGTTCTTCATTGTTATTGTCAATCAAATTGCTAGCCCTAAATTGGTTACGATGCGCAATGGTGGAACCAAAAGAATGCGGTAAGTGAGCTAAACTAATCGGGGAAGTTATGTCATTAGCATATAAATTTTCGGCGTGGAACAGAACAAGAAAATGGAAGTTATTTTGTCGACAGTTTGTAGTGACTAAAGAAACACAAATTTTAGATGTAGGATTTTCAGATAATGAATATTCTGTAACTGACAATTATCTGGAAAAACACTACTCCTACCCCGAAAAATTGACCGCACTTGGAGTGGAGAATCCTATCAATTTCTCCAAGCGATATCCGAAAGTCAATGCCGTAGTCTACGCAGGCGGAAAATTTCCCTTCGCCGATAAGCAATTTGATATTTGTTGGTCAAATGCGGTGATTGAACACGTTGGCAGTAAGGAGGCGCAAGTACTTTTCATTAAAGAAATGAATCGTGTGGCCAAGCAAGTCTTTTTTACAACACCAAATAGATATTTCCCCGTTGAGACGCACACTCGTGTTCCGTTGTTGCATTATCTCCCCAAAACTTGGTTTGATATATTTTTAAAAGTTATTGGAAAAGAATGGGCATCAGGCAGTTATATGTATTTGTTGGCTGATGGAGATTTAAGATGTCTACTTAACGATGCTGAAATAGATAATTACATGATCCACAGAAATTGGATGTTTGGGTTTGTGTTGGATTTTGTTGTGATAATCAAATAACTAGATTTGTTTGACAAAGGTTAAATATGAGCTATCGGTTTATGTCAAATAAGACGGGCAGTGAGCATGATGAATGCCAGTGGAGTAGCAGAGATTTAGAGGGTGAATTGCTTGCTTTTAATGGAAGAACGTTACGTACTATCTTTGATAAATATATAGCATATAAACAAGCAAATATTATTGAGGCGGGCTGTGGTTTGGGGGGCTGGTGTGAGTGGTTCAAGCGTAAGGGGGCTCAAGTAGTCGGTATAGAATACTGCGAACACGTAGTTCTTAAGGCAAAGAGCTTTAAGCCTGATATACCTGTCGAATTGGGTGATGTCACAAACCTAAATTACGATGATGGTACTTTTGATGTTTATGTGTCTTTGGGAGTAATAGAACATTTTGAGCATGGGCCTGCATTGGCTATTGATGAGGCTCATCGTGTGCTTAAGCCGGATGGCATTGCTATTTTCACTGTTCCAGTACTAACTCCATTTAGGCGGTTTGTAGTACACCCAATACGCGATTTATATTTTATTTTAAAAAAAATGCGTGGCGACCAGGTGTATTTCTGGGAGTATCGCTATAGCCGCAAGGAGTTAAGCGAATACTTAATAAATTCAGGCTTTGAAATTCTAGAAGAGGGGGTAGATGATTATGATGAGAGCTATACTCATCGCCATATGGGGCTTTGGGCAGATTGGTTCTTCTTGCGTGATAATAAAGACATCTGGGGTTTGAATGCATTTGGGAGAGTAGCACTCCAAGGTTTAAAAATGTTATTTCCTCGAACTTGGTATTGCGCAGGCTGGGTTGTGGTTGTGCGAGCAACAAAAACTAGCTAACAAACTAAGGCAATTCCCCGGTGATCCCCCAAAAATAGCGCTCAGTAGCATTACTCCGAAACAGAAGCCAACATTGACCAACATTACTTCTGGTTGATGTTAGTAATGTGAGGATTACCCTTCAAGGTGCAGTAAGAAAATGAAAAATCATGATTTGCGGATATCCGTCATTGAGCCTGTTGGCGGGCATGGCGGTATGAACTATTACGACTTTGGATTGGCGGGTGGACTGGTTGACGCAGGGGTGGATGTGGTTTTGCATACCTGCGATGAAACAGATATTTCCACAGAAGGTACGTTTGAAGTACGTCACACTTTCAAGAGTATTTACGGGAAATCTGTGCCGTGGAAGCGTGGACTACGTTTTTTGCGCGGTAGCATTGTGGCATTACTCTCTGCTGTGGTTGAGCGACGCCACATAGTTCACTTCCATTTTTTTCATGTAGGTGCATTGCAAACGATGCAGGTGACGCTTGCTCGCCTTCTCATGAGGAAGATTGTGGTTACGGCGCATGATGTGGAGTCTTTTGTTGCGGGGTTAGAAGCGCCAGTGCTGAGCCGCATGGTCTATAAGTTGGCACACCGGGTTATCGCGCATAATCAGATCAGCAGAACAGAGCTTATAGGGCGAATCGGTTTGAACGCTGAGATAATTACCGTGATTCCACACGGCAATTATCTGCACGCCGCTCGCATTTTGCCCCCGCAAGCAAATGCACGACAATTACTTGGTATTCCTGGAAATGCCAAGGTGCTCTTGTTTTTTGGCCAAATCAAGGATGTAAAAGGCTTGGATCTGTTGATCGAGGCGATGCCGGAAATTATAAAAAATCATCCCGCCACTGTGTTGCTGATCGCCGGAAAACCATGGAAAAGTGATTTTTCCATATATGACCGGCTGATTGAAAAACTAGCGGTTCGTAATAACTGCATTACAAATATTCGTTTTATTCCTGATAGCGAGGTGCCGATTTATTATAGTGCCTGTGATCTGGTTGTGCTGCCATATCGGCGTATCTATCAAAGCGGAGTGGTGCTGATGGCGATGAGTTACGGCAAAGCGGTTCTGGTTTCGAGCCTGCCGGGTATGACCGAGATCGTGCATGACGGTGTAAATGGATTTGTATTTCAAAGTGATCGCAGTGATGATTTGTCGGCAAAGCTCAGTGAAATATTGGGCAATATTGAATCCATACAGAGGATTGCTGCAAAGGGAAAAGAATATGTGATTGAAAAGCATGATTGGCACTCAATCGGTGAGGCTACTGCCTATTTATATAGGGGAATGCTATGCGGGAAAACATAAGCTGTCGCATGCTGGGCTGGGCTGGTTTTTTTCTTTGTATTTTGTGTGGTTTTGGGCAGGTTTATGCGGCCGAAATGCCAGTCAATTGGCCGTGGAGAGGAGTGGGTTTGGATAACATAGGGAATACCCCGGCAGATATCCACGAATTGGTTCACAAGCTGGGGATAAATAGCGTCCAGTTACAATTAATGCCCCGGCTTTTGGCGAAGAGAAAAAAAATCTCGGCTAATGACGCATGGAATGAGTCGTTAGCGTGGGCAGATAAAATGCTGGAGGCATGCAAGGAAGAGAAAATTGTTGGGATTGTCGAATTGAAGGAGTTTCCAATCGATATCAACAAAAAATTCAATATGACGTCACCACGTTTCTGGCTGGATGCAAATGAACTGAATGAAGTGCTTGGCCTGATCGAGAAACTTGCCATTCATTTACATACACATGGAAAAGAGCTTGCTGCGTATGATATTTTAGACGAACCCGTCATGCTTGTTGGTGGTGTCGCTGTCTCCCCTCCGGGATGGCCAAGTTTCCAGGAACAGATCGTAAAGCGGATAAGAGCACACGATTCCTTACGCTGGGTGGTGGTTAAGCCGGGCCCTTGGGGACAGGCAAGCGGGTATAAGCAGTTTTCACCACTGCCATTTCCATGGTTGGTATACAGCATTCATGTGTATACCCCACATTCATTTACTCACCAGGGGATACAGTCATACAAATTTGACATGACTTATCCGGGTGAGATTAGCGGTAAGTATTGGGACGCCGTAGCGCTTGAAAAAGAGTTGATGCCTGCCATTGAGTTTCAAAAGAGGAATAATGTACCCGTATGGGTCGGGGAGTTTAGTGCGCTGCGTTGGGCTCCGGGCGGGGAACAATACCTGAAAGATTTGGTTGGAATTTTTAATCGCAACGGCTGGGGATGGTCATATTTTAGTTTTGCCACATCCTGGAATGGATGGAATCCGAACTATGATGATTCATACACAGTATCTAACGAAGAGGCCGAGCTTCACAAGGTGGGCGAGAATTCAAAGCGGTGGCAAACAGTTAAAAGTATTTTTAATGTGAAAGATTCCGTTTTAACGCCATAAAGTTGTTTCCTGCCGGGATCGTAGCACTCTCATCAGCCGCGCTAAATCCGCACTGCGATAAAACTAAAAACAGGAGTATGAATATTTGGAAGCTGTTCGTGATGAATTCAATTCAGTGCGGGTGCAGTGATGAAGCTGGCTATTCTTGGTACGCGCGGCGTGCCTGCATCGCATGGCGGGTTTGAAACATTTGCCGAAGCACTTGCCCTGTATCTTGTTGGGCGTGGGTGGGAAGTCACTGTGTATTGCCAAGAAGATGGTGTCGGCGAAGTGCAAGAAGATGAATGGTGCGGTATTCGTCGAGTGATTATGCCTATCAAGCAAGGTGGTGCGCTGGGGACAATCATTTTCGACTGGAGATCAATTTGGCATTTACTTGCGACAGACCAAAAGCTGGTGCTGACCCTTGGCTATAACACGGCAGTATTCTGCGCCCCTTATCGCCTTTATGGTATTCGTAATCTAATTAACATGGATGGGATTGAATGGCGCCGCCAGAAGTGGAGCTTTGCAGAAAGAGCCTGGTTTTGGTTGAACGAGCGTTTGGGTTGCTTTATTGGCAATCACTTGATAGCAGATCATCCCGAGATTGCCAATCATCTTTCAACACGCATCTCACGAAATAAAATTACGATGATCCCTTATGGCGCACAGGAAATCTTGTCTGCGGAGGTCTCGTTACTTGCACAGTTTGGCATTGAGCAGAATCGTTTTGTTACCGTCATAGCCAGACCCGAGCCGGAGAATTCAATTCTTGAAATTGTTCGCGCCTTTTCTCAAAAGCGCCGGAATCGAAAGTTGGTCATGCTTGGTTGCTATGAACCGGAAAAAAATGCTTATCATGCCGATGTCCTTGCTGCGGCGAGTGATGAGGTGCTTTTTCCCGGTGCAATTTACGATAAGCGCATTGTTGAAGTGCTTCGCTTTTATAGCAGGCTGTATATTCATGGTCACCAGGTCGGTGGAACTAATCCCTCGTTAGTCGAGGCGATGGGGGCCGGTTCAGCCGTGCTGGCTCACGATAATCGCTTTAATCGTTGGGTCGCTGGGGGTGGAGCAAGCTACTTTGAAAATGAGAATGAATGTGCAGAGAGGCTAAGCGAATTATTGGATGAAGATAGTACGATTGAGCGCATGCGTTTATCGAGCCGTGTCCGTTTTAATGAGTTATTTACTTGGGAAAATGTGCTTGGCCAGTATGAGCGTCTGCTGACCAAATGGGGATAGGGCACTATAAATGTGCCGGGATCTATGAAAATAATAGCCGTTGGCGGCGAGGCTATATCGGTTTGCACATGGTGATGCGTTGGCTCGCGGCAGGTGTGGTGGTGTTGATGCTGGTCGCACTTTTTGCCGGTGGTGCGCAGCCCCAGGCGGTGGGACTTTTCTCCGCGTCATGGGATAAGGTGGCACACGGGTTATATTTTTTTGTGCTGGCTTTTTTGTTGGCGCGTTTTTTTTCGTTTTCGGTATTGTGGGTGGTTGTGTTGGCGCTGCTGGTTGCAGTGGTGGACGAGACGCACCAGATGTTTTTACCCGGCAGGGTTGCCAGTTGGGACGATGGGCTGGCGGATGCGGTCGGCGTGGGTTTGGGGTTGGTTGCGGTGAAGATGCTGGGCGGAATGGGTAAAGCAGGACTGAGGACTGAGGGCTGAGTTTTGTAGGTCGGATCAAGCGTAGCGATCCGACATTTTTGTGGCGGTTATATTGTCGGATCGCTACGCTTGATCCGACCTACGCGACTTGACTGCCACGCTTCGCTCGCAGTGACAAAGTGCCGTCATTGTAAACCGCAGGTTGTGGCGCTCTCACCCCCACCCTAGCCCTCCCCCTGAGAGGGGGAGGGGATTTTGTAAGGCCGGAGGCCGTGGCGACCCAGAGGTTGTTAAAGCAGGACTGAGGATTGAGGACTGAGGATTGAGTTTTGTAGGTCGGATCAAGCGTAGCGATCCGACGTTTTTGTGGCGGTCATATTGTCGGATCGCTACGCTTGATCCGACCTACGCGACTTCACTGCGCTCGCAATGTCATCGCGAGGCCGGAGGCCGTGGCGACCCAGAGGGCATTGAAGCAGGAATGAGGGGGTGAGGTTGACAGATAATTATATTTAAGCCATATTGACCAGTATGATTATATCGATTGGAATATCATGATTACTGAAACCAGTGCAGTTAACTTCAGGCAGAACCTGGGTGAGATGCTCAACCAAGTGCAGTATCGGCGCGATAGCGTGGTAATTAATAAAGACGGCAAGCCAGTGGCTGCGCTGGTTGATGCCCGTTTGTTTGAGCGTATTCGCCGTATGCAGGGCCGCTTCGATGCACTATGCCAACGCATAGAGCTTGGTTTTGCGGTTGTGCCGGAGGCAGAAGGGCTTGCTGAAATTGACGCTGCCGTTGAGTTGGAACGGGCGCAGGCCAGTTCATCGGCCGGGAAGCGTTGAGCCGCTGTGGCCGCTCTGCGGGTAGTGCTCGATACGAATGTGCTGCTTTCGGGCATCGCTTATCCTGCCAGCGTGCCGGGCAAGATTATGGCGGCATGGCGGCATGGCTCACTCGATGTTCTGCTTTCTCCTTACATACTCGATGAGTTACGACGCGTTCTTCCACGATTGGCGCACCGCCACGGTTTGAACTTGGAGGAAATTGACGATTTGGTGGATGTGCTTTCCATTCAAGCCGATGTCATTGAGCCGCAGCCTGGCGTAGAACCAGACTTGCGTGATGTTGGTGACCAGCCTGTGCTGGGCACTTTGCTGGCGGCGTGCGAAACATCGGGGGCAGACTACCTCATAACCGGCGATAAGGATTTGCTTGCATTGGCCGGGCGCTATCCCGTCATGACTCCGGCGAAATTCTGGGCAACACACGCCGGGCTTTGATCGCGGCTGAAGGCAGTTCCTCGCAATAATGGAATGCCGTTCATCGCGAGGCCGCAGGCCGTGGCGATCCAGAGGTTTTGTGAAAGGCGCTGTTGGTTAAAGGCGCTGGATTACTTCGTCTGCTGTGCCTCCTGATGAAACTACTAGCCATCTGACTAGCCCAGTAAAAGACACCGGGCAAGTCATTGGTTATCGCAATGACGGAGTGCTGTCATCGCGAGGCCGCAGGTTGTGGCGCTCTCACCCCCACCCTAGCCCTCCCCCTGAGAGGGGGAGGGAATTTTGTAAGGCCGGAGGCCGTGGTGATCCAGGGGTTATTAAAGCAGGACTGAGTGCTGAGGATTGAGGACTAAGTGGCTGGATTGCTTCGTTGGCGTTGCCTCCTCGCAAAGACGGAGTGCCGTTATCGCGAGGCCGCAGCCTATCAACCTGGCGGCTTCAACTCGTAACTGGTGCTGCGGCCACTGGCCTCGGAGCGCATCAAAACACCGCGTTCAACCAGATCCGTGATGTCGCGCAGCGCCGTGTCCTGCGAGCACTTGGCAATGGCTGCCCATTTACTGCTGGTGAGCTTGCCCTCGAAATCATCGAGCAGTTTGTTGAGCAACTTGATCTGCCGATCGTTCATCGGCGTGCCTGCCCAATGCTTCCAGAAGCGCGCCTTCATCAACACCGACGCCAGCGTCTCCTCGGCACCTTGTACGGCGCGCAGCAGGCAGCCGAGGAACCACTCGAGCCACTCGGTGACATCCATCGATCCTTTCTGCGTCGCTTCCAGACGTTCGTAGTAATCCTTGCGCTCACGCTGAATCTGCGCCGATAGGCTGTAGTAACGCTGAGCGGATTGTTCTGCGCGCGCCAGGGCCATGTCACCCACGGCGCGAGCCATGCGTCCATTGCCGTCGTCGAAAGCATGGATGGTTACAAACCACAGATGGGCAAGGCCCGCCTTGATCACCGGATCATCCTGCCGGTCGATGTTGAACCACCGCAGAAAATCTGCCATCTCGGCATCCAGCTGCTGTGCCGGCGGCGCTTCATAGTGCACTTTCTGGCGATGCAGAGGACCGGAGACCACTTGCATCGGTCCTTGCGCGTCGTCACGCCAGACGCCGACCTGGATCTTTGACAGTCCGCTGTAACCGGTCGGGAACATGGCGGCATGCCAGCCGAACAATCGCTCGGCGGTTAACGGCTTGTCGTACCCCTGTGTGGCATCCAACACCATATCCACCACGCCATCGACGTGACGGTCCGCCGGAGCCAGTGCGCCGATATCGACACCGAGGCGCCGGGCGATCGAGGATCGCACGGAGTCGGGATCGAGCTTCTCGCCTTCGATTTCGCTGGTTTTGAGCACGTCTTCGGTCAGCACTCGCAGGGTCGCCTGGTCGCGTAAATCCATGCCAAGATCATGCATCCGCCCCAGCAGATGCCCCTGCGCCAGATGGACTTGGGCAAGTAACGGCACCAGCCGCTTAGGGTCATAGATCCAATGCGGCCAGTCCTTGAGTTGCCAGATATAGTGCTTATCTCCGCTATTCATGCGGCGATTGTGTCGAACATTCACCGCGCCGTCAAGTTATTCGTCGCAAGATTCGCCGCAACAACTATGATTCGGGATTCGGGATTCGGAAAGGCAGGAGTGAGGCTGTCATCGCGAGGCCGTAGGCCGTGGCGATCCAGAGGTTTTGTGAAAGGCGTTGTTGGGTAAAGGCGTCTGGATTGCTTCGCTGCGCTCGCAATGACGGGAAGCTGGATTGCCAAAGACATTGTTGATAAAGGCGCTGGATTGCTTCGCTGCGCTCGCAATGACGAAGGGTTGTTATCGCGAGTTTTGTAGGTCGGATCAAGCGTAGCGATCCGACGTTTTTGTGGCGGTCATATTGTCGGATCGCTACGCTTGATCCGACCTACGCGACTTTTCTCCCGAGCTAACCGGTATCGGCAAGTATTCCGGCGAGATGGCGGAATGGCTGGCTGGGTGCGGGCATGAGGTACGGGTGGCAGGATTCAAGATTCAAGGCGCAAGATTCAAAGATTCAAGGGGGCCGCATGAGTGAGGTGCTGATTTTTGACGCGGGCAGTGGCGTGCCGAGTGTGGAGGTGCGGCTGGATGGCGAGACTGTGTGGTTGACGCAGGAGCAGATGGCGCTGCTGTTCGACCGCGAGCGTTCGGTGGTGACCAAGCATTTGCGCAATGTATTTAAGGAGGGGGAGCTTGAGGAAAAAAGCAATGTGCAAAATTTGCACATTGCTGGTTCTGATAAGCCGGTGAAGTTTTACAACCTATTGATCCGGCCAAGTGAAGTTTGAAGTATGAGAACCAAACCCCTCCCGGCCTCCCCTTGTCAGGGGAGGAGCAGACTCTGCTCTCCCCCTGACAAGGGGGAGTTGGAGGGGGTTTGGGTGCGATGATCTTCCGAGTTTAAACATAATCGGGCCGGATCAATAGATGCCATTCTGTCGGTAGGTTATCGGGTTAACTCCAAGCGTGGCACGCAGTTTAGGCAGTGGGCAACCCGTGTTTTGCGAGAACACTTGGTGCAGGGTTACACGCTGAATCAGTCGCGTTTGGCAGAGTGGGGCTTGTCTGAGGCACAGCAGTCGTTGGAATTATTGGCACGCACATTGGGCAACCAAGCCTTGGTGTCTGATGCCGGGGGGGATGTGACCGAATAAAACTGCTTGACGTTATCCTCTCGGGGCGATAATGTATCTACTCGGATATACAAGTGCTGGGGTGATATATGAAACTGCAAATATCAAAATGGGGTAATAGCTTGGCCGTGCGATTGCCGGTTGAATGCATTCGCGCAACTGGCTTGGAAGAGGGGGATAGTGTAGAGGCCCGCATCACCCAGGCTGGGGAAATCACTCTGGTACCTGAGCGAGCCTTTGATAAGGCCGCCTTTCTGATGCGCATTGCCAAGCTGCATGCTGCCATGCCAATGACTGCGCCGGTTGTGGAGGCCATGCGACAAGAGGCTCGTTACTGATGATCTACGTCGATACCAGCGTGATCGTTGCGCTGTTGACCGTCGAGCCGAGAACGCAGAATGTTACCGCTTGGTATGCGGGGCTGCGAGATACGCCGACCAGTTCGGATTGGCTGCTGACGGAGTTTTCCAGCGCCTTGTCGATCAAGCTGCGCACTGGCCAAATCAACGAGGCCAACGCAAAGCGGGTGCGCAAGGAGTTTGGGGTGCTGGTGGGCGGTGGGCTGCGCATTGCCCCGGTCAGTCGCGATGCATTTTCTCAAGCGGCGGAACTGGTCAGGCCGCACGCTCACGGCCTGCGTGCAGGAGATTCCCTGCACCTTGCCGTTGCGCTGGAACTGAAGGCAAGCCACATGGCCACGCTGGACGAAATGCTGGCAGCAAATGCAAAGCGCAGTGGAATGAAGTTGATCGAGCTTTGATGTCTAGTTGCAAAAAAATCGGCGGGTGGATTGATTGATTTGGCCAGATGAAGTTTGAAATCCATACGCCCTTGTATCTGCATCCGAATCATCGCTCGAATCCATTTGATTAACCCGCTCCATTTCTTTTCGCCAAAGATATTGCGCGATTCGCAATAATGGTCGCTCCCAATGAAAATTCTAATCCACGGCATCAACTATTCGCCTGAGCTAACCGGTATCGGTAAGTATTCCGGCGAGATGGCGAATGGCTGGCTGCGCGCGGGTATGAGGTACGGGTGGTGACTGCGCCGCCTTATTATCCGGAGTGGCGGGTGGGCAAGGGGTATTCGGCTTGGAGGTATAAGAGGGAAAAATATCAAGTGCCTTTGTTATGCCTCGGTTCTACCCCCACCCTAGCCCTCCCCCTGCATGGGGGAGGGGATGGGCGCTGCGTTGCGGATAAATGCGAGGGTGGGGCGGGATTCCTGTGAATCAATGCGAAGTGATAAGACAAAACCCCTAACCCACCCCAGCCCTCCCTTGTCAGTGAGGGAGCAGGAAAGCGGCTTTTGTTCTCCCCCTGACAAGGGGGAGTTAGAGGGGGTTTGCAGTGGTACTCCCGCTAATATCTTATTCGTGCTGTGTGGCGATGGCGCCGCAAGGCAGCGCTTGATGGCGCGTTATCCGGATTTGCCGAATGTGATGTGGTTGCCGCTGCAGCGCTTGAACGATTTGCTGAATATGGCTGATATTCACTTGCTGCCACAACGCGCCGATGTGGCGGATCTGGTGATGCCTTCTAAATTAACGGGAATGTTGGCCAGTGGTCGCGCTGTGCTTGCTACGGCCCTGCCGGAAACGCAGGTAGCAAAGGTGGTGCAGCAATGCGGCATGGTTTATGAGCCGGGTGATGCCGATGCGCTGAAAGCGGCGATTTTACAATTGACAGCGGATAGCGAGTTGCGCCAGAAGCTGGGAACGGCGGCGCGTGAATATGCTTTGGCGCATTTGGGTAAAGTTGCGGTGCTAACAGCATTCGAGAGTCAATTGCAAGGGTCAGGGTGAGGGTGTCAGATGAAAGTCACAGGGTGCAAGGCTCTTGTGAGAGCGGGGCGTGCCGGCGAACAGCGGCTGTGATCAGATAATGCGTTGGCTCGCGGCAGGTGCGGTGGTGTTGATGCTGATCGCACTTTTTGCCGGTGGTGCGCAGCCCCAGGCGGTGGGACTTTTCTCCGCGCCGTGGGATAAGGTGGCGCACGGGTTATATTTTTTTGTGCTGGCTTTTTTGTTGGCGCGCTTCTTTTCGTTTTCGGTTGTGTGGGTGGTTGTGTTGGCGTTGCTGATTGCGGTAGCGGATGAGACGCACCAGATGTTTTTGCCCGGCAGGGTTGCCAGTTGGGACGATGGGCTGGCGGATGCGGTCGGCGTGGGTTTGGGGTTGGTTGCGGTGAAGATGTTAAAGCAGGACTGAGGATTGAGGACTGAGGATTGAGGACTGTAGGTCGGATCAAGCGTAGCGATCCGACATTTTTGTGGCGGTCATATTGTCGGATCGCTACGCTTGATCCGACCTACGCGACTTCACTGCCACGCTTCGCTCGCAGTGACAAAGTGCCGTCATTGTAAGCCGCAGGTTGTGGCGCTCTCACCCCCACCCTAGCCCTCCCCCTGAGAGGGGGAGGGAATTTTGTAAGGCCGGAGGCCGTGGCGACCCAGAGGTTTTGCCAAAGGCGCTGGATTGCTTCGCTTCGCTCGCAATGACGGCATCTCCCTCCAATAACGAAGCGCTGTCATCGCGAGGCCGCAGGCCGTGGCGATCCAGAGGTTTTGCCAAAGGCGTTGCTGGATAAGGGCGCTGGATTGCTTCGCTTCGCTCGCAATGACGAGGTGCTGGACTGCTTCACTGCGTTCGCAATGACGGGGTCTGGCTGTCCACTTCGCGGGAGTGGGGGCGTTCGTTTTTTGCCGAATGTTAATGCTAGCCCGCCTTTGCGAGCAGCGCTAACCCGGCATCGGATTTTCCTGCACCACGTTCGGTACGTAACCGGAAACGAGTCTCCGCATCATACTCAGCCAGCATTAGAGTTGTGACTTCATCAATCAAACGGTTAAGCGGCGTACCCCGGGTTTTGGCCAGAGCCTTAAGTCGGCGGTGTTTCTCGTCAGGCAAGCGAACTGTCAAAGCAGTCATCTCAAATCTCCTTCAAAAAAGCTTCAGGTGAAATTATCTGTAATTGCGGGAACTGCAATTCACCTCGTTGCACATCTCGCAAATTACGGGTCACAATCAAATCAGCTCCACCAGCAATAGCAAGTTCGATTAGGTGATTGTCATCCTCGTCCGGCAAATTGGGGCGCCATATGTAATACACCCGAGTCCACTCACAAACCGACAGAAAAATATCCAGCAAATCATTGCGCTCTTTAAAACTCAATCTGCACTGGGTAAATAAATCGCTACGACCCATGACCTCCTCGTATTCGCTGAATAATGCGGCTCCCATCAGAGGTATGCATTGGCCACGCAAACAAGCTGCCACGGTATGGTTTGCAGCTCCTGTTCCCAAGCAAGCGCCCAGAAAAATATTGGTATCAATCACAACCCGCATATTGGGGATGGTAGCAAAGATGCCACCAATACGCCACCAAACTTTGAATGAATATGGAGAGTCTGACCCCAATTATTCACTGCCGGATTCGGCATCTCGCTGAATGCAGCGCTGTTCGCGTAGGCGTGGTCATTGCGAGCGTAGCGAAGCAATCTAGGGGTTTTTCTGGGCCTGGCGCTGTGTTACTGGATTGCCGCGCCGCTATCGCGGCTCGCAATGACGGGGACATTGTCATCGCGAGGCCGAAGGCCGTGGCGCTTTTACCCCCACCCTTGCCCTCCCCCTGAGAGGGGGAGGGGATTTTATAAGGCCGTAGGCAGGGGTGATCCAGGGGTATTAAAGCAGGCTTGAGGAATAAGGTGTGGGAGTGGGGAGTTGGGAGCACGTCAATTTCGGATTGCGGAACAAGGCGCGCTGGTTGTGGTAACGAGGGCGGTTTGATTAGTGTTGCACTGGGTGGTATAGTTATGCCATGAAGGAAAACAGGGTCTTCAGGACTAAAACTTTCTCGCGCTGGATGAGTAAGAGCGGATTGAGTGACGCCGACTTGACTCAGGCCGCACGAGAAATGTTTGTAGGATTGATCGACGCTGACTTGGGTGGTCATCTGGTCAAAAAGCGCGTTGCTTTGGCTGGTCGCGGCAAACGGGGTGGTGCCAGGACAATAGTGGCGACGAAGTTTTCTGATCGTTGGTTTTTCTTGTTCGGTTTTGGCAAAAATGAAAAGGCTAACATCGGCAAGGGTGAGTTGAAATATTCCAGGAGGTGGCCAAGGACTTTCTGGAATTCGATGAGGCAAAATTGCAGGCAGCCATTCTGGCAGGTGAGTTGACGGAGGTGTGTGATGACAACGAACAAGCGTAAGAGCCGTATCCTGGATGAAATGCATGAGACTGCTCGTGGTTTGCATGGCGCGGGAGTCATCAGCAAGCGGCGCATGGCCGAGTTTGATGCGTTGCGCAACCTCGGGGTGGAAGAGATGCCACCACAAAAAATCAAGCAGTTGCGCGAGAAGGAGCACATCAGTCAGGCCGTGTTTGCAGCGATCCTTAATACCAGCGTTTCCACCGTTCAAAAGTGGGAGGTTGGTGACAAACGGCCTGGCGGTCCGTCGCTGAAACTGCTGTCCCTCATTGACCGGCGAGGTCTTGAAGCCGTTCTCTGACGAACTGAGGACTGAGGACTGAGGATTGAGGACTGAGGACTGAGGACTGAGGATTGAGGATTGAGGATTGAGGACTGAGGACTGAGGATTGAGGATTGAGGACTGAGACCGCCACAAAAATGTCGGATCGCTACGCTTGATCCGACCTACGCGACTTTACTGCGTTCGCAATGACGGGGGGCTGGATTGCTGCCATTAGCTCTCTTGCACTTAATAGCGGTTTATGCGATATTCGTATCGCAAATCTAATTCAGGAGGCATTATGGCTATCTCAATTCGTTTACCCAGTGAGGTGGAAGTAAGACTGCAAAATTTAGCCGCACTCACTGGTCGCAGTAAAACTTACTATGTCACCGAGGCTATTTGCGAACACTTGGATGATTTGGAAGATTTATATTTAGCCGAGCGCGAACTCGAGGCTATTCGTGCCGGCGTGTCTACTACGACTCCCCTTGCCGATGTAATGAAGCGCTATGACGTGGCAGGTTGAATTATCCACGCTGGCAATAAAAAATCTCGACCAACTTGATCCTCAAATAGCACGTCGCATCCTGGCGTTCCTGCATGAGCGGGTTGCGGGTTCAGCCGACCCCCGGAGTGTCGGAGAAGCTCTCAAGGGTTCTCGGCTGGGCGAATTCTGGAAATATCGCGTCGGCGATTACCGCATCGTGGCCAATATCCAGGACAGCGCGTTGTGTATTCTTGTGGTGAAAATTGGCAATCGCCGCGAGGTGTACCGATAAGTCAATTGCTTAACAGCGGCGTCAAACAGCGTCCAATACTTTCCACTAATCAGCGTCCAATTTTTTCCACTTTTTCAGCTTTTTGAGCCCGGTCACACGTTCGCAATGACGAAGAGCCGTTATCGCGAGGCCGCAGGTCGTGGCGATCCAGAGGGCATTAAAGCAGGACTGAGTGCTGAGGTCTGAGGACTGAGGACTGAGGACTGAGGACTGAGGACTGAGGACTGAGGACTGAGGGCTGAGACTGCGTGGTTGGATTGCCAAAGGCATTGTTGATAAAGGCGCTGGATTGCCACGCCGCTATCGCGGCCCGCAATGACGAGGTGCCGTCTTCGCGAGACCAAAGATCATGGCACTCTCACCCCATCCTCGCGGCTATAAAGACATTGAATCAGTCGCGATCCTGTGCTAGCATTTTCTGGACACATAGACGTTTATAAGGATAAGCCATGACTGAAGCTGTTCGCTGGTCCATCAAGGTTTCCCCTGAAACCGACCTGTCGCTGCGAGGATTTCTGGGCGCTCAGGGCATGAAAAAAGGTGATCTCTCGAAGTTCGTCGAGGATGCGGTGCGCTGGCGTATGCTTGATCGCACGGCGCAAGTGGTTAAGGATCGCAATCAGAACATTTCCGCCGAGATGCTGGAAGCAATGATCGATGAAGCCGTTCGCGCCGTTCGCACCGAGGCACACAGTACGGCTCGCTGATCCGGGCCATGCGCGTCGTCCTCGACACCAACATCCTGCTCTCTGCTCTGATGGTGCGTGGCACGCCACCCGACCGGCTGTATGAGGAATGGCGCCACGGGCGATTTGAACTCGTCTCCACTGAAACACAGATCGGGGAACTGAGAGCCGTCGTGCGCCGCCCCTTCTTCCAGGCGCGGCTCAAGGCCAGCGAAATCGGTCGCATGGTCAACGATGTTCGCCGCCTTGCTGTAATGTACGACTCCCTGCCCGTTGTCAGCCGCTCCCCCGACCCATCCGATGATTATCTGCTGGTGCTATGCGAGGTTGCCAACGCCGACTATCTGGTCAGCGGCGACAAGAGCCATCTCTTGGCCCTTGGTAACCACAAGTGCACGCGCATCCTCACTGCAAGGGAGCTCGCCGATCTGCTCGCGTGAAAGATAAAACTGGTACAGGGTTGGGAGTGGGGTCTGTCATCGCGAGGCAGGAGGCTGTGGCGATCCAGTTTTGTAGGTCGGATCAAGCGTAGCGATCCGACGCTTTTGTGGCGGTCATATTGTCGGATCGCTACGCTTGATCCGACCTACGCGACCACGCTTCGCTCGCGGTGACGAGGAGCTGGACTGCCACGCCGCAGGCCGTGGCGCTCTCACCCCCACCCTAGCCCTCCCCCTGAGAGGGGGAGGGGATTTGTAAGGCCGCAGGCCGTGGCGATCTAGTTTTGTAGGTCGGATCAAGCATAGCGATCCGACATTTTTGTGGCGGTCATATTGTCGGATCGCTATGCTTGATCCGACCTACGCGACTGGATTGCCGCGCCGCTACGCTCGCAATGATACGCATCAATCAGATGGTTCTGGAAAATGAAGAAAGTGGCGGCTATTTGGGTGGAAACACGGAAGCGGGAAGCATCATCCTGTCTGCTTGCCCTTGCAGCGGGATAAAACCAAAGTGTGTATAGAACGCGGTGGCTTGCTTATCTTTGGCATCAACGATGATTCCGGCGACGGCCAGAACAGAACTGGCTTGAGAAACCTTTTGACAGGCATCGGCAATTAGGATTGAACCCAATCCCTTGCCTTGGAATTTTACGTCAACGGCGAGTCGTCCGATCAGTGCAACCGGCACCGGATAGCGGGGCAGTTTTCGCGCCAAAGTTTCGGGAAGGCTTGAGCAGCTCACACTTCCCGCGCTTAACGTGAAGAATCCAGCCAGTTGTTGCGGATTGCTCTCGGGGGTGGAGGCAAAGACTCTGGCTACATTTTTACGTATGTCTTGGGAAGCATAGCGACGGATGTACTCGTCCAGAGGCGCACTACCGCAATGAAAACTTGCGGTATCGATAGCCGCATCAAGCGGCCTGATTTGGTAAGTTGTCACCGGTTTACTTGATCGGCATGACGTTTGAAAGCGCGCTTCAGTGCGGCCCCCGGCTTGACTGGTGTATCCAGCGCTGCCAGGAATGCCTCGAAATCTTTGGGTTTTAAAGTGATTGACTCATGCTCCTGTACGATCCGTTCGGCGGACGCCAATGCGTGCGATAGAACAAACTCGGAAATGCTGACGTGCGCATAACTGGCTGCCTTGTCCAGTAGCTGGCGCGTGTGATTGTCACACCGTATATTCAGGCGGCTTTCCTTGATTGTTGTGGTTTCCATGATGGACTCCTGAAGTTTTACGCGTGAATTGTGCGCCAATTGTGCTCACATTGCAATAGTCGTTTAGCGTGAAATTCGCGCAGCGATGCGTTTGCTACCCCTCTATCCGGGGTGGGGGAAACGGGTGCGGAAAGTTTCATAATCAAGGGCGGCTGAATGATGTTACGTCTGTCACGGCATGTGACGGCGCGCCGTCATCGCGAGGCCGCAGGCCGTGACGATCCGGGGGTTATTAAAGCAGGACTGAGTGCTGAGGACTGAGTTTTGTAGGTCGGATCAAGCGTAGCGATCCGACGTTCTTATGGCGGTCATATTGTCGGATCGCTACGCTTGATCCGACCTACGCGACTTGAGAAACCTTTTGACAGGCATCGGTAAGCAGGATTGAACCCAATCCCTTGCCTTGGAATTTTACGTCAACGGCGAGTCGTCCGATCAGTGCAACCGGCACCGGATAGCGGGGTGTCAATCAAATGCTCCATGTGGGAACCTTTTGGGCTATGATGACGCGTCAAGTTAGGAATAGGAGGCCACTGTGTCCATCAATGTAAAATTGTCAGAAAACCTGGTCGATCAGGCCAAGCGCTACGCGCAAACCCAGCATCGCTCGGTGCCTAAGCAAATCGAATACTGGTCACAGATTGGCAGGATTGCCGAGGAGAATCCGGATTTGCCGTTTACCATGATCCGCGAAATCCTGATTGCTGATCAGGAAGAGGTGGTTGGCGAGTACGAGTTCAACTGATGCGCCTGCTTGTCACGCCGACGTTTGGGCGGGCTGTCAAAAAGCTGCAGCGGCCACAGAAGGCAGACCTCGACGAAGCGGTGCGCAATGTCGGCACTGATCCGGAAATCGGTGAAGCCAAGGTTGGCGATCTTGCGGGTGTGCGGGTCTACAAATTCCGGCTATCCAATCAACTTTGCCTGTTGGCATACCGTATTCTGGATGAGGAAAATATCAAACTTCTGGCCTTTGGCCCGCACGAGAATTTCTATCGTGATCTGAAACGTATTGATGAGTAAATTTTTAAGGCCGGAGTTTTGTAGGTCGGATCAAGCGTAGCGATCCGACGTTTTTGTGGTGGTTATATTGTCGGATCGCTACGCTTGATCCGACCTACGCGTCTGGAGTTGTGGTTGTCCATAGCAGAAGAAAACCTTGTTGCGGCGCTCTCACCCCCACCCTGGCCCTCCCCCTGAGAGGGGGAGGGGATTTTGTAAGGCCGGAGTTTTGTAGGTCGGATTAAGCGTAGCGATCCGACGTTTTTGTGGTGGTTATATTGTCGGATCGCTACGCTTGATCCGACCTACGCGTCTGGAGTTGTGGTTGTCCATAGCAGAAGAAAACCTTGTTGCGGCGCTCTCACCCCCACCCTGGCCCTCCCCCTGAGAGGGGGGAGGGGATTTTGTAAGGCCGGAGGTCGTGGTGATTCAGGGGTTTTGTGAACGGCGTTGTTGGATGAAGGCGCTGGATTCCCGCCTGTGCGGGAATGACGAATTTTTAGAGATGTTCTCAAGTGGAAGAGTGTAATGAATAATAAAGTAGAGCCGAAGGAAGCTTTTCCCTACAAGCCGCCGACCGAAGAAATCAAGCAGAAATACCACCACATTTTTGAGCTGTCTGAGCCGTTACCGGGGCGGTTTTTCAAGGTGTTGTTCGATAAGTTGGTGGCATTTTTACTGTTGCTGGCGGCAGCACCGGTGTTGCTGTTGCTGAAAATCGCTTATCTCATCGAGGGCTGGCTGATTCCGGAAAATGCGGGGCCAATGTTTTTTTATTACAACGGAGTGAGCGCGGGGAAGATTATTCCCAAGTACAAAATTCGTCTGATCAAGATGAAGTATATCGATCCGGAAGGCGCAAAACGGCATGACTGGATTGCGTATTCGGCGGAGTGGTCGCCGGACAGCAGGACGCATATGGGTGCGTTTGTGAAGAAGTTTTATCTGGATGAATTACCGCAGTTTTACAGTGTGCTCAAAGGGGATATGAGTATCGTCGGCCCACGCCCTTTGTCGGTGTTGCATTATGAGCGGGATCGGGCTCAGGGGAATGTGACGCGGTTTTTGCTGCGCGGCGGGTTGCTGGGGCTGGGGCATGTGAACAAGGGTACGCCGGAGATGGGCGACCCGATTTATGAATATGAGTATGTGGATCAATATCTGAAGCGTTCTTCGTTCGGCCTGTTGATGTTGGATTTGTGGATTATCTGGCGCGGGGTGATAGTGATCGTGAAGGGTGGGGGACATTAAGAGCAGGACTGAGGACTGAGTGGCTGGGCTGGATTGCCGTGCCGCTATCGCGGCTCGCAATGACGGGTGGATGGGCTGCCGCACTTCGCTGGGCTGGCAACTTATGGCATAGACTGCCATACTGATGCAAACATTCCTTTAGGAGAATTGCTATGTCTATGAATGTATCTCTACCCCCCGAGCTGGAAGCACGTGTCCGCCAGCGTGTTGAATCCGGCATGTACGGTTCTGCAAGTGAAGTAATCCGCGAAGCGTTGCGGTTATTTGAAGCGTATGAGCAGGTCAAAACGGCTAAGCTCGATAGTTTGCGTCAGGATATTACCGCTGGCTTGAACGACGCAGCGGGTGGACGTATAAAGGAAATTGATTTTGCCAGCCTGAAACAGCAAGGCCGTCAGTTACTGAAGACTCGCAAAGCTGCTTCCTGATGTCACGCGTTCGTTTCACCGGTATAGCGGAAGCCGATCTTCTGGAATTGTGGTTGTCCATAGCAGAAGAAAACCTTGTTGCGGCGGATGAATCCATGGATGTCATTCAGGCAACTGTTGCACTGTTGGTGACTCAACCCCAAATGGGTAAATCACGTTCGGAGTTAGCCAATGGGCTGCGTAGTTTTCCGACACGTACGCCATACATCATTTTCTATTTGCCAGAAGAGAGTGGGCTGCTGGTTGTGCGAGTGTTGCATCACGCCAGAGATATAGACGCAGAATATTTTTCATAAGAAGCCGCCGGTTGTGGTGATTCTGAGATTTTGTAAAAAGCACTGTTGATAAAGACGCTGGATTGCTTCGCGGTGCTCGCAATGGCGGAGAGTTTTGTAGGTCGGATCAAGTGTAGCGATCCGACGTTCTTATGGCGCTCATATTGTCGGATCGCTACACTTGATCCGACCTACACGACTCCCTCGCAATGACGGAGGGTTGTCATGGGGTCACTGGAGGGGCAGTGTTGTTGCCGGAAAATTTGGATGCGATTCTGTCGAGCCGCCGGTAATTAACCACATAAAAAATGCAGAACCCGACAGTGCTGGCTATGAGTATTGGTGTCGATTCCCAAAAAAGCCCACCCAGCACAGCCATTACTGCCGCCGGTACACACAAATATTTCGCCACACGGCAGTTCCGGTAGAAATGTTTGCCATTGCCGGGTGCGGGTGGAATCAGGTGGTCGTGAATCAGTTGATGAATATGGCGGTTGTCCGGTTCTCCAGGCGACAGTTCTGCATCGAGATGGCGCCGGTAGATCGAGTAGATGGTTTCAAAGATCGGATAAAGCAGGAGCAATAGCGGAAACCAGGGTGAGACATTCGGGTTGCGGACGACAATGAGCACCGAAAGCTCGGCAAGGATGAAGCCGACCAGGTAGGCGCCGCCATCACCCAGGAAAATTTTCCCATGTGGCCAGTTCCATACCATGAAGCCCAATAATGCGCCCGCCAGTGACAGTGAGGCGGAGAAGATCAGTCTGTCGCCAACGATGTTGGCAACATAGGCCATTGCAACCAGCACGATGATGGCAAAACCGCTGGCCAGGCCGTTATAGCCGTCGATGATGTTGATGGCGTTGGAAATCCCGCCCACGGCAAAGGCCGTGAATACCACGGCGAGGGGCAGCCACATGAGCATCTGATCGATACCCGGAATATCCAGCCGGTTGAGTGCGGCACCGAGCAGCCATGCGGCGGCGGCGCCGGAAACCATGGTCAGCAGCAGGCGTTCAAACACCCCGACTTTTTTGGTAATGTCTTCCGTCAATCCGCCGAGAAAGGCGGGAATGCCCGAAAGCAGAAGCAATCCGAACGCGCGCTCGGAAGTGAGGGCATCTTCAAAAAGCATGATGCTGCCACCGGCAAGTAATCCGAAAAATATTGCCACACCGCCAATACGGGGAGTGGGCAGGGCGTGATATTTCTGCGGGCCGCTGTCGATGTGGTCATGCGAGAAATGGGCGTGCAGATGTTCGTAGCGGATGATGAGCCAGCACGTCAGGCAAGCGGCAGCAAAGGCGGCCAAAAATAACAATAGATGTTGATAGGTAAGTATCGGGCGGGCTGGCGGTTTGGTGCGCGGGGTATTGGCGGCATGACATTTGATCGGGTTGGCACTCTTGACGGAATGCGCCGCGCTGGCCTGGCAGGCGTCCAATGCCAGTTGCGCATTATCGGCATTGAATATTATGGCGCCATTGGCCATGCGTCCTGACGGCACGGGTAGCGGTGTTTCAGTAAGTAGCGTGCGTTCGGTTTCACTCAACCCGGTTTCACAACTGAGTTTTTTGATCCGGCATTGCGGGCAGCTTTTCATGGTTACTCTGGCGATATTGCCGGTGATTGCCTCGCATTCGCTTAGCGTGGTGACGCTCTCAAGCAAAAAAGTAACACCAAGCACATCGGCCGGATCGTTGGTTTCGATTCCGACCATGGGATAATAATTTTGCTGCGGCTGGTTGACGGCCAAAAAGATGGTAACCGCCAGCAGGCCGAAGATGAGAATTCTGAGGAGCGTTTTTTTCATGAGTTTGTGAGAATCTGTTAAGGCGTTACTGCGTCACTGTGATCTTGAATCCACGCTGGCATTTATACCAGAAAATACCAAGAATCAATATATGCCGAAAGGCCTAAAGAAGCATTGATTCATTTCGTCATCGCGAGGAACACAGCGACGCGGCAATCCGGGCTTTCGTCATTACGAGCACAGTGAAGTCGCGTAGGTCGGATCAAGCGTAGCGATCCGACAATATGACCGCCATAAGAACGTCGGATCGCTACGCTTGATCCGACCTACAAAACTCTCCGTTATTGCGAACGCAGTGAAGTAATCCAGCGCCTTTAACCAACAGCGCTTCTCACAAAACCTCTGGATCACCACAGCCTGCGGTCTCGCGATGACGATATGGGGTTTATTCAGTATTTCCCTAATATATTTTGGTCTGTTGATGCTGTTGTATGTTTTGCGGCGACAGTAAAGGTATTATTGCGCATGTCGTGAAAAACTCATCGGGAATGCAATTCATAATAATTTTGAAGACGCCGTGGAGGCTTAAGCGCCTACCAGCATTGGTAGTTGTGTTGCTCTCCGGCTGCGCGATGCTTGGCGGTACGCAGCAATCCTGCAAGGTGCTTGACCCGGATCTGGCGCAAGGTGTCTATGTGGGCGACTGCAAGGATGGCCTGGCCGATGGCTATGGCGAAGTCAGCGGTACGGGTAGTTATCGCGGCGATTTTCTGGCAGGCAAAAAACATGGCAAGGGCATCAAGGTGATGCCCAACGGGGATCGGTATGCGGGCGGTTTCAGCGAGGATTACCGGCACGGCAAGGGTATTTACGTGTGGGGGCCGAATACGCGCTGGGCGGGTGACCGCTATGAGGGCGAATATCGGCGTGATTTGCGTCACGGCTGGGGCGTGTTCCAGTGGAATAGTGGCGACCGCTACGAGGGGCCGTGGCAGGACGATTTGCGCATGGGGTTGAGCGTGATGGAAACGCGCCGTGCGCAAGGGTTGCTGCCCGACCGGGAAATGTTGGTCGGAATGCGGGTTTGCACTTATCTCCCGTCGGGGTTGAATCATCATCAGCGGATTCGCGGCACGGTGGAGAGCGATGCGGGGCAGGGCAGGACGATCCGGATTACCGCCATGGACGCTACCCGCGCGAGTTATCGCGGCAAGGCAATCAGGGTTGGGGATGTGGTTGACGCTGCCGGAGCCGACTGGAAATTGTGCGGCGAGTGATGGCAAATTTGAAGCGTAAAGCAAACAGAAAGCGGTACACATTTTCCGGCATGACGGTTGCGTTGTTGTTGCTTCTGCCGGTGCAACCTGCTTTCGCCGCGCCCAATATCAATGGCGAGACCGGCTACATCAATATGCCGGACGGACGCATCGAGGCGGACGGCACGTTCCGCATGGGTTACAGTTTTGCCAAGCCGTATTCTTCCATCTGGAGCAGTATCACGCTGTTGCCGCGCGTGGAGGTATATGCGCGTTATGTGCGCATCATGAGTGGCGCTAGTGGCGCACCCGGAACTTACTGGGGTGGTTATGGCGACTACAAGGATAAAATCGCCAGTGGCAAGCTGCTGCTGCTGGAGGAGGACTGGATTACCCCTTCGCTGGCGTTTGGCATCAACGATGTGCAGGGCACCGGTTTGTTTATTTCCAAATATCTCGCCGCCAGCAAGCAGTTCGGCGCGCTGGATACGACGCTGGGGGTTGGCACCGGGCGCATCAACGGCGCATTTGCCGGGGCGCGTTATGCTCCGGAAGCGTGGCAAGGATTTGCGCTGGCTGCGGAATATGATGCGAACAATTACCCGCAGGACCATCTGGCGGCGCAAACCGGTATGGATCAACGCAACAAAGGCATCGGTCTGGCGCTGGAATACCGCTGGGGCTGGCTCGGTTCGCAACTCGGCTGGCGCGACGGCAAACCGAGTATCAACGCTTATGCATCCGTTCCTCTCGAAATGAAGGAATTCATTCCCAAGATTGACGAACCGGCGCCGGACACCGAAGTGGTAGTGCGTCCGGACATTGAGCAGTGGCGATCAAATCCCCAATACCAGCGCGACTTGATCAAGCGTTTGCTGGAGCAGAATTTCAAGAGTATTCATATTAATGTTTCCGAACATGTCGTCGAGGCGACGCTAACCAATACGCGCATTTCGCTAGCCAGCCGCGCGGTGGGGCGCGCCGCACGAACCTTGCTGTTGCGCGCGCCGCTCGGCATACGCGAGATCAGGATCAACTACACGGTGAGCGATCTGCCGTTTGCCACTTATACTTTTTTTGATGTGGAACGTCTGCAGCGCTATTTTAACGGGGTGATCAGCCGCAAACAGTTGGCGCCCTACGTGGCGATTAACTATGCCGAGCCGCAGCATTTGGACGGCAATGAGTCGCTGCTGGACGGGCTTGAGGAAGAATATTTTCAGACATATCTGGATGCCGAGGATGGCGACGTGGTGAGTTTTCGCGGCGAGGGCACCGGGCTGGACAGGATTCGCGTCGCGCCCGGTTTCGGAATTTATTTCAACGACCCGAGCGGCGCATTTCGTTACGAGCTGTTCGCCAATGCCACGCTGGAAAAGCAGGCGGGTGACGGCCTGTTCCTCAAGGCGGCGACGCAATTGACATTGAACCAGAACATCAGCGGGGTGACCCAGCCTTCCAACAGTCTGCTGCCGCATGTGCGTACCGATGTCGCCGATTACAAGAAGAACGGCAATATCAAGCTGACCCAGTTGCTGGCCAACCAGTTTTTTCATCCCGGGCAGCGGGTGTATGCGCGCGCCTCGGCGGGACTGTACGAGGAGATGTTCGGCGGTGTCGGCGGGCAGGTGTTGTATTACCCGGAACGCGCGCCCTGGGCGGTTGATATGAGCGTGGATGCGTTGCAACAGCGCGATGTCGGCGGCGGATTCGCCTTTCGCGACTATTCCACCGTCACCGCGCTGGCGGCATTGCATTACCGTTTGCCGCTGGACGGTGTGACCGCGACGGTACGCGGCGGACGCTTTCTGGCCGGTGATCTGGGCGCACGCTTCGAGATGAAACGGCAGTTCCGTTCCGGTTTTCAGGTGGGCGCGTGGTATTCACTGACCGACGGCAACGACATTACCAGCCCCGGCACGCCCGCCAAGCCCTATCACGACAAGGGCGTATTCATGTCGATTCCGCTCGGTTCGATGCTGACCAAAGATACCCAGTCGGCACCGAAAATATCGATTTCGCCGTGGACGCGCGATGTCGCGCAGATGGTCACGTCGCCGGGTGATTTATATGACGTGATGGAGCCGGCCTATGTCAACGCACGCGACCATGACGGGTTGCAGTATTTTGGCGATCTGGATGATAGCTACGACCTGTCACGCAATACGACGGTGCTGGATCGCATCCGCTGGGCGAGCTGGCAGGAGGATCGCGGCCATGTCGTTGACGGGTTGACCTCGGCCGATACCTGGCTGAAAGCGGGCGCGGGACTGGGTATCGCGGCCGTAAGCAGTGTGCTTGACCGGCCTGCGGATCGCTGGGCAGCGCGTCATCAGGGTGGGAAATTCAGCCGCGCGGTGGCGGGTGTCGGCAATAATTTGCCGCTGCTGATCGGCGGCGCGGCCGGGCTGCTGGCGCTGGACAGCAGCGACGAGCGTATGAGCGCGACCTCGTTTACGGCACTGGAGGCTGGAGTGGTCGGGGTGCTGGCCTCGGAAGCAGGCAAGTATGTGTTTGGCCGCGCGCGCCCGCAGCAGAATTTGGGCAATCGTGATTTCAATTTTGTGCAGACATCGAACGGCGCGTCCGGTTTTCCTTCCGGACACACCACGGCGATGTGGGCGCTGGTGACGCCGTATGCGAAGGAATATCATGCACCGTGGCTGTATGGCCTGGCGGCAGTCACCAATGTGGCGCGTGTGACGGACCGCAAGCACTGGGTATCCGATACCGTGGGCGGTGCACTGCTCGGCTATGCGGTTGGTAGCGCGTTCTGGAACTGGCATCGCCACAGCGGACCAAGCCTGTCGCTGGATGGCGAGGGTGTGACGCTGACCTGGCGTGCGGACTGATCGCAAATGAAGGGAAAGAATTTCATGTCGAGACTCGGCTTCGCGTTGAATGGTTTGACGGCGGCCTTTCGTAGTGAACCAAGCTTTCGCGCTCAACTGGTTGCCGCCAGTGGCGCAGTGTTGACCGCATTGTGGCTGCGTCCGCCGACCATCTGGCTGGCACTGGTTGTAGTCATGGTGGCGCTGGTGCTGGCTGCGGAACTGGTCAATACCGCGCTCGAACACGCGCTCGACGGTTTGCATTCCGAGCAGGCCGACTTTGTCAGGATCGCAAAGGACTGTGCTGCGGCCAGTGTTTTGGTGTTGTCGCTGGCCGCCGTTGCAGTTTACCTGCTGATGTTGTTCGTGGTGTATCGTAATCAATAAAAGGCTTGCAACAATACAGGGTTTTGAGATAATCGCGCCCTGCTACGGGGGAATGCGTCACCAAGCGGGTTGGCCCAGTAACTAATTCTTTAAATTTAATTCTTTGAATCAGGGATTCCAAAATGAAAAAATTAAGCGCTTTGATATTTGCTTTGGTAATGGCGGCATCCGGTAATGTGTTCGCGGCGGAAGCGGCTGCCGGCGGCGCAGCCGGTGGTGGTACCGCCGGCACTACAACCGGTGCGGCAGCGGGTGGCGCGGCAACCGGCGGTGCAGCAGCCGGCACGGCAGCTGCGGCAGCCGGGGCGGTTTCGACGACAGCAATCGTAGTGGGTGTGGCAGTCGCCGCAGGCGTGGCGGCAGTTGCCAGCAACACCTCCACGACAACGCATCATTGATCTCGCAACATGACCGGGACGTTCGTCCCTAAGTTGAGTTAACCAAAGCCCATGAGAAATTCTCGTGGGCTTTTTATCGGGGAAAAGCAAATGAACTGGATACGTAATATGGCAAAGTTGGCACTGGTGCTGACCTGGGTGTTTTCCGCCTCCGCGTGGGCGGCCGGCGGTTATGTCTTCGATGCGGCAGGCGATGTTTCCGTGGTTGTGGGCAAGGCGGATGCGCAACCCGCAACAAAGAATGATGCAATTGCTTCCGGCACGCTCATCAATACCGGCGATAACAGCCATGCCGTATTGAAATTCGAGGATGGACAGGTGGTGGTTATGCAGTCCAACTCGTCTTTCCAGGTGCGCGAATACAGTTACGAACCCAAACAGGTCGAGAAGAGCAATATCGTGTTTGCCATGCTCAAGGGCGGGATGCGTTTCGTCACCGGGCTGATCGGTCAACGCAATAGAGATGCCTTCAAACTGAACACGCCGAATGCGACTATCGGTATTCGCGGCACGGAGTTCATGGTGGCTATGGCTAATAATTCGATGTATAGCCAAGTCGTATCGGGCAGCATCGGGATGACCAATGCTGCGGGTACCGCAGTGCTGGGTGCCGGGCAAACCGCATTGACTGCTTCCGCTACGGCATTGACTGCAGTGGTTCCGACTGCCGCTATTCCGGCCGGTACATTTGCCCAGTTGGGTGCGATCCCGGTTCCGCCTGTCACGCCTGCTCCCGCGCCAGCACCGGCCGGCAGCGCACCTGCAGGTGGTGGTGCGGCAACAGGCGGCGCCACTGCTGCGCCATCCGCAGCGGCGGCCAGTGCAGCCACCGGCGTATCAGCAACAACAATCGCGATCGGTGTGGGAGTTGCGGCGGGCGTAGCCGCAATTGCGAATACGACCACAACAACGCATCACTGACATCACAGCCGCACGGGAATTTTTGTTCCCGGAGTTCAGCAAAGCAAAAGCCCACGAAGATCACCGTGGGCTTTTTTTATCAGGATGATAAACAGGCTGGATTTGTTACCGGAAATTTTGCCGATAGCGAAATGTTAACTCTTGGGGGCATCCTGCTGTTTTTTGCCCGATGGACAGGTATTCATACCAAGCGCGGCATATACAGGACAGAATTTAAAAATGCCGGTCAGGAGTGGTGCGACGCCGATCCAGCCCCATACACCGATGATCCCGGTAGCCGCCAGTGTGATGAGCACCAGTCCGGCGATGATGCGCACCGTACTATCTGTGCTGCCAATATTGGTTTTGATGTGCATTTTGAACTCCTTTAAATTGAAGTATCTTGTCTGTGATGAAGATTGCGGAACAGCTCCAAGGCACGCAATAGCGTCAGGGAGAGAATAAAATATACAGACTTTCCGGTAGTTGCGCCAATTATAGGGGCGGGTCGGGTGATTCCTTGCAGCCATGCTCTTCGACAGCTTTTAATCCGGGATGTCGACGTTGAAGTTGAGTGAAGCGGGGCATTAGCGTAATACGCGAAGCGGCTCGTCTGCCCTTTCTCCCGCAAGCGGGGGAAAGTTGGATAGGGGAAAACTGGTATGGCGAATTCCATGATCAGAGGGAGGTATTCAATCCATGCCAGTTAGTGCTAAAATGCGCGCCGCTTCGGAATAGACCGGAGTAAATTTCCCGCTCGCGCAAGTTGGGGTGCTCATAAGAGTCAGGTTGGCGAGTGGTAGTTTATAACCCTTAACGATTGGAGTAATCATGGCTGTAACTATGCGTCAAATGCTGGAGGCTGGTGTTCATTTTGGCCACCAGACCCGTTTCTGGAATCCGCGAATGGCTCCGTACATCTTCGGCCACCGCAACAAAATTCATATTATCAACCTGGAAAAAACTGTCGCGATGTTTGCCGAAGCGGAAAATTTCACGCGCAAATTGTCGGCAAAGAAGGGTTCCATCCTGTTCGTTGCAACCAAACGTCAGGCGCGTGAAATTCTGCAGGAGGAGGCAGTGCGTGCCGGCTCACCATTCGTCAACTATCGCTGGTTGGGCGGCATGCTGACCAACTACAAGACCGTGCAGCAATCCATCAAGCGTCTGCGCGAGCTGGAAGCGATGACTGCCGACGGCGCGTCCGACAATCTTTCCAAAAAAGAAGCGCTGATGATGAAGCGCGAACTGGAAAAGCTGGACCGCAGCCTTGGCGGTATCAAGGATATGAATGGCTTGCCGACTGCATTGTTTGTGATCGACGTGGGCTACCAGAAAGGCGCTATTGTCGAAGCACAGAAGCTGGGTATTCCGGTAATCGGTGTGGTCGATACCAACAATTCACCACTTGGCGTGGATTATGTTATCCCCGGCAACGACGATTCCACCCAGGCGATTCGTCTGTATGCGCGCGGTATCGCGGATGCGGTGCTGGAAGGACGCGCACAGGCACTGAACGAACTGGTTGAGCAGGTTGCAGAAAAGGAAGAACAGGTCGCTTGAGTTTCAATAAGTGGCGCAAAGGGGCGCGAGCCCCTTTTTTTATAAGTATTTTGGGGAATTGAAGATGGCAGAAATTACTGCAAGCATGGTCAAGGAATTGCGCGAGGCAACCGGTCTCGGCATGATGGAATGCAAAAGGGCGCTGGTTGAATCCAACGGTGACGCCAAGGCGGCGGAAGAGCAATTACGTATCAAGAGCGGCGCCAAGGCAAGCAAGGCGGCAACACGCGTGACTGCGGAAGGTGTGGTCAGTGCGTTCATTGCACCGGACAGCAAAACCGGTGCAGTGGTGGAAGTGAATTGCGAAACCGACTTTGTGGCCAAGAACGACGACTTTGTTGCCTTTGCAAAAAATGTTGCCGAAACGGTGGCGAAAAATAACCCGGATGATATCGGGGTATTGTCCGGTCTGGCGATTGTAAATGGCTCCGGCAGTGTGGAAGAGGTTCGCAAGGCGCTGGTAATGAAGCTTGGCGAGAATGTCACCATTCGCCGCTTCGAACGCTATGCAACCACCACCGGCAAGCTGTCCAGCTATTTGCACGGCAGCAGGATTGGCGTGTTACTGGATTACACCGGCGGCGATGAAACACTGGGGCGTGATATTTCCATGCATATTGCGGCGAGCAAGCCAAAGTCAATCGATACTTCCGGCGTAAATGCGGAAGAAATCGAAACCGAACGCCGTATTGCCATCGAGAAGGCGCGTGAGGCCGGCAAGCCGGAAGCGATGCTGGAAAAAATTGCCGAAGGCACGGTGCAGAAATTCCTCAGGGAAGTGACGCTGCTGGGCCAGATATTTGTCAAGGCGGAAGACGGCAAGCAGACCGTCGAGCAATTGCTGAAGGGCAAAAGCGCATCGGTGACCGCATTCCAGATGTTCGTGGTCGGTGAAGGCATCGAGAAAAAAGTTGAAGATTATGCGGCTGAAGTGGCCGCTGCCGTGGCTGCCGCCAAGGAAGACTGAGCCATGACTGCTCCGGCCTACCATCGCATCCTGCTCAAGTTGTCCGGCGAAGCCCTGATGGGCGACGATAGCTACGGCATCAACCACGCGGTGATCGAGCGTATCGTGGCCGAGATTGCGGAAGTGATCGGGCTGGGCGTGGAAGTGGCGATCGTAATTGGCGGGGGCAACATTTTCCGCGGCGTGGCTCCGGCTGCGGCGGGGATGGATCGGGCGACTGCCGATTACATGGGTATGCTGGCCACGGTGATGAATGCCATGGCATTGCAGGATGCGATGAAGCGTGCCGGGCTGGATTGCCGCGTGCAGTCCGCGTTGAGCCTGGAGCAGGTCGCCGAGCCGTTCATTCGCGGCAAGGCGCTGCGTTATCTGGAAGATGGCAAGGTGGTGATTTTTGCGGCGGGTATTGGCAGCCCGTTTTTCACCACCGACACCGCTGCCGCGTTGCGCGGCGTGGAGATGTCCGTCGATGTGGTGATCAAGGCCACCAAGGTGGACGGCGTTTATACCGCCGATCCGAAAAAGGATAGCGGCGCAATCCGCTATCAAAGCCTGAGTTTTGACGAGGCGATCAGCAAGAACCTCAAGATAATGGATGCGACAGCCTTGACGCTGTGCCGCGACCAGAAGCTGCCGATTATTGTATTCAGCATTTTCAAGGCGGGCGCGCTGAAGCGTGTGGTAATGGGCGAGGGCGAAGGCACGCTGGTGCGCTGTGATTGATTCTGGAGAAAAACCATGATTGCGGAGATCAAGAATACTACCGAACAAAAAATGCAGAAGTCGCTGGAAGCACTGAAGGCGGATCTGGGCAAGGTGCGTACCGGACGCGCGCATACCGGCCTGCTGGATCACGTCATGGTGGATTACTACGGCAACCCGACGCTGGTGAATCAGGTGGCGAATATCACCTTGATTGACGCGCGCACCATCGGTGTGCAACCGTGGGAAAAGAATATGGTCGGCCCGGTGGAACGCGCCATACGCGATTCCGATCTGGGACTGAATCCGGCCACCAGTGGCGAGCTGATTCGTGTGCCGATGCCGATGCTGACCGAAGAGCGCCGCCGCGACTTGATCAAAGTAGTCAGGTCCGAAAGCGAAGACGCCAAGATTGCGGTGCGCAATATTCGCCGTGACGCCAACAATACCCTGAAAGATGCGCTCAAGAAAAAAGAGCTGGCCGAAGACGAAGAGCGCCGCACGCAGGATGAGATTCAGAAACTGACTGATCGCTTTGTCGCCGAGATTGACAAGGCGCTGGCAGCCAAAGAAATCGACCTGATGGCGGTCTGATCAGGATTCGAGATGCGGGATTCAGGATCCAAAATTAAAATCTCCTGTTGCTTTGTCCTGAACTCTGAATCCCGTATCCCGCATCCCGAATCCTGAAATGGCCTTATCCAAAAGCTCAACACGCGCCATTCCGGATGTCTCAAACATCCCGCGCCATATCGCTATCATCATGGATGGTAACGGGCGTTGGGCAAAGCAACGTTTCTTGCCGCGCGTGGCCGGGCATCAGCGCGGGGTGGAGGCGTTGCGCGGGGTGGTGAAAACCTGCCGTGAACTGGGTGTGGAATATTTGACGGTATTCGCATTCAGCAGCGAAAACTGGCGGCGTCCCGCCGAAGAGGTTTCCTTCCTGATGACGTTGTTCCTGAAAATGCTGGAGCGTGAAGTCATCAGCCTGCATGAAAATAATATCCGCCTCAGAATCATCGGTGATCGCAGCCGTTTCAGCGACCAGCTCCGGCAGACCATGCACCAGGCCGAACAGCTCACCGCCGGCAATAATGCGCTGACTTTGACCATCGCCGCCAATTACGGCGGGCGCTGGGATGTGATGCACGCGGTGCAAGCTATGCTCGGGGAGCATCCGCAATTGGCGCAGAGTTTTACGGAGGAGGATTTGTCGCCGTATCTTTCGATGAACGGCGCGCCCGAGCCGGATTTGTTCATCCGCACCGGCGGCGAGCAGCGCATCAGTAACTTCATGTTGTGGCAACTGGCTTATACCGAATTGTATTTCACCGATATTCTGTGGCCGGCATTCGGCCGCCAGGAACTGGAAACCGCAATCGCCTCGTACCGGAAACGTGAACGGCGTTTTGGCCGGACCAGTGAACAACTGGAAAAAAAAACGGATGCTTAAATTACGGGTAATTACCGCTATGATGTTGCTGGCATTGCTGTTGGCGGCGCTGTTTGCGCTGCCAGCCGCAGCCTGGACGGTACTGATTGTTGCAATGGTTATGCAAGGAGTCGCGGAATGGTCGCGTCTGTCCGGGTTGAGCGGTAGAAAGGCAAATATCTATTGGGGACTGACGCTGTCGCTGGTGGCGGGGCTGCTGTGGATGGATGTCAATACAGCAGGGGTGCAACAAATTTATGCTCATCTGGCGGTCTATGCCGTATCCGCTTTGTTATGGCTGGCTATTGTGCCGATCTGGCTGATGGCAGGCTGGAAGGTTGAGCGGCCATTGCTGATGGCGCTTGCCGGTTGGGCGGTGTTAATTCCGACCGGCTTGGCGATGCTGGATTTGCGCGAGGCTGATCCGAGCCCGTGGATCCTGCTATTCATGATGGGTCTGGTGTGGGTCGCCGATATTGCGGCATTTTTCACCGGTAAAAAATTTGGCAAAAACAAGCTAGCCCCCAGCATCAGTCCGGGCAAGACCTGGGAAGGTGTGGTGGGCGCGCTGTTTGGTGTTTCGGTTTATGTGGTGCTGGTGTGGAGCTTCAGTCCATATTTTCCCTATCGTGAAATGTTGCCGGTTTTGCTGCTGGCTTCCTGGTGGTGGGTGGGGCTGGCGGTGATTGGCGACTTGTTTGAGTCGGCCATCAAACGCCAGGCTGGAGTCAAGGATAGCGGCGCATTGCTGCCCGGTCACGGCGGATTGCTGGACCGTATTGATGCGTTGACTTCGACGCTGCCGCTTGCCGCGATGGCAATGCTGCTGCAGAAGCTGGGCTAAAAATTGCTGCGGAGAGCATATGCGGTGTTGCGCGGTACTCGCAATCCTCATGTAGTTTGTGTACATTCCGATTGCTGTGCTCCGTGCGCCTTGCATACCTCCTCCCCGCAAATTTTTAAGGCTGCTTTTAAAGCGATTACATTTTTACGATTTCAATAATGCAAAATCTGACTATTCTTGGTTCCACCGGCAGTATCGGCACCAGCACGCTGGACGTGGTGACGCGCCATCCGGGCAGATTTCGCGTCGTCGCATTGACGGCAAACTGCCAGGCTGATTTGCTGTTCAGGCAGTGCCTGCAGTTCAGGCCGCGCTTTGCGGTGTTACTGGATGAGGGCGCTGTTGCCGGATTACGTGAGCGCATTATTGCGGCGGGTCTGGATACTGAAGTGCTGAGCGGCGCGGCGGCATTTGAACAGGTCGCAATTTTGCCGGAGGTGGATACGGTAATGGCGGCTATTGTTGGTGCGGCGGGGTTGCGCCCCACGCTGGCGGCAGCGCGTGCCGGCAAGAAGATATTGCTGGCCAACAAGGAAACGCTGGTGATGGCGGGCAATGTGTTTATGGAGGCGGTACGCGCCAGCGGATCGGTATTGTTGCCGATTGACAGCGAACACAATGCAATTTTTCAGACGCTGCCGAAAGACTATAACGGCGATCTGGCAGGCAACGGTGTGCGCCGCATTCTGCTTACTGCTTCCGGCGGACCGTTCCTTGATATGCCGTTATCCGGGTTGCAGCATGTCACGCCGGAGCAGGCTTGCGCACATCCCAACTGGAATATGGGCAGGAAGATTTCCGTGGATTCGGCAAGCATGATGAACAAGGGGCTGGAAGTCATCGAGGCACACTGGCTGTTCAACGCCAGCGCCGATGATATTCAGGTGGTGGTGCATCCGCAGAGCGTGATTCATTCGCTGGTTGAATATGTGGACGGCTCGGTGCTGGCGCAACTCGGTAATCCCGACATGCGCACGCCGATTACCTATGGCCTGGCCTGGCCGGAGCGCATTGATTCCGGCGTGGCGCCGCTGGATTTGTTCAAGGTGGCGACGATGAATTTTGAAGCGCCAGACTTGGTGCGTTTCCCCTGCCTGGCATTGGCCTATCAGGCATTGCGTGCGGCAGGGACCGCCCCGGCGCTGCTGAATGCAGCCAACGAGGTGGCAGTGGCAGCTTTTCTCGACAAACAGATTTCTTTTCTGTCGATTCCGCGCATCATCGCGGCGGTACTGGAGGCATTGCCGGTCTGTGCGGTCGGCAGCCTGGATGATGTGCTCGGCGCAGATACCGAGGCGCGCTTTGTCGCGCAACAGCAGGTTAGAAAAACATGAATACTTTGCTTGCATTCGCCGGCGCGATTGCGCTGCTGGTGGTGTTTCATGAACTGGGACACTATTGGGTGGCGCGCCGTTGCGGCGTTAAGGTGCTGCGTTTTTCAGTCGGCTTCGGCAAGGTGCTTTACAGCAAGCGGTTTGCCGACGAGGGTACCGAGTGGGTGATTTCCGCAATTCCACTGGGCGGCTACGTCAAGATGCTGGATGAGCGCGAAGGTGAAGTTGCTCCTGAAGATTTGCCATACAGCTTTAACCGTCAGCCGGTTTTGCGGCGCATGGCAATTGTTGTGGCCGGGCCACTGGCCAATTTTCTGCTTGCCATCGTGTTGTACTGGGTGCTGTTCGTGCATGGCGTGCCGGGGTTGAAACCGACACTGGGTGAGGTGCCGCCGGGTACTCCGGCGGCTTACGCACAGATGCAGTCCGGCGAAACCATTCTCAGTATCGATGGTGAAATGATTCCGAGTTGGCAGGAATTGCGCTGGGCAATATTGGAGCGATCCCTTCGGCAGGCTGAAATCAAGATCGAAGCGCGCAGTGCGCAAGGTGAACCGCGTTTTCATCTGCTCGATATCAGCGGTCTGAAAGCCAAAGATCTGGACGGAGAATTCCTCGATAAACTCGGATTGCATCTCTATCAGCCGTTGGTGCTGCCGGTTATCGGTAAGCTGGTTGAAGGCGGCGTGGCGCAGCGCGCCGGATTACAGGAGGGTGATCGCGTCATGCGTGCCAACGGCGTCGCGATGCAGCATTGGAGTGAGCTGGTGGAGGTGATACGTGCGCATCCGGGAAAAACGGTACGGCTTGATATTCAGCGTGGTGATATGACTTCGGATGTGGAGTTGGTACCGCAGGCGGTGGTTGAATCCGGCCAGACGACAGGAAAAATTGGCGCGGGGCCGCAAATAAATCACGCGGCATGGGAGGCGATGCTGATCGAGGTAAGTTATGGACCGTTCGCGGCGTTCTCCCAGTCGTTGCGCAAGACCTGGGAAACCTCTACGGTCACCCTGAAGATGCTTGGTAAGATGGTACTGGGTGAAGTGTCAATGAAAAATCTGAGCGGGCCGATCACTATTGCCGATTATGCGGGACGGTCAGCGGAATCAGGCGCAATGGCTTATCTGGGTTTCCTGGCCTTGATCAGTATCAGCCTCGGTGTGCTGAATTTACTGCCGATCCCCTTATTGGATGGGGGACACTTGCTGTATTATGTCGCCGAACTGGTCAAGGGAAGTCCGGTCTCCGAGCAGGCTTGGGAATTCGGCCAGAAAATCGGCATCGCGTTGCTCGGCACGCTGATGGTCTTCGCAATTTACAACGATATTAATCGCCTTATTTCAGGTTAAAAATGAAATTGAAAAAACTGGCGGGATTGATTTCCCTGCTCTGCATTTCCCCCGCTTGGGCAATCGAGTCATTCATTGTCAAGGATATCCGCCTCGAAGGCATTCAGCGTACCGAAGCCGGCACGGTGTTCAGTTATCTGCCGGTCAAGGTTGGCGATAGCATGGATGACCAGCAGGCGGCGGTGGCGATTCGCGCTTTGTATGCGACCGGATTTTTCAAGGACGTACGTCTGGAAGTCGAGCAGGGCGTGCTGATTGTGCTGGTGCGCGAGCGTCCCTCAATCGCCAGTATCGAGCTTAACGGCATCAAGGATTTCCCCAAGGAACAACTCAAGGACAACATGAAGTACGCGGGGCTGGCCGAGGCGCGCATTTTTGACAAGGGCGCGCTCGACAAGGCGGTCCAGGAACTGAAACGCCAGTATGTGGCGCGCGGAAAATATGCTGTGGACGTGAAGACGACCGTCACAGAGCTGGAGCGCAACCGGGTTGGCATCGTGTTCAATGTGGTGGAAGGCGAAGTCTCCAAAATCAAGCAGATCAACCTGGTCGGAACCCATGTTTATGGGGAAGAAGAGCTGCTGGACTTGATGAAACTCAGCACACCGGACTGGATGAGCTGGTTTAGCAAAAATGACCAATATTCGAAGCAGAAGTTGTCCGCCGACATGGAAGTCATGCGCTCGTTCTACATGGACAACGGCTATCTGGAGTTCAATATTGATTCCACGCAGGTTTCGATCACGCCGGACAAAGAAGATATTTACATTACGATCAATTTGACCGAGGGGCCGAAATATACCGTATCCAAAATTGGTGTTTCCGGCAACACGCTGATCCCAAAAGAGGAAGTGGAGGGCATGATACAGGTGAAGGTGGGCGATGCATTTTCACGCAACGCATTGACTGAAACCAGCAAAAAAATCGGCGAGCGTCTCGGGCAGGAGGGATATGCTTTTGCCAACGTGAATGCCATTCCTGAACTGGACAAGGAAAAACATCAGGTCGCGTTCAATTTCGTAATTGACCCCGGACAGCGTGTTTATGTACGTCACATCAATATCGCGGGTAACGACAAGACACGCGATGAAGTCATCCGCCGTGAATTCCGCCAGGTTGAGGGTGCGTGGTTTGATGTGAATAAAATCAAGAAATCCAAGCAGCGCGTGGACAAGCTGAACTTCTTCGAGGAGGTCAACGTGGAAACGCCGCCGGTGCAAGGCGCTACCGATCAGATGGACGTGAATGTTTCGGTCAAGGAAAAATCCACGGGCAATATTTCGGTGGGCGCGGGCTTTTCCGATGCTGAAGGAGTATCGCTGATGGCCGGCGTGTCCCAGGCCAATCTGTTCGGCAGCGGCAACCATGTTGCGACGCAAATCAATACCAGCAGAGTCAATCAGGTCTATTCCCTTTCCTATACCAATCCGTATTTTACCGATGATGGTGTGAGCCGCGGCTTCGATATGTACCGGCGCAATACCGATTCAACCGACACAGTGGTCAGCGAGTATTCATCACGCACCGTGGGCGGCGGAATACGCTTCGGTGTGCCGATTGCGGAAGATGAAACCATTAGTTATGGCCTGGCGTTCGAAAACACCAATCTCTCATTGACCACACTGAGTTCGACCAGGCTTATAGACTACGTGAACGAATTCGGCACCTCCAATACCAATCTGATCAGCACGATAGGATGGGGACGCGACAGCCGCGACAGTGCGATCTATACCACCCAGGGTACGGTACAGCGCGCCTCCGCGGAAATTGCCTTGCCGGTGTTTGATATGCGCTATTACAAGCTGAATTACCAGCATCAGTGGTTTCACCCGGTGAGCAGCGATATCACCCTGTTACTGAATGGCGAGGCCGGCGTTGGCGGCGGCTACGGAGGAAAACCGTTACCATTCTTCAAGAATTTCTACGCCGGTGGCACCGGCTCGGTGCGCGGCTATGATACCTATTCGCTGGGGCCACGCGATTTAAACGATCAGGCACTGGGCGGCACGCGTCGCGTGGTGGGCAATGTGGAGTTGCTGATGCCGATACCCGGCATCAAGGAGAAATCGGTGCGCATGAGCGGGTTTTTTGATGCGGGTGCGGTTTATGGCTCCGGTGATCTGCCGGGTAGCGAGGGATTGCGCTATTCCACCGGCGTGGCGCTTACCTGGATATCTCCAATGGGGCCGATCAAATTCAGTTATGCTGTGCCGCTTAACGAGCAGCCGGCGGACAAATTACAGAAATTCCAGTTTAATCTGGGTTCGATGTTCTAATCGGGAGCGTTGGTCGTGATAGGGCCTCTGGTCAAGACGTGTTAAGGAGTACGCGATGAAGGCGATGATACAAGGATGCACACTGGCTCTATTGTTGGGCGCGGGAGTAACGCAGGCTGTGGATTTCAGTGTCGGCGTGGTGAATACCGAGCGCATCCTGCGCGAGTCGGCACCGGCGCTGAAAGCTGAAAAGAAAATTGAAAAGGAATTTTCCGGACGTGACCAGGAAATCAAGAAGCTGATGAAGCAGGCGAAGGAATTGCAGTCCTTCCTGGAAAAGGATGGCAGATCGCTGCCCGATGCTGATCGCCGCAACAAGGAGCGCGAGCTGAATGCCCTGAATGTAAACCTGCAGCGCATGCAGCGCGAATTTCGCGAGGATCTGAACCTGCGCAAGAACGAGGAACTGGCGGTTGTGCTGGAGCTGGCCAACAAAGCGATTCAGGCAATTGCCGAAGCGGGGAAATACGATCTGATTCTGCAGGAGGCGGTATACCGTAACCCGCAAATAGATATTACCGAAAAAGTTATCGGATATCTTGCCGACGATGCCGCTGCCAGCAAGGATGCCAAATAAGCGATACCTGGTATGGAAATTTCCTATCGTTTGGCTGATATTGCAGCACAGTTTGGCGGACGCGTGCTGGGCGATGGTGAGGTGAAGATTTCCCAAATTGCCACACTGGAAAAGGCACAGCCGAATCAGATCAGTTTTCTCACCAATAGCAAATATCGCGCGCAACTTACCAATACCCGCGCTGGTGCAGTTATTCTCGGTGAAGCAGATGCCGATTTGACCGGCTTGCCACGCATCATTTCAGACAATCCCTACGCTTGTTTCGCCAGGGTTTCGGCCCTGCTCAACCCCTTGCCAGAAGCCAGGCCGGGCGTGCATCCCAGCGCAGTGATCGGCGCCGGTGCGAAAATAGCTGCGACTGCCAGCGTCGCTGCGACCGCCGTGATAGGAGCGGGTGCAACCATCGGGGCATTCAGCGTGATCGGTGAGGGTTGCTGTATCGGCGCAGAGGTGGTCATCGGCAGCCGTGCGCGTCTGTATCCGCGTGTGGTGATTTACCGTGGCTGCGTGATTGGCGACAATCTGATCGCACACTCCGGTGCGGTAATTGGCTCGGACGGTTTCGGCATCGCAATGGATGAGGGGCGCTGGATCAAGATTCAGCAAATCGGCCGCGTGGTGATCGGCAATGATGTCGAGATCGGCGCGAATACCACGATTGACCGCGGCGCGCTGGATGATACGGTGATCGAAGACGGGGTGAAGCTGGACAACCAGATACAGATTGCGCACAACGTGCGCATCGGTGCGCATACCGCCATTGCCGGATGCGTGGGGATTGCCGGCAGTACCACCATCGGGCGCTATTGCCGGATTGGCGGCAGTGCGGGTATTTTGGGGCATTTACAAATAGCGGATCATGTAGAGATCGCATCCTTCACACTGATCGGCAAGTCGATCCGCGAAGCCGGTTCCTACGCGGCTATTTTTCCATTCAGTAAAATTGATGACTGGCGCAGAAATGCCGCGCACCTGCGTCACCTTGATGATCTGGTGAAGCGTATCAAGGCACTGGAGCAACAGATTGAATCATTAAAAGGAAACGAACGATGAGCGTCACCATGGATATTCACGCTATTCTCGAACACCTGCCGCACCGTTATCCCTTCCTGCTGGTGGATCGCGTGTTGTCAATCGAACCCGGCAAGGATATCGTCGCGCTAAAAAATGTGACCATCAATGAGCCGTTCTTTCCCGGCCACTACCCGCACCATCCGGTGATGCCCGGTGTGCTGATCATCGAGGCGATGGCACAGGTCGCGGCACTGCTGTCATTCAAATCGATGGACAGCAAACCGGATGAAAAATCGGTGTACTACTTCGCCGGCATTGATGGCGCGCGCTTCAAGCGCCCGGTTACTCCAGGCGATCAGTTGATTATCAGGGTGGCACTGACGCGCAGCATGCGCGGCGTGTTCAAGTTTACCGCGACCGCCGAGGTGGACGGGCAGCTCGCCGCCGAGGCGGAATTGATGTGCACCATGAAATCGGTAGCATGATTTTACATCTCAAGAGGCAATCATGATTCACCAGACGGCCATCGTTCATCCGGGCGCGAAGCTTGCCGATGATGTCGAGGTGGGCGCGTATTCCATTATCGGTGAACATGTCGAAATCGGTGCTGGTACTGTGCTTGGCCCGCATGTGGTGATCAACGGCCACACACGCATCGGAAGGAACAACCGTATTTTCCAGTTCTGTTCGCTGGGTGAAGTTCCGCAAGACAAGAAATATGCAGGCGAACCGACACGGCTGGAAATCGGCGATCACAACACCATTCGCGAATTCTGCACCTTCAATCTTGGCACTGCGCAGGATGTCGGCGTGACGCGCATCGGCAATCACAACTGGATCATGGCCTACGTGCATCTGGCGCACGATTGCCAGGTGGGCAACCACACCATATTCGCCAACAACGCGCAACTGGCAGGGCACGTCGAGGTCGGCGATTACGCGATCTTCGGCGGTTTCACCGTGGTACACCAGTTCGTCAAGATCGGCGCACACATTATTACCGGCATGGGCACAATCCTGTTGCAGGATGTGCCGCCTTATGTGCTGGCTTCCGGTAACCCCTGTGCGCCACATGGCATCAATGCTGAAGGGCTGAAGCGACGCGGTTTTTCCAGCCCGGCGATCATGGCGATCAAGCGTGCCTACAAGTCTTTGTATAAATCCGGTTTGAGTTTTGACGAGGCCAAAGCCGCGATCCGGACACAGCTTGCCGCACACGCTGAGTTGCAGCCACTGGCAGATTTTCTTGCCGCTTCAAAACGCGGCATTATTCGCTGATCTGCACGGTCCTGCAGCTGGCTGTGTCATGCAGAATATTTCAGATAGGTAGCTCCAATGCAGCAGAAAAAAATCGTAATCGGCATTGTCGCGGGCGAAGCATCCGGCGACCTGCTTGGCAGCCATCTGATGGCGGCACTGAAAGTGGCGCGACCGGAAATATACTTCGTCGGCATCGGCGGCCCCAGGATGCAATCCACCGGAATGGAAGTGCTGTTCCCGATGGAAAAACTGGCGGTGCGCGGCTATGTCGAGGTGTTGCGTCACTATCGCGAGATAGTCGGCATTCGCCGCAGGCTGCGCGAATATTTTCTGGCAAGCCGTCCGGACTTGTTCATCGCAGTGGACGCACCCGATTTTAACCTCGATCTGGAGCGGGCGCTCAAGACGAACGGCATAACCACCGTCCATTATGTCAGCCCATCGATTTGGGCATGGCGAGGTGAGCGCATCAACAAGATCAAGCGTGCCGTATCGCACATGCTCGCGCTGTTTCCACATGAACCAAAACTTTATCAGGAGGCGGGGATCCCGGTGGATTTTGTCGGGCATCCACTCGCCGATATGTTGCCGGAACATCCAAAGCGCCTTGAGATGCGCGAGACCATGCGCATTCCGGCGCAAGCCAGAGTGTTTGCTTTCCTGCCCGGCAGCCGCCAGAGCGAGGTGAAGTATCTTGCACACACCTATATCGAGACCGCGAAGCTGGTGCTGCAGCAGATACCCGAGGCACGCTTTCTGGTGCCGTTGGCCAGCCGCGAGACACGCGGCATTTTTGATCAGGCGCTCTATGATTGTGACGCGCAGCAACTGCCGATGACACTGCTGTTCGGTCATGCGCAGGATGCGATGATCGCCGCTGATATTGTGCTGGTGGCTTCGGGTACGGCGACGCTGGAATGCGCGTTACTCAAGCGACCGATGGTGATCACCTATCGCATGCCGGCATTCTCGTGGTGGCTGATGAAACGCAAACGCTATCAGCCTTATGTCGGTTTGCCCAATATATTGTGCGGACGCTTCGTTGTACCGGAATTGATTCAGGAAGATGCCACGCCGGAGAATCTTGCCCAGGCCTTGCTCAATCTGGTCAACGACAAGGATGCTGTCGCGCGGCTCGAAGAAATATTCCATGCGCTGCACCAAACGCTACGCCAGAACACCGCACAGAAAGCCGCCGCAGCCATCCTGCCGCACCTGCCGGCATGACATCATTCCAGAGCCGCACAATATTTACCGCTATGCATAAGACTATTCTGATTTGCGGTGTGGATGAGGCCGGGCGTGGCCCGCTGGCCGGGCCGGTGAGTGCGGCGGCAGTGATCCTTGGTGAAAACAACCCGATCGCCGGGCTGGCTGATTCAAAAAAACTTTCGGAAAAACAACGCAACCGGCTTGCCCCGGTCATCCGCGAGCGTGCCTTGGCGTGGGCAGTGGCCTATGCCGAGGTGGGGGAGATAGACCGGCTTAACATTCTGCAGGCGACATTGCTGGCGATGCGCCGCGCCGTGCTGGCGTTACCGGTGCAGCCGCAGCAGGTGCTGGTGGATGGCCTGCATTGCCCGCACACCGGTATTTTCAGCCAGGCCATCGTCAAGGGTGACAGCAAGGTTGCCGCAATTTCTGCCGCGTCGATACTGGCGAAAACCGCGCGCGATGAACTGATGCTGCGACTGCACGAGCAGTACCCGCATTACGGCTTTGCCGATCACAAAGGCTATCCCACCGCCGCACATCTTGCCGCGTTGCGCGAGCACGGCATCAGCAACGTGCATCGTCGCAGTTTCAAGCCGGTGCGTGAAATGTTGCAGTACACTTAGCCAGATATTTTTCGAGACTGTAATGACTCCCTTCAAACTCATCCACTTGCTTGCCGTGCTGGTCTGGGTCGGCGGTATGTTTTTTGCCTACGCCGTTCTGCGTCCGGCAGCCGTCGAAGCGCTCCAGCCACAGGAACGTATGAAGCTATGGAATGCGGTGCTGCGCCGCTTCTTCAACTGGGTGTGGGTTGCCATCGGCGTGATTCTGGTTACCGGCTTGTATCTGGTCTACCAGTACGGCGGCATTGCCTACGCCGCCCGTCATGTTCATATCATGCTGGCTTCGGGGCTGGCGATGATGGTGATCTTTGGCTATGTGTTTTTCGGTTGTTACGTGCCGTTCAGTGTGCACGTCAGCCAGCAGCGCTGGAAAGAAGCAGAAGAACGACTGGGCAGAATCCGCAAACTGGTTGCACTGAATCTGGCGCTGGGTCTGTTGACTATACTGATAGTGATAACCGGCATGGCACAGAGTTGATAACAGCCGGTTAACCAATTTGAGCGGCCAAAAATTTACGGCTGTTTTCAGTGTGTATCATTTTATTCGAGAACCGATTTTACCCCCCAGATTTTCCCGGCGTATTCACTGATTGCACGGTCACTGGAAAATTTCCCCATGCCGGCAACGTTAAGAATAGCGCAGCGTGTCCATTGTTGCGGATCACGATACAGAGCTTCCACACGTTCCTGTGCAGCGACAAAGGCGGCATAGTCGGCCAGCAGCAGATATTTGTCTCCACCCTGGGTGAGGGAGTCAACGACAGGCTGGAAGCGATCAGGCTGTCCGGGCGAGAAGAATCCGGAAGCGATCATATCCAGCGCCCGTTTCAGTTCGGCGTTGGCGTAGTAATAATCCAGCGGGTTATATCCGGAGCTTTTTAGTGCGGCGACTTCCTGGGCGTTGAGTCCAAAGATGAAGATGTTGTCCTTGCCCACTTCTTCCATGATTTCAATATTGGCCCCGTCGAGCGTGCCGATGGTCAGCGCGCCATTCAACGCGAGTTTCATGTTGCCGGTGCCGGATGCCTCGGTGCCTGCCGTGGAAATCTGCTGCGACAGGTTTGCCGCCGGAATGATGATGCTGGCAGTGGATACGTCGTAATTGGGAATAAAAGCCAGCTTCAGCAGGCCGCGCACGGCAGGGTCGTTATTGATGATGTCGGCCATGTCGTTGGCAAGTTTAATGATGAGTTTGGCGGCGGCATAGCCGGGCGCTGCTTTGCCTGCAATGATCACGGTGCGCGGCACGACATCCAGTGACGGGTTGGAGCGGATGCGGTTGTATAGCGTGACCACGTGGAGCAGGTTAAGCAGCTGGCGTTTGTATTCGTGAATGCGCTTGACCTGAACGTCGAACAGGCTGTCCGGAGTGATTTGCAGTTTCAGCCTGTCCATTATCAGCCCGGCCAGACGCTCCTTGTTGGCAAGTTTCACGGCACGAAATTCGGTTTGAAAGTCGTTGTCATCTGCCAGTTGTGCCAATTTACGCAATTGTGACAAGTCGGTGATCCAGCTTTTGCCGATGCGGCGGGTGATCAGGTCAGCCAACCCGGGATTGGCCTGATTCAGCCACAGGCGCGGGGTGATGCCATTGGTGATGTTGGTGAGCTTGCCCGGATAATAGCGGTCGAAATCGGCAAAGATCGTGGTTTTCATCAGTTCGGAATGGAGTTGCGCCACGCCGTTGACATGGTGGCTGCCGACGATGGCCAGATGCGCCATGCGCACGCGGCGGCCATGCGTTTCGTCGATAATGGACATGCGGCTGAGCAGTTCGCCGTCACCGGGGGAATCGTGCATAACCCCCAATAGAAAGCGCTGGTTGATTTCATAGATGATTTGCAGATGGCGCGGCAGTACGGCCTCGAGCAGACTGACCGGCCAGGTTTCCAGCGCTTCCGGCATAAGCGTGTGGTTGGTATAGGCAAAAGTGCGGGTGGTTATCTCCCATGCGGCATCCCATTCCAGATGGTGAATGTCCAGCAGCATGCGCATCAGCTCCGGAATCGCGATGGAGGGATGCGTGTCATTGAGTTGTATTGCCACCTTATCCGGCAGCTCATCGAAGGTTTCATGGTGCTTGCGAAAACGGTAGAGAATATCCTGCAGCGAGGCGCTGACGAAGAAGTATTGCTGCTTGAGGCGCAGTTCACGTCCCATCACGGTTGTGTCATTCGGGTAGAGTACTTTGGACAGGTTCTCCGATTCATTCTTGCCCTCCACCGCCTTGATATAGTTACCCTCATTAAAGTGTTTGAGGTCGAAGTCACGTGAAGCCTTGGCCGACCACAGGCGCATATTGTTGACGGTGCTGATGCCGCAACCCGGAACCGGCGTATCGTAGGCCATCGCCATGACATCTTCCGTATCTACCCAGTGGTGGTGCGAGCTGCCACCTTCATCACTGTATTGCACTACGCGGCCGTGAAACTTTACCGGGTAGAGCACTTCGGGGCGGGGGAATTCCCACGGGTTGCCATAACGCAACCAGTTGTCGGGATACTCAACCTGATAGCCGTTCTCGATTTTCTGATTGAACATGCCGTATTCGTAGCGGATACCCATGCCGTAGCCGGGCAGACCGATGGTCGCCATGGAATCGAGGAAACATGCGGCCAGCCTACCCAGCCCGCCGTTACCGAGCGCCGCGTCGAATTCCAGTTCGGTTATTTTATCCAGATTAATCCCTTGCTCGATACAGGCCTGGCGAACCTCATCGGCAAAACCGATATTGAGCACGCTGTTCATCAGACTGCGCCCGATGAGAAATTCCATGGAGAAATAGTAAATCCGTTTGGCGTCGTTGCGGTAGTAGCGGCGCATGGTTTCCATCCAGCGCTCGACCAGGCGTTCGTGCACCACTTTGGCAAGAGCAAACAGCCAGTCGCGGTTGGTCGCGGTGATGGTGTCCTTGCCAACGGAAAAAGTGAGATGGTTAGTCATCGACTGTTTGACCGAACCCGGGCTGAGATTGAGCGGTTTGTGCTGGCGGGGTGCGGGCATGTTGTCTTCTCCGTTAAATAATAGCTGTGCAATGTTCATTCTCCACATATTGCGGCATTGCGCAAATCATCTTTTTTTCACAGGTTGGGGTGTATCATTGCCGCACAGTAACTACAATTTTGCGGTTGGTATGAAGCAGCCGCGCAGTTGAATTGATTCTTCGGGAGGGTTTATGCGACTGGCGATGATCGGGTTGGGCAAGATGGGCGGCAATATGGTGCGCAGATTGTGCCGCAACGGCATTGAAGTGGTCGGTTATAACCGATCAGCCGACATCGTTGCGCAGCTTGCCGCAGAAGAAGGCATGTTGGCTGCTGCCTCGGTGGCTGACGCGGTGGCGCAGTTGTCCAGTCCGCGCGTGGTGTGGCTGATGTTACCGAGTGGAGAGCCGACCGAGCGGCAGATTCGCGAATTGGCGCCGCTGTTGGAGAACGGCGACATCATCGTGGATGGCGGCAACTCCAACTACCATGACAGCCAGCGGCGCGGTGTTTGGCTGGCGGAGCAGGGTATCGGCTTTATGGATTCCGGTACTTCCGGCGGTGTGTGGGGACTGGAGAACGGTTATTGTCTGATGGTCGGGGCAATCCCAGAAGTGGCAAAAATTATGGTACCCATCCTGCAGGTTTTGGCACCCGCTCCAAATCGCGGTTGGGCACATGTCGGTCCGGTCGGGGCGGGACATTTCACCAAGATGATTCACAACGGTATCGAGTACGGCATGATGCAGTCGCTCGCCGAAGGCCTGGAGTTGCTGCGCGGCAAACGGGAATTCGCGCTCGACCTGGCGCAGATCACCGAGTTGTGGCGGCATGGTTCGGTGGTGCGTAGCTGGCTGCTCGACCTCACTGCCGAAGCGTTGCAGCACGACCAGCAACTCTCCGGTATTGCTCCGTTCGTGCCGGACTCCGGTGAAGGGCGCTGGACGGTGGTGGAGGCGATCGATCAGGGTGTCGCAGCGCCGGTGCTGACGCTGGCATTACAGATGCGCTTTAACAGTCAGAATGAAACCGGCTATGGGTACCGGCTACTCTCCACCATGCGCAACGCCTTTGGCGGCCATGCGGTCAAACACACAAGCGAACACTAGCAATATGACTCAAATGAAGGTCATTGAACCCTGCACGCTAACCATCTTCGGCGCAGGCGGCAACCTCAGCCGCCGCAAACTTATTCCCGCCCTGTTTCGTTTGGAGGTGGCCGAGCGTTTACCCGAGCTGGTGGCGATTCTGGGTTGCGATATCGTACCGCGCACGCGTGATGAATGGCTGGGCATCATCACAGAAATCGTACAACCACTTTATCCAGATGGTGTCGACAGCGCCGCGCTGGTGCGCTTTTGCAGCCGATGGCATTACTTCGCCATTCCGCCCGGGGATGAAGCCGCCTATTCGCGCCTGCAAGTGTTACTGGAAGAGGGTGGGAATTTCTCGCCCAATGTGGTGTATTACATGGCGGTGCGGCCGGCAGACTATCCGGCCATCATCGGAAAACTCGGTAATGTCGGCCTGCTCAAACAAAACAGTGGCTGGCGCCGCGTGGTGATCGAGAAGCCGTTTGGCTACGATTTGCTCAGCGCGCAGACTTTGCAGAGTAGCCTGTACAAGCATCTGAACGAGCCGCAAATCTACCGCATTGACCACTACCTCGGTAAAGGCACGGTACAGAACGTGATGGTATTCCGTTTTGCCAATCTGCTGCTGGAGCCGTTGTGGAACCACCATTATATTGATCATGTGCAAATCACCCATTCCGAGACGCTGGGTATTGACGGGCGTGCCGATTATTATGAAGGGGCGGGCGCGCTGCGTGACATGATTCAGAGCCATTTGCTGCAACTGCTCGCGCTGGTGGCGATGGAGGCACCGGTAACGCTGTCCGCCGAACATCTGCGTGACGAAAAGGTGAAAGTGTTGAAGGCGATTCGCCCGATCACACAGAACTCGGTGCATGCTCACGCATTCCGCGGCCAATACACCAGCGGTAGCATCGGCGGCAAGGTGGTTCCCGGCTATCTGGAGGAACCCGGCGTGGCGGCGGACAGCGTCACCGAAACCTATGCCGCACTGAAGCTTTTCATCGATAATTGGCGCTGGGCGGGAGTACCGTTTTATCTGCGCACCGGCAAGCGTATGGCAGAAGGTAGCTCGGCAATCTGCGTACGCTTTAAAAACCCGCCGCAGGACTTGCTACGTCACGCGCGCAACGGCCCGCCGCAGCCGAACTGGATCATGCTCGGTATCCAGCCCAACGATTGCCTGAAAATGGAAATGCAGGTCAAGGTACCGGGGTTGGACTTGCACACCCGCACCCTCAGCCTGGATGCGACGTACCGCAAGGGTGGTGACGAGGATTACGACGCCTATGAAAGTCTGCTGCTGGACGTGATGCAGGGCGATCATTCACTGTTTCTGCGCATCGATGAAGTGGAAGCGGCGTGGCGTGTGGTGGATCCGGTCCTTAAGGTGTGGGCGATGGAGCGCGATTTCATCAACGGCTATTCGGCGGGTAGCTGGGGGCCGCGCGGCACTTACCGGCTGTTCGACCGCGATGACCAGTTCTGGCGGCATTCGCTGAATCTGGATGGTGCCCAATTACAGGCGTATTAACGACTGTGAATCGTTATATCCCCTATCCAACTTTCCCCTCGCTGAAAGCACCCGTCTCAATCCTCCCCCGCAAGCGGGAGAGGAGGCAAACGCAAAAGGCAATTTTCAATCCCCGGGAGGAAGGGTAAGCATGAAAAACAATCTTTTCATTGCGGGTGATATCGGCGGAACCAAGACACGCCTTGCCGTCATTGAAGTCAATGGCAAACAAGTGAGAATCGAACGTGAAACCGCTTACCCAAGCCGTGATTACCTCCTGTTTGATGAACTGCTCGGCGAATTCCTGGCCGATACAGATAGCCCCGGCTACGCGGCTTTCGGTATTGCCGGTCCGGTGCGGGGCAGGGTGGTGCAAGTCACCAACTTGCCCTGGCATATTGATGCCGATACATTACAACGGCAATTCGGTTTGACACAGTGCACCCTGCTCAATGATCTGGAAGCAACTGCTTACGGCTTGGCGGCATTGGGTGCGGATGATCTGTTTACCTTGCAGTCAGGCGCAGCGGAAGCCAGCGGTAATGCTGCCGTGATTGCTGCGGGTACCGGCCTGGGCGAGGCGGGTTTGTTTTGGGATGGATGCCGCCACCACCCGTTTGCCACGGAAGGCGGGCATGCCAGTTTCAGTCCGGGTGATGAGTTGGAGATAGCCTTGCTGCGTTATCTTCAGCAACAGCACCAGCACGTCAGTTGGGAGCGTGTGGTTTCCGGTATGGGACTACTCAGTCTGCATGAATTTCTGCGCCTTTATCGTGAAGTCGTTGCGCCGCCGTGGCTGATCGAACAAATGCACAATGGCGATGCGGCAGCCGCCATTGCCACTGCTGCCTTGTCCGGCCGCGATGAAATCTGTGTGGAAACGCTGCATAGGTTTGTGCGTCTGTATGGTGCGGAATCTGGCAACCTTGCGCTCAAAATAATGAGCCGTGGCGGGCTGTACCTGGGTGGCGGCATCGCACCAAAAATTTTGCCGTTATTGCAGGGCGATGCATTTCTTGATGCATTTCTGGACAAGGGCCGCATGCGCCCCTTGCTCGAAACCATGCCGGTCAAGGTGATCCTGAATGACCGCGCAGCGCTGTTTGGTGCCGCGCTGCACGCCGCGCAGCTGGCTGACGGTGCGATATGAATATTTTCAGGTTACCGAATGCGCAGGCTGTTTTCGTGCATGATGATCTGGATGAACTGAGCGCCGCTGCCGCGCACCGCATTGCGGAACTCGCCGCACAGGCGATTGCCGCACGCGGGGTGTTTCATGTGGCATTGGCGGGCGGCGAGACGCCGCGCCGTTGCTACCAGAAGTTGCGTGCTTTCCCCATTGATTGGGCGCGGGTGCAGATATATTTCGGCGACGAGCGTTGCCTGCCGAACGGCGCTACTCAGCGCAACGATTACATGGCTTATGACATGTTGCTAAAGCATGTTACCATTGCGCCGGACAATATTCATGTCATTCGGGCTGAACTGGGCGCGCATGAGGCCACGGCCCGTTACGCAGCCGTGCTGGCCGACATTGAACGCCTGGATCTGGTGCTGCTCGGGATGGGTGAGGATGGGCATACTGCCAGCCTGTTTCCGGGTAACCCGGCGACAGACAGCATGGCGCCAGTCGTGCCGGTGTTTGACGCACCCAAGCCGCCCGCCGAGCGGGTTTCGCTGGGCATGAATACGTTGAATGCGGCACGCCACAAAATAATTTTGGTGTCGGGTGTGGAAAAACGCGAGGCGCTGCAGCAGATAGCGTCCGGCGAAACACTGCCTGCGGCACGTGTTACGGCTGCCGAATGGTATCTCGATGTGAAGGCGCTACCAACCATGGTGGAGAAATCATCGGTGCGCAGTAGCTTGACACGTCCTGTATCACGCCAATTACGACGTGCCGCTCGCCCCCTGAAATAAGAGGATCCTGATAGATGGAACATTTTGCGCAGATATTATTGCTGCTGGCTGTGACGGTCGCGGTTGTAGTCATATTTCAGCGCTTGCGCATCCCAACCAGCCTTGGCTACTTGCTGGTCGGTGTGATTCTCGGCCCCTACACCGTCGAACCGACGGTATCTGTGCCTGAATTCAGGGTACTCGCCGAGTTTGGTGTGGTGTTCCTGCTGTTCACCATCGGCCTGAATTTCTCACTGCCGCAACTGCATGCGTTGCGCCATCAGATTTTTGGCCTGGGAACCGGGCAGGTGCTGCTCACCACCCTCGTGGTCGGCCTCATCGTTTGGCTCGGCGGGTTGCCCATGGCCGCCGCATTCGTGATCGGAGCTGTGTTTGCACAGTCATCGACGACTATCATCGGCAGCCTGCTGGCCGAGCAAGGTGAGGAGAACACCCAACATGGCCGCCTCGGCCTGGCAATGTCGGTGTTCCAGGATGTCACCGCCGTTCCTTTTCTGGTAATCATTCCCGTGCTGGGCATCTCGGTCGGTGCGACCGCACTTGCCGGTGCACTCGGCTGGGCGCTGGTCAAGGCAACATTCGCATTCGCGCTGGTGTTCTTCGTCGGGCGCTGGCTGTTGCGGCCGCTGTTTCGCCTGGTTGCCGAACGACGCTCGCTGGAGGTGTTCACGCTGGCGGTGCTGCTGGTTGCGCTGATGGCGGCCTGGACGACCAGCAGTTTGGGGCTATCACTGGCGTTTGGCGCCTTCCTTGCCGGCATGATGCTGGGCGAAACCGAGTTTCGCCACCAGGTGGAATCCAGCGTCCGACCGTTTCGTGATGTGCTGCTCGGTCTGTTCTTTATTGGCATCGGCATGCGCTTTGATCCGGCCGCGATACCGCCGATCTGGCACTGGGCGCTGCTCGGGACGCTGCTGATCCTGGCCAGCAAGACACTGATTGTCGCTGCCATGATGCGCAGAAGCGGTATCGACGCATTGGTGGCATGGCGCAGCGGCCTGCTGCTGGCGGTGGGTGGCGAGTTCGGTCTCGCGCTGATCGCCATTGCGCTTGATTCTGGCGTGATTAGCGCAATGTTGGGGCAGATCGCGATCACCTCGGTGCTGCTGTCGATGATCATCGGCGCACTGCTGATCCGGTTCAACCACGTGATAGCAGCCTGGTTTGTCGGCAAACAGCCTGAACATCCACAAGAGCTGCCGAGTGGATTGCCGATGAACGAAACGCCACAGGTCGTGATTGGTGGCTACGGACGCGTGGGTCATACCATCGCCGTACTGCTGCAGGCAAGCAACATCCAATTCGTTGCTATCGACGACGACTCGAAGCGGGTGGCGCAGGCCAGAGCAGACGGGTATCCGGTACTGTACGGTGATTTTTCCGATCCGGAACTGCTGGCGGCTCTCCATGTGGAACGGGCTGCACTGGTGATAATCACCATCGACCATGCCGCCAAGGCATTGCGTACGGTGATGCATCTGCGCAGTACCTGCCCCCAGGTGCCGGTTATCGCCAGAGCGCGTGACCTGGAAGCCAGTACACGGCTGCTCGATGCCGGTGCAACTCATGCCTATCCGGAAATTATTGAGGCCAGCCTGCGCCTCGGCGCAACCGCATTGCAGATACTCCAGGTCTCATCCGCTAACATCGATCAGGTCATGCAGGGTGTGCGCGATCTGGATTACAAGCCGGTGCTGGAAGACAGCAAGAAATCGGAACCAAACAAACCAAAGGAATCAAGCTCGCAATAATTCCGAGTGAATTTAAAACAGATAGTGATGTTGTAACGGGACACGCATTTCCAGACGGAAAGGGCCTTATGTCGAAAACAATGTGCAAAACCAAAGATGCGGAAAAGCGCGCTAAAAAACAGGTCGATCCCAAGTTTGTGTGCGCCAAATGTGGAAAAAAGGTAAACAAAGAAAAATATGTATGCAAGCCTGAGAAATTGCAGAGCTGATGAATAATCGGTTCGGCTGTGGTTTCCGCTTCAACCCGCGCCGGGCGCAATTGTTGTTGCGCCGGATGAAGCGGGGTTCACGGAGACAAGCGGTTTGCCTCGCAACGCACGCGCCATCCGGAACATACCCCGAAAATGAAGATGATCGATTCGGAAAACTTGTGCACCATTGGTTATGATGCGCGTCTCCGTTTGCCGTTTGGCATTTTGTCGCCGGCTCAAGTATTCTTTAAACTCGGCGTTGCAGTTCAAACGTAAACACGCGGGGGAAATATGCATATACTTCCAGAGCCACAGGTAAATTTTCGCCAGAGGATCATGGTATTTTGAGCCTGTTGTGCGATTGTGGCGAATCTATGGAGCAAATATACGCCAATCCTGCGAATCATTTTTACTGGGTCGGCGCGCATGCGCATAGCGAAATCAGCTATCGCTTATTAAAGAATTTTTAACCGGTATCGGAATCATGGAAAAAAGCACTTCTTACGTTCTACAAGTTCGCCCGAAAATCCCCGTACGTCTGGCGCGTCTCGAGGAACTCGCAAACAATCTCTGGTATAGCTGGGATCGTCCCACTCGCGCGCTGTTTGCACGTTTGCACCCGGGTTTGTGGAGGGCTACCGGGCAAAGCCCAAAGGCATTTCTGAAACGTGTCGACGAACAGCGTCTGCTGGATGCGGCAGAAGACCCGATATTTATCGGTAATTTCAACCGCGTACTGGCGACCTATGACACTTATCATGATAATTCCCTGCAAGCGGGCAGCCCGAACTGGTTGCAGAAGGACGATCTGGTCGCTTACTTTTGTTCGGAATTCGGCTTTCACGAAAGTTTTCCGATTTATTCCGGTGGGCTGGGAATTCTGGCTGGCGACCACTGCAAGACCGCAAGCGATTTACGCGTGCCGTTTATCGGCGTTGGACTGCTGTATCGCCAGGGCTATTTCCATCAAACCATAGATGGTGATGGCAACCAGATCGCCACCAATACCGACTCCCATTTTGAAGACCTGCCGGTTGTTCCATCCCTGCATGCCGACGGCTCCGAAGCCTATACGTCTGTGGATCTACCGGGCCGCAAACTCAATATCAAAATCTGGCAAGCCAAAATCGGGTACATCACGTTATATTTACTGGATACCGACCTGGAAAGTAATAGTCTGCATGATCGCGACATCACCTACCGCCTGTACGGTGGCGACAAAGTAATGCGTATAGAGCAGGAAATCGTGCTCGGTATCGGCGGGGCGCGCGCATTAAGAGAATTGGGAATCAAGCCTACGGTGTGGCACATCAATGAGGGGCATGCGGCCTTCATGATGCTGGAGCGCATTCGCCAGAAAATTACCGGTGATGGACTGGATTTTGCATCCGCACTCGAATGTGTTGCGGCCAACACCGTTTTTACCACGCACACGCCGGTGCCGGCCGGACATGATCACTTCAACGAAGACATGGTGCATGCCTATTTCGAACACTATTACCCTGAACTCGGATTGAGCCGGGACGAATTCCTGAATCTTGGCCGTTCCAAGGATAGCCTCGATTTCAACATGACGACGCTGGCCATTCACGGCTCCCGTTTTAATAATGGGGTATCGCGCATCCATGGCAATGTGTCATCGGCTATTTGTGCAGACTTATGGCCGGAAATCGAACACGGCGAAAATCCGATGACTTATGTCACCAACGGTGCACATGCGCCGAGCTTTCTGGCGACCGAGTGGGCTGAGGTATTGAACCGACACCTCGGACTGGAATGGAGCACACGCATGAATGACGTGGAGTTCTGGGAAGGTGTTGACCGCATTCCGGACCACCTGTTCTGGAGCGTGCGCAAGTCGCTAAAGGCCAAGATGCTGAACATGGTGCGTGAGCGCATCAGTACACAGCACTTCCGCAATCACGGTTCGGAGGCGCATCTGGATCGCCTGCTCAAATATGTCAATCCGGAAAACCCCAATATCCTTACAGTTGGTTTTGCGCGCCGTTTTGCGACTTACAAACGTGCCACCATGCTGTTCGGTGACCTTGACTGGCTGCGCGAAATTCTGAATGATCCGGAACGTCCCGTAGTATTTATTTTTGCCGGCAAGGCGCATCCGGCTGATATTCCCGGACAGGATTTGATCCGGAGCATCACCCGGGTTTCCGAGATGCCGGAATTCATCGGCAAGATATTGCTGGTGGAAGGTTACGATCTGGCTTTGTCGCGCAAGCTGGTTTCCGGTGTGGATGTATGGTTGAACAACCCGCTGTATCCGATGGAAGCAAGCGGCACCTCCGGGATGAAGGCGGGAATGAACGGTGCCATCAACCTGTCCGTGCTGGACGGCTGGTGGGGAGAGGGCTACGACGGCAAGAACGGATGGGCGATCAAGCCGGTATCGGAGTCGTTAAGCGAGGAAACCCGCACCCAGGAAGAAACCCGTACTCTGTACGAATTGTTGCAGGATCAGGTTGTGCCGTTGTACTACGAGCATAGCAAGATGGGTTTTTCTCCCGATTGGGTGCAAATGTCCAAACGTTCGATGGCAACCATCATACCGCGCTTCAACTCCAAGCGCATGGTCGGTGAATATCTCGTCAAATGCTATCTGCCGGCCAGCCAGCAACATCGTTTATACCGGAAGAATCACTATGAAAACTCACGTGTTATCGCGGCCTGGAAAGCGCGTATCCGTCGTGTCTGGTTTGGTGTTGCGTTGCGTCGTCTGGATGCCGAGCAGCGCGAAATAAATTATGGAGAAATGTTGCGTTTTGAAGTCGGTGTTAATCTGAATGGTCTTCAGCCTGACGATATTGTTGTGGAAATGTTGTTGCACCTGTCCACCAGGCAAGAGGAATTGCGGAGCTCACGTCATTACCGTTTTGAAGCCACCAACACAATGACCGAGGCCGGCGAGATTGTATTCGCCCTGGAAATTCGGCCGGAGCTGTGCGGTAAGCTGGAGTATCGTGTTCGCGCCTATCCTTACCATGAGATGCTGACGCATCCGTTTGAGCTGGGCATGATGCGCTGGTTGTAATTCCAAATCTATTTCATCGGTGAAACTGTGTTGGTTTCCTCATTCACTCCTGATGAAACTACTAGCCATTCGACTAAGCCAGCAAGCTGGCAAGTCGCTGGTTATAGTCGTGCCGATTGTACTGCCTGCGTCGTTCATTCGTCGCCGTCTTGTTTGACCTTCAAAATAGAATTGGAATAACAGATGACTGAATTGAAAGTCCTGTTTGCGACTTCCGAGATTGCCCCGATGATCAAGACCGGCGGCCTGGCCGATGTCAGCGGTGCGCTACCGGCCGCGCTGCGCGCCATTGGTGTGGATGTGCGTGTACTGGTGCCGGGTTACCGGCAAGTCATCGGGCAATTGGGTCAGAATGAAGTTGTTGCGGTTCTCGACAGCCTGCCGGGTTTCCCGTCGGCACGTTTGTTGTCCGGGAAAATGGCAAACGATACGCCGCTGCTGGTGCTCGACTGCCCAACTCTGTACCTGCGCGAAGGCGGCCCCTATCAGGATACTCAAGGGCATGACTGGCCGGACAACGCGTTGCGCTTCGGCCTGCTGTCCAGAGTCGCTGCCATACTGGGCAGCGGCGACACTCCGCTCGAATGGTATCCCGATGTAGTGCATTGCAACGACTGGCAAACCGGCTTGACGCCAGCCTGGTTACACTTTGCACCGGTTGCCGCGCCAAGTGTGTTTACTGTCCATAACCTGGCCTTTCAGGGAATTTTTCCGCCCGAGACGGTGAGTGAACTGCACCTGCCGCCTTCCTGTTTCGGCGTCGATGGAGTGGAGTATTACGGCAAACTGTCGTTCATGAAGGCGGGACTGTTTTATGCCGACCATATCACTACGGTCAGCCCAAACTATGCAAAAGAAATCCAGCAAGAGACATTCGGCTTCGGAATGCAAGGCCTGTTGACCGAGCGCCGTGACGATCTAACCGGTATTCTAAACGGCATCGATACCGATGAGTGGAATCCCGCTACCGATTGTTATCTGGCAAAAAAATTCAGTTCCGCCAATATGAGTGGCAAGGCCGTCAACAAGCAGGCCCTGCAAAGCAGGCTCGGGCTGGTTGACGATCCGAATGTGCCGTTGCTGGGCGTAGTCAGCCGCTTCACCCACCAGAAGGGCCTGGATCTGTTGCTGAAAATTGCGCCACACCTGATTAAATTGCCGGTGCAACTGGCCTTGCTCGGTAGCGGTGAAGAAAAGTTACAGCGATCCGCGCACGATTTGGCACGTCGTTATCCCGGCAGCATCGGCGCGCATATCGGCTTCAGTGAGGAGCTCTCGCATCTGATCGAAGCTGGTGCAGACATGTTCGTTATGCCGTCGCGCTTCGAGCCGTGCGGCCTGAATCAGTTATATAGCCAGCGTTACGGCACGTCACCGATCGTCCATGCTATTGGCGGATTGGCAGATTCGGTGGTGGACTGTACCCCGGAAACACTCAAAGACGGCAGCGCCAGCGGCTTCACATTCCACGGCATGACTGCCAAAAACCTGTTTGCCACGATACAGCGCGCGGTTGAGCTTTATCACGATCACGATAAATGGAATGTGCTGCGCCGGAATTGCATGAGCAAGGAATTAGGCTGGCAGCGTAGTGCCGAAGATTACCTGGGTGTTTATCGTAAAGTATTGAATCAGATTTCGCCAGGTTAAGACATCCCGGGGAGAGGCACTGCACCGGGCAGGATAGGTTGGTGTGGCTGATCGGTGGCTCGCCCAAAATATGACGCCCCCTCATTTTGTCACCCAGTTCGTCCGCCAGTAATTCCCGCCACTGCATTCACGCACATCGTCAACAAACTCAATGGCAAATTTGACATGCTGCTCATCACCCAGCAGATGTCCAGGGTCTTGCAGGTAGACGAGGCGCTGAAGATCGGGTTGCCGGGGGCAGGTGTCAACGCTAAATTCCTGTTAATGCTAAATTTCTTGACGCATAAGCTCATTTCGCTATAATGCGCGCCCCTGTGAGGCTGATTGGCAGCTTTGCAACCTTGCTCCACCGTCGCGCATGGCGGGGGGCTGTTAACCATAAGGAGATGTAATGCGACATTATGAAATCGTGTTTATCGTGCACCCCGATCAAAGCGAGCAGGTGCCCGCGATGATCGAGCGTTATCGCACGCTGGTCACTTCCAAGGATGGTCATGTCCACCGTCTGGAAGACTGGGGGCGCCGTCAGTTGGCTTACCCGATCCAGAAGATTCACAAGGCACATTATGTGCTGATGAATATCGAATGCAATCAGGAAGCGCTGGACGAGCTGGAGCATGCATTCCGCTTCAATGATGCCGTGTTGCGCCATCTGACCGTCAAGACCAAGGCGGCTGTTACCGAGCCATCTGCGATGATGAAGGAAGAGAAATCCCGCTCTGTGCCGACGGAAGGTGCTGCTGTTGCGGCTCCAGCTCCGGCTCCAGCAGAAGAAGACGCTGCAGCTTAATATTGGCGCGTAACCAGGTTGTCATCAGCGGCGAGCTGATCGCGCTGGAAGGTTTGCGGTACACCCCGGGCGGGGTAGCTAGAGTGGCACTGACATTGGCTCACACCTCGCAACAGCCCGAAGCAAATGGCATGCGACAGGTGCAGTGTGAAGTGAATGCGCTGGCCTTTGCCGGGGTGGCCGAAAAAGCCGCCCGGTTTGCAGTTGGACAGCCCGTCAAAGTGCGTGGTTTTTTAGCTCAACAAAGCATGCGCAGCCGGCAACTGGTTTTGCACATCAACGATATAATTTTGGAATAAGGAATACATCATGGCTCGTCCATCCAGTAAGAAGAAAGATGACAAAAACAAGCGTTCTTCCCGCAACAATTTATTCAAACGCCGCAAGTTCTGCCGCTTTACGGTCGAGAAAATCGCCGAAGTGGATTACAAGGATATCAATATTCTCAAGGAATTCATTTCCGAGAACGGCAAGCTGATTCCGGCGCGCATCACCGGCACCAAGACCCGCTATCAGCGCCAGCTGAGCACTGCCGTGAAACGCGCGCGTTTTCTGGCCTTGATGCCCTATACCGATTTGCACTAAGGAGCGAAGTCATGCAAATAATTTTGATGGAAAAAGTGATTAACATCGGTCAATTGGGCGATGTGGTCAAGGTCAAGAACGGCTATGCCCGCAATTTTCTGATCCCGCAAGGCAAGGCCAAGCGTGCGACTGCTGCCAACATGGCTGAGTTTGAGGTGCGCCGCGCCGAAATCGAAGCGGTTGAAAAAGCCAAGCTAGCCGAAGCGCAGGTGCGCGGCGAGAAATTGGCCGGTTTGACGGTGCAGATCGTGCAGAAGGCCGGCGTGGACGGCAAATTGTTCGGTTCCGTCACCAATGCCGACATCGTTGCGGCAATGGCAGTACAGGGTTTTGAAATTGAGAGGGTGCAAGTACGTATGCCGACCGGCCATCTCAAGCAAGTCGGCGATCACCCTGTCAGTATCGCGCTGCATACCGATGTGGCAGTTGATATCACCGTTTCGGTGCTCGGCGAGCATTAATCCACCGTTGCATCAACGCAATACGGAAAAGGACTGGCAGCAGTCCTTTTTTGTTTCCATAACTTGGAGTGGGGCGGGTAAAATGCCTCACACCTGATGGCAACTCAACCAGTTTATCGAATGCAAAATTTTTCCAGCCCGGACACTCAGCTCGACCAGATCAAATTGCCCCCCCATTCTGTGGAAGCGGAGCAATCGGTATTGGGTGGCCTGTTACTTGAGGCAAGTGCGCTGGACAAGATTGCCGACCTGGTGACCTCTGACGACTTCTATCGCCACGAGCATCGCCTGATCTACCGCCAGATCGTGCGCCTGAGCGAGCTGGCTAAGCCGGTGGACGTGATCACCGTGGCCGAGGCACTGGAAATTGCCGGTGAACTGGGCAAGGTTGGCGGCCTGTCGTACCTGGGCAGTCTGGCTCAGAATGTGCCATCGGCAGCCAATATTCGCCGCTATGGCGAAATCGTGCGCGAGCGCTCCATCATGCGCAAGCTGGTGGAAGTAGGCACCGATATTTCCAGTAGTGCTTACAACCCGACCGGGCGTGACGCCGCGCAGTTGCTCGATGAGGCGGAAAGCAAAGTGTTCGAAATCGCCGAAGCGGGCTCGCGCGGCAAACAGGGATTCATGTCCATGCCGCCGCTACTGACCCAGGTAGTGGAGCGCATCGAGACGCTCTATGGCCGCGATAACAGCAGCGATGTGACCGGCATCGCCACCGGTTTTACCGACCTGGATCGCATGACCTCGGGCTTGCAGCCGGGCGATCTGGTTATCGTGGCGGGACGCCCGAGTATGGGAAAAACCGCGTTTTCCATCAATATCGCCGAGAATGTCGCACTGGACAGTAAGTTGCCGGTAGCGATTTTCAGTATGGAAATGGGTGCCACGCAACTGGCGATGCGCATGCTTGGCTCGGTGGGAAAACTCAACCAGCATGACTTGCGCACCGGGCGCCTGCAGGATGACGATTGGGGACACCTGACCCACGCGCTCGGCAAACTCAACGACGCACCGATTCATATTGATGAAAGCGCCGCACTGTCCGCGTTGGAGGTGCGTGCCCGGTCGCGCCGCCTGCATCGCCAGAATGGCGGATTGGGGCTGATCGTGGTGGACTACATACAACTGATGAGCTCGAATGCGGGCAGAGCCAGCGAGAACCGCGCCACGGAAATCTCGGAAATCTCCCGCTCCCTGAAGTCGCTGGCGAAGGAATTACATGTGCCGGTGGTCGCGTTGTCACAGTTGAACCGCAGCCTGGAACAGCGTCCCAACAAGCGCCCGGTAATGTCCGATCTGCGCGAGTCGGGAGCCATCGAACAGGATGCCGACTTGATCCTGTTTATCTATCGCGACGAGGTTTACAACAGCGATTCAGCCGACAAGGGCAAGGCCGAGATCATCATAGGCAAGCAGCGTAACGGCCCGATCGGCAAGGTGGAGCTGGCGTTTCGCGGTGAATACACGCGCTTTGACAACCTGGCTGCCGGTAGCTATTAACCCAGGCATATTCTGCACCACACGCTGGAACGGAATGCGGAGTAGGCTCGCAGCTGGAAAAGAGCCTGAAGATACCTGCGCTTGCTTTGTTTCCTGTTTATTCTTCCAGTACGCCATCTACCAGGTGCAAGCGGCGTTGCATTCGTGCTGCCAGCTCGTGATCGTGGGTAACGACAATAAAGCTGGTATTGAATTGTTCATTAAGTTGTTGCATTAACTCAAACAGCGCCTGCGCGCTGTTGCGGTCGAGGTTGCCGGTGGGTTCGTCAGCGAGCACACAGGCCGGCTCGGTAACCAGTGCGCGTGCCACAGCGACACGCTGGCGTTCACCGCCGGACAGCTCGGTGGGTTGATGCCGGATGCGATGCGCCAGTCCGACCTGTTCCAGCATGGCAGCAGCACGCGGCGCGGCCTCGGCGTGTTTCATGCCGCGAATCAGCAGCGGCATGGCAACATTTTCCAGCGCAGTGAATTCCGGCAGCAGGTGGTGAAACTGGTATACAAAGCCAAGTGCACGGTTGCGTAATTCGCCACGCTGCGCCTCATTCATCTGCCGCACTTCCCGGCCGAGTATCTGCACGTGGCCGCCGCTTGCGTGGTCCAGTCCGCCGAGCAGATGCAGCAGCGTACTCTTGCCCGATCCGGACGCACCGACAATGGCAACGCGCTCACCGCGCTGTACTTCCAGACTGACGCCCTTGAGTACCGGCACGTCCTCCTTGCCGATAGTGAAGGTTTTACATAGGTTGCGACAGGAAATGACTGCTGCTGAATCCTGAATCCCGAATCCTGAATCCTGCTTACTCATAGCGCAGCGCCTCCGCCGGTTGCGTTTGTGCAGCGCGGTAACTTGGATAGAGCGTCGCCAGCAGGCTGATCAGGAAGGACATGGACGCGACCAGCGCTACCTCGTGAAGGCGCAGGTCGGAGGGTAGGTCGCTAATGTAATACACGTCCTTGGCGAGAAATTGCACGCCGAGCAGTCGCTCGATGAACGGTACTACCACATCCAGATTGAGCGCCAGTATGATGCCGCCGAGACTGCCGAGCAGCGTGCCAATTGTACCGATTACCACCCCTTGCACGATGAAGATTTTCATGATGCTGCGTGGCGACGCGCCGAGGGTGCGCAGGATGGCAATGTCGGCCTGTTTGTCGGTAACGGCCATCACCAGCGTGGAGACGATGTTGAATGCAGCCACTGCGACGATCAGTGACAGAATGATGGCCATCATCTTCTTTTCCATCTGCACCGCACGGAAATAGTTGATGTTCTGGTGTGTCCAGTCGCTGGCGTATAAACCGGGCGGCAATACGGCCTGCAATTCATTCGCCACACGTGGCGCAAGATCAATATCGTGCAACTTGGCGCTGATGCCGGTTACCGCATCGCCGAATTGAAACAGCTTTTGCGCATCACCAAGGTGGATCAGCGCGAGGCTGTTGTCGTAGGGCGCCATGCCGATCTCAAAGATACCCGATATGCGGAATTGTTTGAGGCGCGGCATCATGCCGGCAGGCGTAATTTGCCCCTGCGGGGTGATCAGCATGATCTTGTCGTTAAGTTGCACGCCGAGTGCGCGTGCCAGATCGGAGCCGAGCGCGATGGTGAATTCACCGCCGCGCAAATCACTTAGTGCACCCGATTTCATTTTGTCCGCAAGCTCGGTAATCGCGCTTTCCCGCAGCGGATCAATGCCGCGTACCATCACGCCCTGCACGTTTTGTCCGAACGACAACATGCCCTGTCCGGCGATGTACGGTGCGGCGGCAGAAACTTGCGGATGCTGTGCGACCTTGTCCAGGATGGGCTGCCAATCATGCAGCCGCCCGCCATCCGCCACCACTTCCAGATGCGGTGACGCGCCCAGCATACGCGCGCGGATTTCCTTCTGGAAACCGTTCATTACCGACAGCACCACGATCAACGCCATCACTCCCAACGCCATACCCAGCATGGAAATCAGCGAGATGAATGAGATGAAATGGTTGCGCCGCTTGGCACGAGTGTAGCGCAGGCCGATAAATAGTTCGTAGGGTTGCAAGATTAAAGGCTTTGATGTGTTGGAACGGGCGTAAGTGTGCCACAAGGCGGCAGTCTGGGCATCTTTTTGCCAAGTCACGCGGAGCGCACCACTGATTTGGCTATCTCAAAGACAATCGCTATGGTCATCACCCGCGCGCGTGGGGGTTACAGCCACTTATGGAAGACAAAAGAGTTTTTGTGTAAATCCCTGCGAAATATCTGGTTGTCAGAAATTACGACAAGTGCAACTGTTGCCCCTTTGATTTTCTGCCCGGCGTTGCAGGAGGAATATACCCTGATATACGACAAGTTATTTCCACAATCTTTTTACCCTTTACAAATCTAGTTGTATGGCAAGCAACAACCTCGTGTTTTGCGGCGAGTTCTGCCAAATGCAAACGTACCGTAGCCAGTGAGATGCTCGTAGCCTCGGCGATGTCTCTGTCCGACCGCTCACCATGTTTTTTCAGATATAGCAGAATTTCATTCATAGTTTCATTACCGCACCGTTGATTTATTGATCATCTTAAGTACGACACGAGGTGAAATCCTCACACACCCGCATCATCCCCCAAAATACCCCTCAGGCATTACAATACAGGCCAAATGCAAAATGCCAATATCGACCTGCAGGCTTTTAGAATGTTAATCATCGAAAAGCGCAAAGGCCACCCGCGATGGATGGCCTAAACGCTTGTTTTTTAAGTGGCTCCCCGACCAGGATTCGAACCTGGGACCTGCGGATTAACAGTCCGTCGCTCTACCGGCTGAGCTATCAGGGAATGAAGAGCTGCGCATGATAGTGATTTTGCCTTGCCAGGTCAACCTAGAATTCAGCTTTCCATGAAGTGGCTGAAGCGGCTTCTAGTGGGTTTGTTCGCCATTGTGATACTGGCGGTGGCAACGGCTTACCTGACTCCGTTGGACACTTACGTGCCAAAGGTAGAGCAAACTCTGGCCGAGGTGCTGCAAGAGCCGGTTTATATCCAGCACATTCGCCTTGCTGCGCTGCCTCTGCCACACCTTGAGCTGCAGGGGGTGCGTTTGGGGGAGCTGGAGGGGATTGCCGCCCGGTCGGTGAAAGTGGAGCCGGATTTGCCAAGTTTGCTGGCAGGTAAAGTGGTAGTACGCCGTATTCTGGTGAGTGATGGAACGGCAAGCTTTGTGCTATTGCGCAAATTGATGGATGCGTTTAGCAAGGCGCCCGGCACCGAACAGAAGATGGCGGTGCGCGAGTTGCAGTTCTCCAAAATGAATCTGCTGATGCCAGACATGACGTTGGAACTGATCGATGGCAAGCTCGAATTTACCCAGGCGGGATCGTTGAAGCGTGCGTGGCTTGCGATGAATGAACAAAAGGCCACGGCGGTTTTATTGCCATTGCCCGAGCAACATTTTTCCGTAACACTGCACGCGCGCACCTGGACTCCGCCGAAATTCCCGCAATTGCTGCTGGATGAGTTGCAGGTTGATGGTGTGCTGAGCAAGCAGGATTTTGTTGCGCAGAAATTTGTGATCGCATTGCACGGTATTCGTGCGTCCGGTTCTGGCAAGGTGGATTTTTCCGACGGTTGGTACGTGACAGCGGCACTCACCCGGGCTGAAGCGCCGCTGGAACGGGTGATGGCTTTGCTGGAGAAGCCGGTTGATCTGACCGGTAATGCCTCTGCAGAGGGAGTGCTGAACGGCAAGGCGACCACCTTAAGCGGATTGAAAGACAGCATCGGATTTTCCGGCGAAGTATTAATCAGCCCGGCCGCAGCACGCATAGCGGAAGGCCTCCGGCACCCGCTGATTTTTGATCGAATCAAAGCGCATGTTGTGGTTCAGCCGGAGCGCATCGAGTTGAGCGCACTGGAGGCAAAGTTATACGGCGGAAAACTTTCTGGAACAGTGAGCGTCAATCGCAAGAAGGCGTTACTGACTGCAGATGTTGTTGCGAGCGGGGTTGACATGCGACCACTGGTAGAGGCGCTTACCAATGAGGTATTGTTCACCGGCAGTATGGAGAGTGCGGCCAGGTTTTCAATGCAACTGGATACATTTGAACGGTTCCCTGAGAATATGCTGCTGACCGGGGATTTTCATCTGCGCAATGGTGTTTTGACCAAAGTAGATCTGGCGCAGGCGGTGAGCAATCCTGACAAGGCCAGCGCCAAGGGAGGTAAAACTCGATTTGATGATCTGACCGGTTTGATTGGTGTGGACGCCAATGGGTATCATTTCAGAAAAATAAAAATTGCATCCGGCTCATTGAATGCCGAAGGTAATGCGGACGTCAGTCCTTCGTTGCAGCTTCGCGGGCAATTGGATGTCAAGGTTAAGGGGACGGCCGGCCTTGTCAGTATGCCGGTTGTGGTTTCGGGGACGCTGGATGCACCGGTTGTAAGCGTTAGCAAAGCAGCATGGGCCGGTGCGGCGGTAGGCACGGCAATTCTGGGGCCGGGGCTCGGAACAGCGCTGGGAATCAAGGTTGGCGGGTTTTTGAAAAAATTGTTTGGCATGAATGACAATAAAAATAACGATACAGATAACACTCGTGGTTTACCTGAAAATCCACCCGCAAAAAAATAATTTTTGGTCAGGGCATCAGCACACCATCAGGTAGAATGGGGCATGGACAGCAGAATTATTTTTATCAAAACCGGCAAGGGCGACGAGGAAGTGCGCAGCAAAGCTCCGCTGCTTTCCGGCGACCTTAAACGCGCCTTGTTGATGGTGGATGGGACTGCGACCTTTGGTGAAATCAGCAAACGTGCCGCGCCCAGTTTGCGCAACGTTCTTGACGAGATATTGCAGGAGCTGGAAAAGGGGGGCTTCATTCAGGATAGAGCCAAGGTCACCAGTGTTCCCAGGATGGTTGTCCCGCCCAAAATGGCTGCACCGCTGAAAAAACCGGCGGATGAAGGTGTTAGCGAACTGGATTTTACCGCCGCCTTTCGCGCGCCCTCTCCCGAGGCGCTGGTTGCAGAAGCAGTCAAAGTGAAGGCCAAAGAGGCGGCAAAATTAAAAGCACAGCAAGAGGTCGAGGCTGCCCGAATAAAAGCGGAGCAGGAAGCGGCGCGCAGCAAGGCTGAAGCCGAAGCAAAAGCACGGGCCGAAGCCGAGACGAAGGCGCGCGAAGAGGCCGAGCGGCGCGCACAGGAACAGGCGGAAGCTGCCCGCATAAAAGCGGAGCAGGAAGCGGCGCGCAGCAAGGCTGAAGCCGAAGCAAAAGCACGGGCCGAAGCCGAGACGAAGGCGCGCGAAGAGGCCGAGCGGCGCGCACAGGAACAGGCGGAAGCTGCCCGCA
>Ga0307376_10000225_pt1 | contig 76329 bp, 59 predicted proteins | sample TR2MG_FD_202536 | JGI IMG/M metagenome (GOLD analysis project Ga0307376, IMG submission 202536) | Soil microbial communities from Risofladan, Vaasa, Finland - TR-2 | ecosystem: Environmental > Terrestrial > Soil > Coastal area > Acid sulfate soil | place: Finland: Risofladan, Vaasa | collected...
CCTTCCCATTCCGAACAGGGCCGTTAAGCCCGCCAGCGCCGATGGTACTGCCGCAAGGTGGGAGAGTAGGCCGCCGCCGGTTTTTTGTCCCGAGCTCACCAGAGCTCGGGACTTTTTTTTGCTCCATACTCAACCAAGCATAAGTCCAGCAGGGTTTCTATCTCCTTCAAAATCCTTCAAAAAATCTGTGATTTGTCGTTAATGGCAATTCCCTAAATTTCTTGCAATACAACTTAATGCAATGCATAGAGCACTATGCCATTCTATGTGTTCATACCATTTGATTTACTAACTTTGTGGCTGAATTGTTAACAAATTGCAAAGTGGTATTTCCAGATAATTTTGAAAATAAGCTAGGCTTCGATAAGGTTAGAACAAAAGTTTCGGAACTTTGTAATACTGAAGGAGGTAGAGAAAAACTTGAAGCAATACGTTTCAGCCATTCCTTTGAGGAGGTAGAACAATGGCTTGCGCTTGCAAATGAGATGAAGACCATTATTCTGATGGAGAACACTTTTCCAGGAACTGGTTTTACAGATTTTGCTCATCTAATCAAGCACATCAGGATTGAAGGTACATTTCTAGAAGCGGAAGATCTTTTTAAACTTCGAAACGCATTAAGTGTTGTCCGTAGCCTTGCCATTTTTTTTCGACGCGAAGAGAGTGTCAAATATCCTAAACTTAAAGAATTAGCCCACCCAGTATCTGTATCCCCTACATTAATTGAGCGTATTGACTATGTTGTGACTCGTAACGGTAAGGTTAAGGATAATGCTTCACCTGAGCTGCAAAATATACGCAGAGCAATTTCTGAAAAGCAATCGTTAGTTTCTCGAAGACTTCAATCTATTCTTAAAACCGCACAGGCGGATGGATTAGTTGATGAAGATGCTGCCATCTCGATAAGAGATGGTAGGGCAGTAATCCCTGTGCCTGCTGGCAATAAGCGTAAACTTAAGGGTTTGATTTTAGGAGAATCGGCTACAGGGAAAACTTTTTTTGTAGAGCCAGTGGAGGTAGTTGAATTAAACAATGAGATTCGAGAGTTGGAGTTCGAAGAACGACGCGAAGTTGTTCGAATTTTATCGGACTTGGCTGACTTTATTCGACCTTATATTCCTGAACTTCTTGATGCTGCTGATTTTTTATCTACGATAGATTTTATTCGTGCCAAAGCCCTTTATGCCATTAGGATTGAAGGGGTAATGCCGCTACTTAATAATACTCAAAAAGTTGAGTGGATTAATGCTCGGCATCCATTACTTGAGATGGCTCTACGAAAAGAAAAAAAGACCATCGTGCCGCTTAGCATTACATTGGGAGAGAATGGTCGAATACTAATAATTTCTGGACCAAATGCGGGTGGCAAATCGGTATGTCTTAAAACGGTTGGACTACTGCAGTATATGCTTCAATGTGGCTTTTTGGTTCCAATGTCAGAGAATTCAGAAGTAGGTATTTTCAAACATTTGTTAGTCGATATTGGTGATGAGCAGAGCCTTGAGAACGATCTTAGTACCTATAGCTCACACCTGTTTGCCATGAAGGCGTTCATTCGCCATGCCAGCAAGGAATCACTTGTTCTTATCGACGAATTTGGAACAGGAACAGAGCCATCGCTGGGCGGTGCTATTGCTGAGTCCATTTTGGAACGCTTGTCGGAACAAGGAAGTTGGGGTGTTATTACAACGCATTATACCAACCTAAAGCTGATGGCCGGCAGGGTTGCGGGGATTCAAAATGGTGCAATGCTTTTTGATGTTGTCAATATTCAACCACTTTTTCAGTTGGAAATTGGGAAGCCGGGAAGTTCGTTTGCGTTTGAAATTGCTCATAAGATTGGCTTGCCCGACGATGTTTTGTCGGCAGCACGTGAGAAGGCTGGGACTGCCCATATCGATTTTGAAAAGCAGCTCAGGGCCATCTCCAGAGATAGACACTACTGGGAAGAGAAGAGGGTTGGGGTGAAGAATGCAGAAAAAAAGTTAGAGCAGCTTATTCTGAAATATGAGACTGAACTTACCGATCTTCAAACTCATCGAAAATCGGTTGTTGAGAAAGCAAAACAGGATGCAAAGGAGATTCTCTCTGGTGTAAATCGTCAGATTGAAAACACTATTCGAACCATCAAGGAATCGAATGCAGAGCGAGAGAAAACGAAAGAGGTGCGTCAGGAGTTGGAAACTTTTAGGGCAACGATAGAGGAACCCGGTGCTTCAGCTGACGAGTGGGTTGTAAGGAAGATGGAGCAGCTGAAGGAAAAACAGCGCCGAAAAGTTGATGTTGGGAAAGCACAAATGCCCGTCGACCAAGAGCCAGTCGAATCTAAGGTGGATGCACCCCTTAAAAAAGGAGATAAGGTTCGCTTCAAGGGGCGCGATGCTCTAGGAGAAATTGTTGAAGTTGCTGAAAAAAATATTATTGTTGCCTTTGGCAGCATGCTAACAACCATCGATAGAAAAAAGGTAGAACGAGTAAGCAACAACGAGTATAAGCAAGCAATTAAGCAGGCTAATGCCCCTGTAATAAGCCATGGCGTTGATACCATGAAGAAACGTTTAAATTTTTCACATACAATTGATGTAAGGGGAATGCGCGGCGATGCAGCAATGCAGGCAATACAGGAGTATGTGGATGAAGCCGTTATGCTGGATGTTACCGATGTGAAAATTTTACATGGTAAGGGAAATGGGGTGCTGCGTGAGCTGATCCGCACTTATTTAAAAACCATTCCTGATGTGGCTCACTTTGCCGATGAACAGGCAGAATTTGGTGGCTCCGGTATTACGGTTGTACGATTTAGATAATTATGTTGTTGCTAGCTTAGAGATTTACTCTTTGGTAATTTCTATGGTTATTTATTCACAAGTGCAGACATAGCTGTATCCCATTAATCGCTATCTTTTGGCGGTTATTGGCCAAATAATTTTCAAACAATTGCTGTTATGCTAGTTTATGCTCCACGAATTACACCAAGAATTGAATTTACTTTTAATCTCGTATTAAAGGAGTGGCTGGGCATTGACTATAGACTTACATCTTGTCATTATCTTCTAGAGGATTCACTGGAGAGTAAGTTGTGCTACAGTCCAAAACAGGTTGCAAATGCGTTTTGGGTTAAGCCAAATGGACTATTATTGGAAAAAGATATTCATGAACTTATTCTAGAAACAGAGGGAACTGGTGCTGACTTGGTGCTTTTTCCTGAGCACGACAAGTCGAGTTTTTCTTTCGATATATTTTCGGCAATCTTTTATTTGGTAAGCCGCTACGAGGAGTATTTGCCATTCGAGCCCGATGAGCATGGACGTTTTCCTTCGGCTATGTCTTTTGTTGTAAAAAGTAGCATTCAGGATATTCCCATTGTTGATGTTTGGGTTCAGCAATTTTCGGATGCTTTGAGGCAGAAATTTCCCTTTCTTTCCTTAAGCCGCAATACATGGGGAGGTACTATTCATATTGATATTGACAATGCCTTCGCTCATAAGGGAAAAGGCATGATAAGAACAGGAGGCAAGCTAGCCTTAGCCCTAGGACAGCTGCGGCTGAAAGATTTCACTGAAGTTGCTGGCAGCTCCCTCTGCCTTGCTCACGATCCGTTCGACACATATAATGCCATCCAACAGGAGGTAGTAGCAGAGGATATTTCACTGAAGTGGTTTTTACATGTGGGAAATCTTTCGAAGTTTGACCGGCCAGTGAATTGGCGAAGTAGAGTATTTAAACGGCTAGCTGGGAAGCTATCAAGATCAGGCAATATAGGCATTCATCCTTCATATGGAGTGTTGGACGACCCCGATTTATTGCATCAGGAAGTTGAGCGATTTACCTGCCTTGCTGGAGCAAAGCCCACCTTCTCACGATTTCATTTTCTTCGGTTTCGATTTCCTACATCTTATAGAATGTTGATGAACGAAGGAATAACAGCAGACTTTTCAATGGGTTTTTCCGATAGGGTGGGATATCGTGCAGGTACAACTCGGCCTTTTTCGTTTTTCGATTTAACAACGAATACAGAAGAAGAATTTGCAATTTATCCTTTTGTGGCAATGGATTCAGCGTTAAACTTTCAATTGAAAATGAATCCGTTGGAGGCAATTGAGGAAATTGACAGGCTCCATGCTATTCAGCAGAATACCGGTGGCGATTTTAGTATAGTGTTTCATAATGAGATACTCTCGGATAAAGTGCCTTGGAATAATTGGGGAGTACTATTTAAGGAGGTGGTTGGATTAATGAAAGGCGAAAAAGGTGAGCGTTAGGTTTGTCAAGCATAGTGAAATAGATCACCAAAAGTGGGATGGCTGTATCAATGAGTCAATTAATGGTATTGCCTATGCCTATTCTTGGTATCTCGACGAGGTGTCCGAGGATTGGGATGCTCTTGTTCTCGACGATTATTCGGCTGTAATGCCGTTAACCATGGCGCGAAAATTTGGCGTCTCTTATCTTTATCAACCATTTTTCACGCAGCAGCTTGGGATTTTTTCAACGATAGGGCTCTCCTCCGACATGGTGAATTCCTTTCTAACTTCTATTCCAGCAAAAATTAGGTTGGTAGATATTACCCTAAATACATTCACTAATGCTGAAAAAATTGCGGGTTACAAAATTACTCGGCGTGTTACATATCAACTCGATTTAATTGAGACCTACTCAAGGCTGTATCAGAAGTATGGTAAAAACAATCAACGAAATTTGGCCAAAGCACTCGCTCTTCAAGTTTCAATTGTTCGGGGTGTTGGGGTGTCCGCCTTTTTGTCGTTTACGAGGGAAAATATTAAGGGCGATTTACCTACTAAAGCTATGAGTATAATGGGACGGCTTGTTAGCCGGCTAGTTTCAAATGGACAGGGCGAGGTTTATGGAGCCTATTCTCAGACCAATACCCTTTGTGCTGCCGCACTTTTTGTTCGTTATAGGGGGAAAAGTATTTATCTGTTGGCAACTTCAAGCCAAGAAGGAATTGCCAATCGAGCAATGTTTTTACTCATAGATACTTTTATACAAGAAAATTCGGAAAGTGCAACGGTGCTCGATTTTGAAGGGTCGAGTATACCTGGGGTTGCCAAGTTTTATCAGGGGTTTGGAGCAGTTCCTGTATCATTTCCACACCTCTTTAGGCAGAAACTTCCTCTACTGATGCATTTGGCCTTAAAAGCAAAAAGGCACCTATTCCATTAAGCTGTCAAAGTCGATTTCTGTGGCGATCTGGCTTTCTATCAACTGACCTTTTTCGCATTTGATGGTACGGGCTGGAAATTTCTTCAGAATTCCGTAGTTATGTGTGGCCATAATAATGGCTCTACCAGTTTTGCTAATCTCGAAGAGGAGCTTCATAATATCCTCGGATGTTTCAGGATCAAGATTTCCAGTTGGCTCGTCGGCCAAAATTATTTCAGGGTTATTAAGCAGCGCTCTAGCAATAACTACACGCTGCTGCTCGCCTCCCGAAAGCTGGTGAGGAAGTTTATAATCCTTGTATTTTAGCCCAACTTTTTCGAGAACTTCAGCAATTCGCTGTTTTATTTCGGTCTTGTTTTTCCACCCAGTAGCGCGAAGGGTAAATTGCAAATTGTCATATACTGAACGATCGCTCAGAAGTTGGAAATCCTGAAATACAATGCCCAACTTTCGGCGCAGGTAGGGTATCTGCTTTCGTTTCACCTTGGCAAGATCGATGCCTGCCACTAAAATTGTCCCAATCTTGAGCGGCAACTCCGCGTTGAGCGTTTTAACAAGGCTCGATTTACCGCTACCAACTTTCCCGATAAGGTAAATGAATTCTCCCTTTTCAACGTGGAGGTTAACGTTGGACAGCACAAGGCTGTCGTTCTGAAAAATGGAGGCATTCTTGATTTCAATGATGGTGTCGAGCGACATATTCTTTTTTTTTGTTGCTATGTTTGTTAACCTTACTGAATTATTTTCCAAAAAGAACAATTACTGAATATCGTGGCATTGTGCTGTTCATCATAGATAAAAAGGCCATGGTTGCTCGAAAGATCAACAATTGTGGCCAGTAACTTTTTGTTTATTCTGGAGATTGTTAATTTTGTTGTGCTAAAATTAAAAAATAAAAATGGCAACCATCAGTTTATTTACTGAAAAAGCCTTCCCAATGGTTCCTTTTTCTTATTTTTAGAAAGAATTGCCTAAAACCGATTTATCTATGTCTATATCGAGACGAATTGTTTTCCTGATTGTGCTTTTGGCTATGGGAACTCTGACCTTTGCTCAGCAAACCGCCAGCTATTCCCACCCCGATAAGCTCTTTGATAGAGCAATGAATTTGTTTACGAAGGAGAAGTATGCTGCTGCTCAAAAGCAGTTTGAGCAATCGGCGAAGGCCTACAGCGGGGAGAATACGCAGAAACTCGCCTTGGCTGAGTTCTATAAAGCTCTTTGCTCGGTGCGGCTTTTTAATGATGATGCAGAGTATTTGATTACTACCTTCATAAACACCTTCCCTGAGAATCAGCGTGTAAACCAAGCCTTCTTTGAGTTGGCTAAGCTGCGCTATCGGCAGGAGCGCTATGCCGATGCAATCCTTTGGTTCGATAAGGTTGATAATAATGGACTGTCAGCAGACGATAGGGCGGAATTCTTTTTCAAATTGGGCTACTCCTGCTTCTCTGTGGGCAACATGGATAGAGCGCTGCAATCATTCTTCGAAATTAAGGATACCGACAATAAGTTTAACTCTCCTGCCACCTATTACTATTCGCATATTGCCTATCTCCAGCATAACTATGCTACAGCCTTGAAGGGGTTTGAACGGCTGAAGGAGGATGAGGTTTTTGCTCCGCTGGTACCCTACTATATTGTTGAGATTTATTTTCTTCAGAAGGATTATCAAAAGGTTATTGAATATGGTCCAAAAATTTTGGATAATGCCTCCGAAAAGAGAGCTCCAACTATTGCTCGATTTATTGGCGAGTCATATTATAGAACAAAGCAGTATTCTGAAGCTTTACCCTACCTTGAGAAATTTTTAAATGGGACAAAAAACCCTAGCCGTGACGACAGCTACCTGGTTGGAATTGTTTACTACAAGGCTGGTGACTATGCCAAGGCCGCACCCCTTCTCGAGAAGGCAACGGCAGGCGAGGATACATTAAGCCAGAATGCATACTATAACTTGGCCGATTGCTATCTTAAGCTGGATGATAAGAGCAAGGCACGGAACGCATTTTCCATGGCTGCCAAGTACGATTTTGATCCGGTGATTAAGGAGGATGCACTTTTTAACTTTGCCAAGATTACCTACGGCATGTTTTATTCCCCTTTCAACGAGGCAATTGATGCATTAAACCAATATATTAAGGAGTATCCCAATACTGACCGCACCGACGAAGCTTATCATTATCTTACAATTGCCTATACCAATACCAAAAACTATAAAGGTGCATTGGCGGCTGTGCTACAAATTAAACATCGCGACCCAACTATTAATGCAGCATTGCAAAAGGTTGCCTACTATAGAGGGCTTGAACTATTCCAAAACCTAAACTTTAAAGAAGCTGTCGAAAAGTTTACATTGTCGCTAGACAACCAATCATACGACAAAGCCATTTCTGCCGAAGCCCTTTACTGGAGAGGGGAGGCCTACTACCGGTTGGGAGAGTATACTAAAGCTCAGGCGGACTATAGCCAGTTTGTACTTAGCCCGGGTGCGTTTACCTCACCTGAGTTTAACATGGCTCACTACGACCTTGGCTACACCTGCTTTAAGCTTAATGATTTTGAAAACGCCATTGTTTGGTTCCGAAAATATCTTTCGTTTGCCTCCAATGCTAAGGACCGGTTCCTCGGTGATGCCTACAACCGCACAGGCGATTCCTACTTTATGCTTCGCCGGTTTTGGCTAGCTATAGACTACTATGATAAATCGGTGCAAACGAGACTTTACGATCCTGATTATGCACAATTTCAACGTGGTTTTTCGTTGGGCCTTCTCGATCGTCCTGAGAAGAAACGTGAATCGCTCGTTATGTTGCTCGATAGCTTTCCCACATCACCTTACATAGACGATGCTCTTTACGAACTTGGACGCACAAGTCAACTTTTACAAGATACTGCAAGTGCCAAGAAGTATTTTGACAGGTTGATTGCTGAGTACCCTGGCAGTAGTTACTACGTAAAGACATTAGTAGAAATGGGACTCTTGAGCTATAATGCAGGAGATAACGATAAAGCGCTTGAATACTATCAGCGAGTTATTGAAGATTTTCCAAATACTTCGGAGGCCAAGAATGCCCTTCTGGGAATAAAGAACATTTACGTTGATAGAAATGATGTGGAGGCATACTTTGAGTATACCAAAAAGTTAGGTTCGTTTGCCTCTGTGAGTGAAGCAGAGCGAGATTCGCTGACATACCTTAGTGCAGAAAAATTATACATGGCTGGCGATTGCGATAAATCCTCTGCTAGTTTCAAGAAATACCTTGAGGAGTTTTCGAATGGAGGCTTTGTGCTCAATGCCACCTATTACCTCGGTGATTGCGCCATGAGAAGCCAAAACTACACAGATGCCTTGAACTACTTTACTGTAGTTGCGAGCAAGCCAAGAAGTCCATTTACAGAACAGGCGCTTTTGGGTGCTGGTGCTGCCTCGTTTTCCTTAGAAAAATATGACGAGGCATATAAGTTCTACCAGCAGTTGGAAAATCAAGCAGAGCTAAAGCAAAATTTATTGGAGGCGAGGGCAGGAATGCTTCGAAGCGCAGTAAAAGAACAAAAGTTTGAGGATGTAGTTGCTGCTGCTGATAAGTTGATTGCCACAGAGAAAGTTTCGGATGAGATGGTCAGAGAGGCACATTTCGACAAGGCAAAGGCATTGCTTGCTCTTGGGAAACTTGATCTAGCATTCGACCAGTTTGCCATTGTTGCCCAAAGCGTAAAAAATGTCGAGGGTGCTGAGTCCAAGTTTCATATGGCTGATATTTTATTCCAACAGGGTAAATTTGATCAGGCAGAGCAGGAAGTTTTCTCATTTGCCGAAAAGAATACCCCTCACCAATATTGGATGGCAAAAAGTTTTATTCTGCTTGCCCAAGTTTATGTAAAGAAGAATGACATTTTCCAAGCTAAGGCTACTCTGCAAAGCGTGATAGATGGGTACACCAATAGTTCGGATGGAATTATTGATACGGCATCGGCCATGCTTGTTGAACTGGTGAAGAAGGAAAAGGAGACACTAAAACCCTCTACCGCTGATACCGAACTAATTAAAATGCCTTAGTCATGGTTCCTGTAAAATTAGCACTTAATAATATTGAACACATGGGGTTCGTCCATAAAAATAGAAAGGTTATGAGGTTGAAGCACAGTGTTGTATTGCTTTTCGGCATTTTCGCCTCGTTTTCCGCGTTGGCGCAGAACACACTCAATAAGGAGGTGCAGGTTGTAAGAGCATATGAACCTGTTCTTTCCGACGCCTTTAAAATTAATCTTCTGCCAGCCATTAACGATACGGTTCGACAGCTTCCAAACCTATCCTATTCCATTATTCCGAAGGTTGCTAATACGCAATTTAGAGTGTCGCCCATGCCCGCGGCTAAACTTATTGGTGAACCGATTTCGGAAATTACGCCTTATTACGTAAAACTTGGATTTGGAACAACGCTGTCTCCATTAATTGAAGCCTACTATGGCAGCTTACGGCAGGATGATTTATCATACGGTGGTTTTTTTCGGCACTTTTCCTCGGCAGGAAAGGTTAAGCTCGATAATGGTAGAAAGGAGAAGGTGCTGGAGTCGGAGAGTGAAGCCGGATTTTACGGAAAGAAAATATTTCAGACATCAGCTTTTGAAGGTGGCGTTTTCTACAAGCGAAACCGATATACTTTTTATGGGGCCGATCCAACTTATACCGGTGACCTAGGTGGAGATTCTTTGCGGCAGGTGAGTCATCGGTTTGGTGTTGACCTAGCGCTGCACTCTCTCTATACCGATTCAACCCATTTTAACTATGCTGGTAGGGTTGGATATACCTACTTTGGTGATAAGTTTTCCATGACAGAGAATAACTTGGATATTCTGGTGTCGGGCAATAAGTTTTTTGAGCAGCAGCGTATTGGCGGCGAAGTGGAGATCATTCACATTGCCAAAAGCAGCGACCTGAGTGCTAACCCCAATTCCATATTTCGCATTGCACCGTGGATGGGCGTTTTTGGTGCCGACTGGAGAGCGAAGGCTGGGGTTAATATGGTATCCGATAGTTGGGGTGGCAAGAGCGATGTTTTTATCTATCCTCTTGGTGAACTTTCGTATGATGTAATTAGCCATTACTTTATTCCCTACATAAGCATTGGTGGGAAATTGGAGGTTAATAGCTATGAAAAAATCATGGCTGAAAATCCCTATATTATGCCAGGCCTCAACGTTAGAAATACTAACCATAAGTTTATTTTTGAGGCTGGTTTAAAAGGTAAGTTTTCCTCTTCTGTCTCCTTTAACGTGGCTGGATCCTATTCACTCTCCGATAGTCTCTACTTCTTTGTCAATAACTTTAGTGAAAATCCCAGCAAATTTGGTGTGCTGTACGATAATGCTCAAGTGACTCACTTCTTTGGTGAGTTGGTGGTGGGCGTTCAGCAGCACTTTAGCCTTATGGGTAGGGGAGAGGTTACACGTTATGCAATGGATAAGCTTGCCAAACCATGGCAAAAACCCGGCTGGGAGGTTACCGTATCAGCCCTGGGCAACTTTAAAGAAAAACTCTATATTAAGGGTTCCTTGGTAGCAGTCGGTGATAGGTATGCATTGGCAGAAAATGGTGACGCTATAAGATTGGATCCCTACGCTGACCTTAGCCTTGGATTTGAGTACCGAATGAGTAGCTCTTTTTCTCTCTACCTCGACTTTAACAACATTCTTGGGAAGAGCTACTATCAATGGTATCGATACTCCACCTATGGCTTTAATGCGTTAGCTGGAATAACCCTGTCGTTCTAGGCAAATTTTGTTGAAAAGTTTCTGTAAACAAGGTTAAAAAGTGAACCTAAAATAGGTTTTTTTTGCTATCTTTGATGGCTTTGAAATAATAATTAATAGTTGAAAGTCAGTTTATTGCATCTTGTGCGACTGACGTAAAGGAGAGTCTTCAATGAGTAGTGTCGAAAACGAAATGAATCACGAAAACGGTGGGTCGACAAATGGGTCGAACGGAAACTATTCAGCCGACAGTATACAGGTGCTTGAGGGGCTCGAAGCTGTTCGCGTGCGTCCATCGATGTACATTGGCGATGTAGGTCCAAGGGGATTGCATCATCTGGTTTATGAGGTGGTGGATAATTCAATCGACGAAGCACTCGCCGGATACTGCTCCACCATTGATGTTATAATAAACGAGGATAATTCCATTTCAGTAGTCGATAACGGACGTGGAATTCCCGTTGACTTGCACGAAAAGGAGCAGAAATCTGCACTTGAGGTTGTTATGACTGTGTTGCATGCCGGTGGAAAATTTAACAAGGAAAGCTATAAAGTTTCCGGTGGATTGCATGGAGTAGGTGTTTCCTGTGTTAATGCGCTATCGATAAAGTTGGTTGCCGAAATTCATCGTGATGGCAAGATCTACCGTCAGGAATACAGCAAGGGAAAACCGTTGGCTGATGTTCACGTGGTGGGGGAAACAGACCATACTGGTACCACCATTGTTTTTATGCCGGACGACTCCATCTTCTCGGTTATTGAGTTCAATTTTGAGGTGTTAGCCAGCAGGCTAAGAGAGTTGGCATATCTCAATAAGCGTATTCGGTTAACCATTACCGATATGCGGGAAACTGAGGAAGTTGATGGTGTAGAGCGTTTTCGACGTGAGGAATTTTACTCCGAAACGGGCCTAGTTCAGTTTCTAGAATTTTTAGATGCAACTCGAGAAAAGTTAATCGAGAAGCCAATTGCCTTCGAAACCGATAAAAATGGTATTCCGGTTGAGGTTGCCATTCATTACAATACGAGTTTTACCGAGAATGTTCACTCCTACGTAAATAACATAAACACTATTGAGGGCGGAACGCACCTTACCGGTTTCCGACGTGGGTTGACTCGTACTCTTAAAAAGTATGCTGAAGATAGCGGTATGTTGCAAAAGTTGAAGTTCGAAATCAATGGTGACGACTTTCGCGAGGGGCTTACTGCCATTATTTCTGTAAAGGTTGCTGAACCTCAGTTTGAGGGGCAAACGAAAACAAAGCTTGGTAATTCTGATGTTTCCCTTGCAGTGGATCAGGCTATTAGTACAGCCCTAACCAACTATTTAGAGGAAAATCCCAAGGATGCTCGGATTATTGTTCAAAAAGTAATTTTAGCTGCAACTGCCCGACATGCTGCCCGAAAGGCGCGTGAGATGGTGCAACGTAAAACTGTGCTTTCTGGATCCGGATTGCCAGGAAAGTTGGCTGACTGCTCTGAGAAAGATCCTGCTATCTGCGAGATATTTTTTGTAGAGGGAGACTCTGCAGGTGGAACAGCTAAGCAAGGCCGCGACAGGAAATTTCAAGCTATTATGCCACTGAGAGGAAAAATCCTTAACGTGGAAAAGGCCATGTTGCATAAGATTTTCGAGAACGAGGAGATAAAAAATATATTTACCGCACTTGGGGTTACCATTGGAACAGAGGAGGATAGCAAGGCATTGAATCTTTCACGCATTCGATACCACAAGGTTATTATTATGACCGATGCCGACGTGGATGGTAGCCATATTGCCACCCTTATTATGACTTTCTTTTTCCGCTACATGAACGACCTTATTAAGGAGGGATACCTTTACATTGCCACGCCTCCTCTCTATTTAATTAAGAAAGGTAAGGATGAGCGTTATTGTTGGAACGAAGAGGAGCGTGTAAAGTTGGTTGAAGAGCTAGGTAAAGGTAAAGAGGGTAGCGTGCATATTCAAAGGTATAAAGGTTTGGGAGAAATGAACGCTGAGCAGCTCTGGTCAACCACCATGAATCCCGAAATGCGCACTTTACGTCAGGTTAATATCACCAGCGCTGCCGAAGCCGATCGTATTTTTTCGATGCTGATGGGCGATGAAGTTCCTCCACGCAGGGAGTTTATTGAGAAGCACGCGAAGTATGCCAAGATTGATATTTAGATCATATATGACGACGATAAAAAAAGGGTGGCATTGGCCACCCTTTTTTTATTATAAATGAAATTTGCCCTACTTGCTTGTTTGGACATTAAGTTTTCGATGGTATAAAATCTCACCGTTGATGTAATAGGCTGCTTCTGTAATTTGGCCATTATGATTATACGCTTTCCATACACCGTTTTCGACTCCGTTTATCATTGTACCCTCTGATTTTAGCGATCCATTCTTGTAGAAATATTGCCAAAACCCTTCTTCTTTCCCGTTGTAATAGTTACCAATTTGCTTAATGGTTCCATCTTCGTTGAATACGCTCCAACTATTTGAAAGAACTCCCTTGCTGAACCATCCTCGAGAAAAAATTGTTCCAGATGGGTAATACGCAATCCATATGCTGTCCTTTACTCCATTGCGGTAAATTCCTCTTTCTGCAAGTAGCCCGTTGGGAAAAAACTCTAGGGAACAACCATTGAGCGTATCATTGTGGTAGGTGTTCATCACCATCTTATTCCCGGTATCATAGTAGCCGGACAGTTTGCCAGTAATTTTCCCTTCTATATTATAAGGTACCGTGCGTTGAACTTTTCCATTTGGAAAATAGTATTTAACAGTATCTTGCCAAAGACCATGGTTTTTTATGCCTGACGATTTTAGTTCGCCATCGGGATAGAATTCCTCGGTAGTTCCCGTAGCCTGTCCGTTAAGCATGTTGATTTTTATCTTGACCTTGCCGTTGTCGTAGTAGGACTCCTGTGTTCCATTCAGGCGACCATATTGGTAGCATGCCCTTTCACTTACCACTTTGGTGGGATAATAGCTTGTGACAATGCTGTCGGGCAGTCCGTTTTTAAATTTGCCGTTTTGTATAAGTGAATTGTTCTCTGCAATAATTTTAAACCACCCGTTCTTTTTTCCATTTTCAAAGTGCCATATGGACTTTAGGAAACCGTTTTCGTAGTAGGTGAGCCATTCTCCAACCAGTAGGTTGTCTTTGTATTCTCCCTCCTGCATCGGTTTCCCTGTTTTGAAAAAATAGGTATAATGGCCATGCTTTATGGTATCGCTGTTTTCCACATAGCCAAAGTATTGCTCTTTAGCCGATCCTCCAGGGTAGGTTGTTTCAAATCGCTGAATTACCTGCCCTTCTAATGGAGAAAAAAATCCTCCTCCTGAAATCAGAAGGAGGAGTAAAGTAGTTCTAACCATATCTTACTACTTAATGTCGATGGTGATCTGTGTCCCTTCAAGGTTGCTCTTGCTGCCATAATCAACAACTGCGGCAAGGGCATACTGCCCGGGAGGTATATTACTAGGTATCTCAAGCACCACATCTCTGGTCGATTTTGGATAAGTTTCCACCTCAATGGGGGGGTATTGCTTTTCTTCGGCCGTTTTAATATCCGATAGAATAAGGTAAACCTTGCAGGTATTTATTTTCTCACCCAGATTATCTAAGGTTACTACATATTTCTTAACCTTGTCGTTATCGGATGGAATTTCTTTTAGGTTGTATACCTTAACAAGGTCGTTTGTGTTCGATTTTGGGGTTTGAAAAACTTGAACTACAATTCTACCGGTAACCATTAGTCCGGTATTAACCGCCTTGTCGGCTCCGAAGGCCGTTTGCTCCTTTGCCGGTTGAATATAAAGCAGGCACCATGCTGATGAGGCTTCGCTGGTTGGGACCAGAATGGTTACAGAAACTGTCCTTTCCTCGCCGGGGTTTAGGTCAAAAAAGGAGGGGTTAATGTTCAGCCAATTGGCACACGACCTTCTGGTGGTGTTAGGTGGCAACATTTTTTTATCACCATTCTCGGAAGGAACGAAATCGCCTAGGCTAACCAGCATGGATATTTTTGAGTTCCCGTGGTTTTTAATGGAGATGGTTTTTGTTTGATTTTCACCCGGTTCGGCAGAAAAATATAGCTTAACAGGTGAAACTTCAAAGTCCTGACTTTTAGCCATTCCGATGAAACTAAAAAAACAAATAGTAAAAATTAAACTACTTTTGATAAAGGACGACTTCATGGTGTTAATATTTCTGCTAAATTTAGGTATTATTTCGTAATTTTCGCATGGCTTTTTAGCGTACATATCAAATTTGACATTTGTGGTTCACTTGGGAAAAGTTAGACGTCGATATATTTTATTGGTAGTCACAGCATTTTTTATGCTGCTGTTCCACTTAGTAAGTGCGCAAGAACTTCATCTGCTCTCGCCCGATCAAAAGGCTCAAGTGGATAAGTATAAGGAGTTGGTCTCCCGTTATTCCAATGCTGGTAATACGCAGCAAGCTGCCTTTTACTTAAACAAGATTGCATTTATATATTGGGAAAACGGTTCGCTGCGGGATGCGGCTGACAATTTTATGAAATCGATTCCCTTAAATGAAAAGATAGGAAACCTCAATGATATTAAGTCTATTTACAGCAATGTTGGCTTAATATATTCCGACCTGAATAAAATAGACCAAGCTCAAGATGCCTTTGAAAAGAGTTTGGATGTACGGCGAAAAATTGGTGATAAATCGGAAATATCTGCTGGACTAATTGACCTTGCCTACATCCTAATTGTTCAAAAAAAGTATGAACAAGCCATAAAGTATTTGGAGGAGGCATTGGATATTGCCACCCAAATCGATAACCCTCGCTTGATACTTAATGCCTGTCGGTTACTAAGTAGTGCCTACGATTCACGCGGAATGGTTTCCAAGGCTAAGGAATATGAGGATAAGTACTTGTCGTACCAGCGGTTGCTTCAATCGCAGTCGGTAAAGCAGGAATACGAGGAAAAGGTGGGTAAAACCATGGCCCAAACTGAGCGCGAGCGCATGGAAAAGAGGGCAAAGCAGCTGGAACTCGATCTGCAGAAGTTGAAGTCGATGGCAGCACAGGACTCCCTAGGTCGAGTTGTAAGTGCCACTGAGGATTCACTGCGTGAAGCCGAGCGGTTGAGCAGGGAACGTCAGCTGGAGATAGGCCTACTAAACAAGGAGAAGGCCATTAAGGAACTTGCGCTCAAGGAGAAGGAGGCTGTGGCTAAAAATCAGATGTTGATTATCTATTCTGGTTTAGGAGGTATGGTTCTCTTAATAGCTTTGGCTCTGGCCATGCTTAATGGATACCGTAATAAAAAGAGAGCAAACGATAGGTTGGAGAATCAGAACAGGGAGATTGGAGCCCAGCGTGACCAGATTCGAAAGCAAAACGAAAATATTACAAAGAGTATAAACTATGCCCAGGGTATTCAGCGTGCCCTGTTGCCTCCACAGGAGACCTTGGTGGGATTTATTGAGGAGTCCTTTATTTACTTCCGCCCAAGAGACTTGGTGAGTGGCGACTACTATTGGTTTAGTCCAATTATTACAGGTGACGATCACTACGAACCGGGAAAGGGAAAGTTTGCCATTGCTGCCATTGACTGCACAGGTCACGGCGTGCCCGGTGCTTTCCTGTCGATGATTGGTTATAACCTTCTAAATGAAATTATTCGTTCAAATATTCATACCCCAAATTTGATTCTCCAAAAGTTGAATCAGGAGATTCGTCGGGCATTGCGTCAGGACGAAACCGACAACCGCGATGGTATGGATATGGCCATATGCGTGGTCGATTTGGACAACAAGGTGCTTGAGTATGCTGGGGCAAAAAATCCTTTAGTATACATCAAGAATGGGGAGTTGGTAAGGATAAAGGGTGACAAGGAGCCGGTGGGTGGATTCCATACCGACCAGATTCGAACATATACCAACCATGTAATTCCAATCGACGCACCTACTTCATTTTATCTGTTCTCCGATGGCTATGCCGATCAATTTGGAGGTCCTGAAGGGCGAAAGGTGATGCTGAAAGGGTTTCAGGAGATGCTCCTAGAGAACCATCAGAAACCGATGGAGGAGCAGAAGGAGATATTAAAGAGCCATTTAGTTAGTTGGATTGGAAGCGACTATAAGCAGGTGGACGACGTTTTGGTCATGGGATTTAAACTTTCGTAAAAAAGTTGTATCTTTTTCTTTTAATAACAGTTAATAATTTATATTTGTGTTACGAAGTTGCATTAACTATTTTTTCGGAATATTACTTAAAACCCAGGTTATGAAAAAAGTTTTACTCGGTCTCTTTATACTTATTGGAGGCCAAACTGTCATGGCACAGCCAATACAGGATAACGCTGTTATTCCAGTAAGCGTTACCTTAAATTCGATTCTACGACTTACCGTTGTTACGGGTGGGAATATCGAATTTGTTGTAAATACCATCGACCAATACACTTCTGGTATCGTTAATGGTGCAAGGTACACCACCAACTTCACCGTTTCTTCTTCTGTGGATTTTGACGTTGAGATGTCTACTGAGGATGCATCCTTCTTAGGAACAGATAATCCAACAAGTACCATGCCGTTAAATAACGTCGGCTACACCGTTGTCGCAAATGCTGCTGCATCAGGAGCAGACCCTGCAAATTGGGCCTTGTCTACAATAACTGGTTTATCACAAGCTGCTAATAAAATTGTGACAGGTGTTCTTAATGCCTCGGCTGGTAGTGCAGATCAGAATAATTTTGATATTCAGTGGGAAATGGGTACAAGTGCTGGTGGTGGTATGAATGCTCAAAGTTTACTGCAGCAGAGTATTTCACCCGATAGGTATGTGACGAGCGTATACTTACAACTTATAGGTAAGTAAATCAATGAATTGGCGCAGGTAAGAGTCAGGTATCGATTTGGCTACCTGACTCTTCTTGCGTTTTTACCAATTAATTCATTGACAACCTGATTTTACCAAGGGTATTTTGAGCTATGAAGAAGTACAGCCTCTTAAATTCTGTTTTAATTATTTTTCTCTCCCTGATATCGCTATCATTGAAGGGACAAAATAATGTAACTTCAAGGGTAAGGGTTGTATCTGGAGGAACTATATCTTTCTACTTTAATACTTTAGGAAAGTATAAGAGTGGCCTTACCCTTACCGATTGGACACGGCTAAACGTATACTTTAACGATACTATTGCCGGGGGGGGAGCTAACCCCGCTGGTCATGGGTGGCGGTTGTTGGTAAGAGCCGATGATAATGGTATCGTTGCCGATGGTGGTTCTCCATCACTCTCTTTAAGTTCCATAATACTAACAACTACTATTAGTTTTGGAGTCCCAATTGCTCCCGCCCCTGTTACGCTTAGTGCCTCCGACCAAGTTTTGGTGCAGGATGATACTCCCATAGTAAATGTCAATGAAGAAATTGTGATTAGTTATGCGATAGGAACAACCAATAACCCACCAAATTCGCCATATCTTGGAAAGCCGGCCGATTACTATACCGTCAATTTGGTGTTTACGCTTGAACCTCTACCATAAATTATGCAAGGAAGGGTTGCTTTTTGGGTCACTTTATTTTTTCTAGTCATTGCAGTAGGTCACAATGAGGCCTACGGGCAGTACTATCTATTTCGGTCCGACGATCCCTCCAAAGCTGATGTATCCTTTGTTAAGCATGCCATTGAAGCCAAAGCAAACTCCTCAGTCTTCAACGTTGTAAAAATTGTTAATCCCACCAACTCAGTTCAAACTTATCGTCTTACCCTTACCGTGCCTGAAGGTTGGTCAGTGTTGGGGGAGCCTATTCAGGAACTCACTCTAGCTAGTCACGACTCCGTATTAGTCCCTGTTCGAGTTGCAGTTGCCTCCTCTGCACGCGGTGAAATAGGTTATTCCATAATAGCCTCCATATCTGACATAAAGGGAAATTTAATAAAGACGGAATACTCGTTTGTTAAGATTCCTAGTGAGCGAAATCTGCGCGTAAGATTGCTTAATCGAATTGTATATTTTGATAAAAAAACCACCTCTGCCACATTTCGCATTAAGGCGGAAAATCACGGAAATAGAAATGAACTGATTTATTTCAACTTTCTTGGTGATCGAAACATTGTAATTGGGGAATCTGACCTCGATGTATACAATACTGACTTGAGCCTACCGCCCTATACCGATTCAATCATTACCCTTAGTGTTAAATTAAGGGATGGCTTTCAAACAAGCGGTAAGGATTTGTATGCACTCAACATGCATGCATCTACCCTGGATACTTCTTTCAATGGAACTGTTTGGTTTCGCTATCTTGAGAATAAATATGAAGGGCAGATCCCGGAATCTCAGAAAGTTCTTGTGGTAGAGTTAACTGGTCAGGGTCTATTTAATTCCATATACACCCCTAACTATATTGCCACATTATATGGAACAATTCTGCTCAATAATGGTTCTGACCTTTACTACTACTATCGTAATAAAGGATCTCAGACTAAGGATGATTTTTACCGATATAACAGAATGTTTCTTGGTTTCCGCAATGAATATTTAAATTTAAAGGTTGGGGATATTACTACTACTCTTGAGGCAAGTATGTATGGAAGGGGTGCAGAGGTGAAGGTGTCTGTCGGAAATAATACCATTCATGCTATTGGAACAAGTGACATGCGTCAACCCAAGCAGAATGGAGGGGTAGAGGTAGTTCATACTTTCAAAAAAATAGGTGCTGTTCGAATTGGTGGGGCCACTAATCTTGATGATACACAGAAGGAGACAGGAACTCTTGGGTTTGTGGGCGCAACGATAACCAGTTTAAAGAATCAGAGCTTAAATTTCATGGTTGGGGCCTCTCAAAATAAGTTCCGGTTCGACTCCTCCTTTACTAAGTTGGGGGTGGGTTACGAGCTGAATTACATGCTGAATAAAGGGAAAGTTTACTTAAATCTTCGGAATAAGTATGGATCTGGCGAATATACTGGGGTATATAGAGGGCGGTTTGATCTGATAGGATTAGGAATTGTTCAGTTGACTGAAAAGTCAGCCATAGACTTTAACCTGTTTGACCTACGATACGATCCAGCTGTCTATGTTAATGGAGTGCTTCAAGCCGACAAATTTTCGAATGTGCAGCAATTGCAGGCATATTTTCGCCACAGCTTTACTCCTCGATTAATTGTGTATGGCGGGCCGGGGCTGGATAATGCATGGTCAAACAACTTTGCCGCATTATCGGGCGATGACTATTTTGCTGCAAGAGTCTATAAATTTCAAGGGGGTATACGCTTACGCTCGGAAGGGAGTAGTATTACCCTTAACCCTTCCATTACGCTTGGTTTGGTTGATATCTACCATTTTTCAAAGGTGCTGTATGGTATAACCCGCAGTGACGTTAGAAGCAAAAAACCTTTTCCTTACCAATCTTTTTCACTCAACTTGCGAGCCAGAATATGGGGGTTCTCAGCCATGTACAACAACGGGCCACGGGCTCTCTATGAACAGTATAACTACTTCTATGGAAGCAAGCAATCGAAGGCCTTGCGATTCATGCCCTATTTCGATGGATTTATTTACAAGAAGGAGTTGGAACTTTCCATTAGGGCTAGCTACACAAACGACCTTGTATCAAATAATCGATATACTACCCTTACTTCACAGGTTTACTATTACTTTCCACGCGACTGGAGGGCATACTTCCTCAATGTTTACTCCATGCAGACAAAGGTTGCTAGCGGTGGATCCACCGATGCAACCAGTGCTGGTGCTACCTCAAAGTACTCTACCGTGTATTTTGAAATTGGTATTCGTAAGGAGTTTGCCATTCCTCAGCCAAGATTGAAGTTCTACGATATTAAGCTGGTGTTCTTTAAGGATCTTAACGGAAACGGTGTTAAGGATGATAACGAACCAGGGATACCGAATGTGCTTGCTAATGTTGAACGTAAAGAGGATTCGAAGAGCGTTTACGCTTCTCAGGTATTTACTTCTCAGGAGTTGCTTTCGGATCAAACTGGTTCGGTTTACTATAACAATATTCCCCAAGGTGTTTATGCTTTTAATTACAACACAGTGGGTGCAGAGTCGGGTAACTTTACAAAAGCGGCGGAAAATCTTACCTATGTGATTGATAAAAATAATACCTTCTACCTCCCCTATGTTGAGAAAAATAAGGTATTTGGAAAAATTATTTTGAATCGAAGCAGAATATCTGCCTTGGGTAAGGTGGATTTGGCCAATATTCGGATTACTGCAACCGACTCCAAGGGGCGAATGTATTCCACATTAACCGATGGCGATGGTAAGTTTACCATCTATGCCCCAGTAACTGATAAGTATAATGTATCGGTATCCAATGTTCTCTATGAAAATTTTGATCTTCGTCAGAACAACTTTCTTGTACAATTTAATGGCTACAAGCAGTTTGAGGTGAATTTTGTGTTTGATGAAAAAATACGTACGATCAATTTCTCCCAGTCGGGTGGTGGCCTTGGTTCGGAAGGTGTAATGGAGGTGCGTAGAACTAATCTTCGAGGCATGATTAAGGATGCCACTACGCTGCGCCCAGTTCTTGCCAAGATTAACATTATCAACAAGAAGAATAATCAGATAATTGCATCTATAACCTCTAACCAGAACACTGGCGAGTATAACGTATCGTTTGCTGCCGGCGATAATTACACCATTGAAGTGGTTGCTGATGGATACTGGTATTACTCAGAGAATCTGGATCTAGAGCAAATCACAACCTTCCAGGATGTGAACAAGGATATTGCGCTTACCTCCATCACGGTTGGTGCATCGCTAGACCTTAAGAACCTCGTGTTTGATTCACGCAAGGCAGAGCTATCGCCAGAGGCCTTGGCCGATCTCACTCGTTTGGTAGGTATATTGAAGGATAATCCGAACATTAAACTCCAAATACAAGGCCATTGCGATGACTTGGAAGCCCTTGACATGCCAAGTATAGGTGATGAACGTGCAAAGAGCGTTGCTCGCTTCTTGGTTGAGAATGGTTACTCCAAGTTTGAGACTCGAAATATGGGTAACACAATGCCTGTTGCGCCAAACGATTCAGAAGCCAACCGTAGATTGAATAGACGGGTAGATGTTGTGGTACTCAGCAAATAGACTTAATTGAAACAAAAAAAGCGGGAGTCTTACTAACTCCCGCTTTTTTGTATCGATAACTGTTGGTTTGTCTCTATATGAGATTTGGCTAATACGACATTATTTTAAAGGGAATCACTACCATTTCGGCAAATGCCTCGCCCGATTCCTTCATATCGTCATCCTCCTTTTGGTAATACCAGTTTATAATCACGCTTCGCTTCTGCCGGTGTAGCTCCTGAAGGAGGAAAAACAACTCTAGTAGCTTCTTCGACGAGGAGGTGTTGAAGTAATCGAGCTTAAAGGTCACAACGGTCTCCTTATTTGGCTCCTGTATATATTCCTTAAACCACTCTAGTATGGGATTGAAAAACTCGTTTGAGTTTTCGGGTAGCGACTTGCCATAAAACTCAAATCGACTCTTCTCTTTGTCGAGAGTTACTTCTAAAGAATCAGGAGTTTCGTCGTAGTTTATTTTCTTCATTGCAACTTTGTTGTGTTGGAAAGGCTACACAATATCTAACTTTCCTTCAAATACAAATTTAACAGGTCCTGTGAGATAAACCTCGAAAAATTCTCCTTTTTGATGACGGAAGGTTACTTCGAGTTCTCCTCCAAGCGTGTCAATATGGTAATGAGTTGATGAGTTGCCGTTTGCAAAACTTGCAATGGATGAGGCTACAACCCCTGTACCGCACGATAAGGTTTCATCCTCCACTCCGCGTTCAAATGTGCGCACAAATAGGTGGTCGGTTGAAATTACCTCTACAAAGTCAACATTGGTTCCATCTGGGTAGAGCGGCGAATGCCGGATGGCCTTGCCTTCGGAGTAAACGTCTAAATCCTTGACCTTAGTGGCAAAAATAACATGGTGTGGCGATCCAGTTTCGAGAAAGGTGTAGCCGTCGTTTATTGACGCCTTTTCTACATCTTTCATTTTTAGCTTAATCCTTCCGTCGGCCAAAATTTCGGCATGGTGCATGCCATCAATACCAAGAAATGAAATGTTGTCACCCACAATTTTGAGGGCTGAGGCGTAATGTGAAATGCATCTTCCTCCATTGCCGCACATGGTCGATTCGTTTCCATCGCTATTAAAGTAGCGCATGTAAAATGGAGCCTCCGGCGATTTCTCTATGAGCATTAATCCATCAGCACCAATACCAAACCGACGGTGACATAGTGATGCTATTTGGCTATTCGAAAGTTGTATTGTACCACTCGTGTTGTCAACAATTATAAAATCGTTGCCTGCGCCATGATATTTTACGAAAGGGAGTTTCATGCAGAACTGTTTTTGCAAAATTATAAAAAACTGACAACTCTTCCATCTAATTGAGAATGCGTTAAAGTATGTTAAGGATCAGCTTGTTGTGAAACTTAGGCATCAATTTTGGGTTTAATTCTAAAAGTAAAAAAATGAAATTATGAAGAGGAATGTAATCATTTTGTCAGTTTTGGCAGCAGCCGTTTCAGGAATTGTTTCTTCCTATTTCTTTTCTCGGCACTTTTCACCTGAGGTAACATTTGCCTCGCCAAACAATTCTGAACAGATGCACCTGGTGAGTTTGGACCCTATGCAAGGACCGTCCGACTTCACCTACGCCGCAGAAAATACTGTACATGCAGTAGTTCACGTAAAAACTATGTATACGAGGGATGTCAATAATTCCTATTCTGGGAATCCCCTTTTTGATTTTTTCTTTGGAGCCCCAGGTCAAATTCAAATGCAACCAGAGATGGCTTCAGGTAGTGGCGTAATTATTTCGAGCGATGGTTATATTGTAACTAACAACCATGTTATTGATAGGGCTAGCAGTATTGAGGTAACCCTCAATGATAGGCGAACCTTTAAAGCCAAGGTAGTTGGGACAGACCCAAGCACCGATGTTGCCTTACTCAAGATTGATGCGAAAAATTTACCGTTTCTCACCTTCGGTAATTCCGATGATCTCCGTTTGGGGCAGTGGGTTTTAGCCGTTGGCAATCCATTTAACCTAACCTCCACTGTTACAGCAGGCATTGTAAGCGCAAAGGCGCGAAATCTAAACTTGTTGGCTGGGCAAGGCGATCAAAACAGCATTGAGTCGTTCATCCAAACGGATGCTGCTGTAAATCCTGGCAATAGTGGTGGTGCATTGGTCAATACCAAGGGTGAGCTTGTTGGAATTAATACGGCAATTGCTTCTCGAACTGGCACCTATACTGGATACTCTTTTGCTATTCCGGTTTCCATTGTGAAAAAAGTTGTTGACGACCTAAAGCAATATGGTGCCGTGCAACGTGCAGTGCTCGGAGTTCGAATAGAAGAGTTAACCCAAGACTATGCCGATAAAAATGGGATAAAGGACTTGAAGGGAGTGGTGATAGCTAGCGTGTTGGATAGTGGTGCAGCAAAAGCTGCTGGAATTAAGAGCGGTGATGTGATATTAAGTGTAAATGGAACGGAAGTAAATAGCCCTTCCGAACTTCAGGAGCAGATCAGCACGTATCATCCCAAAGAGGAAGTTGATGTAATAGTTTCAAGAGATAATAAACAGAAACATTTTAAAGTTGTTCTTCGTAACAGAGATGGTTCCACCGGTGTGGTAAAACCCGGCGATATGAACACAATCCTTGGAGCCAAGTTGCAAACTGCTTCCTCCGATTTGCTCAAAAAGCTAGGCATTCGTAATGGTGTTCAAATAGTTTCGCTGAGTGATGGAAAGTTTAAGCAGCAAGGAATTAAGGAGGGTTTTATCATTACCCAAATTGACAGAAATGCCGTGTATGAGCCGGATGATGTAGGCAGAATTCTATCAAACACTTCTGGGGGAGTACTTATTGAGGGAGTTTATCCCAACGGAATTGTTGCCTACTACGCAATTGGTATGTAATGTTAATTTTTCTTTATGTAATTGCCAACTTTAAATGGATTCTTTCGTTATAAAGACATAACTTTGCACAAATTTTTGCTTATAGGATGAGGCAGCTAAAAATCACAAAATCAATTACCAACAGGGAAAGTGCTTCTTTGGATAAATACCTGCAGGAGATAGGTAAAGAGGAGCTTATTACCGTTGAGGAAGAAGTTGAGCTCGCTCAACGAATTAAAAAGGGCGATCAGGCAGCACTTGAAAAGCTGACTAGAGCAAATCTACGGTTTGTGGTCTCTGTTGCAAAACAGTATCAAAACCAAGGGCTTAGCTTACCTGACCTTATTAATGAGGGAAACTTAGGGCTTATTAAGGCTGCTGAGAAGTTCGATGAAACGCGCGGGTTTAAGTTTATCTCTTACGCCGTGTGGTGGATTCGTCAATCGATTCTTCAGGCATTAGCAGAGCAATCGCGTATTGTTCGGCTTCCCCTTAATCAGGTGGGCTCTCTTAATAAGATCAACAAGGCCTTCTCGAAATTTGAGCAAGAATTTGAGCGTACTCCTTCTCCTGAGGAGTTGGCTGAAGCGCTTGATCTACCAAAGGAGAAGGTGTCCGATACCTTAAGGGTTTCTGGTCGTCACGTATCAGTTGACGCTCCTTTTGTGGAGGGTGAAGACAACAGCTTGCTGGACGTTTTGGTTAATAACGATTCTCCAAACGCTGACCGTGCACTCATCATGGAGTCGCTTAGCAAGGAGATCGAACGGGCTTTAGCCACGCTTACCGAACGTGAACGCGATATTATTAAGTTGTTCTTCGGCATCGGATGTTCAGAGATGACTCTGGAGGAAATTGGCGAGAAGTTTGGTCTAACCAGAGAGCGTGTACGCCAGATCAAGGAAAAAGCTATCAGACGTCTACGTCACAGTTCCAGGAGCAAACTCTTAAAAAGTTACCTAGGTTAGTTTGTCTAGAAAAATGGTAAAAAAAAGGTTCCCGAGGGAACCTTTTTTATTGGACAACCTAGAAGAGGGCTATTGGCAGTCTTTACAATCGTCGAGGCTGCGGTTGTATACTTCCATTGCATTCCTGCTCATACCCATACTGCTGAATCCACCGTCGTTGAACAAGTTCTGCATAGTAACCTTTTTGGTTAAGTCCGAAAATAGGGTTACACAGTAGTCGGCACATTCCGATGCAGTTGCATTTCCCAATGGCGACATTCTTTCAGAAAAATCCAAAAGGCCGCCAAAACCCATTACTCCACTTCCTGCTGTAGTTGGAGTAGGGGATTGAGAAATGGTATTGATACGAATTTTTTTCTCCCGGCCGTAAATGTAGCCGAAGCTTCTGGCGATGCTTTCAAGAAGCGACTTTGCATCGGCCATGTCGTTATAGCCATATAGAGTGCGTTGGGCGGCAATGTAGCTGAGCGCAACAATGGAGCCCCATTCATTCACGGCATCGAGTTTTCTGCAAACCTGAAGTATTTTATGGAATGACAGTGCAGAGATATCAAGTGTCTTCAGGAAATTACCGTAGTCAAGGTCGTCGTATGTGTGACCTTTTCTAACGTTTGGCGACATACCTATGGAGTGAAGGATGAAGTCGAACTTCCCTCCGAAATGCTCCATGGCTTGCTTTATTAAATTTTCTATATCCTGAACGTTTGTTGCATCGGCCGGAATAACAATAGAATTACACTTTTGGGCAAGTTCGTCAACGGTACCCATTCTCATTGCAACGGCAGTATTGGAAAGAATAATGCTGGCACCCTCTTCATGAGCACGCTCAGCCACTTTCCAAGCAATACTCTGGTCGTTCAGAGCACCGAAAATAATACCTTTCTTCCCTTTAAGTAAGTTGTAGGACATATTCTGAATTTTTAGTGAAATACTATCATACACCAGAACACATTAGCAATCTAAACCTCATTTTGTTCAACTGGCAACACTTTTTGTCGATAAAAAAAGTGTGCCGATTTGGTTCTTAAGGTTTTAATAGCTCCCGGGCGTTCTGCATCGCTGCGTCAGTAAGCTGTTGTCCACTGAGCATTTTTGCGATTTCAACAATTCTTTCTTCTGAATTGATTTTTTTAATCTGGGTGACGGTTCTGGATGTCTCATTCTCCTTGTAAACAATCCAGTGGTGCATACCTTTGGATGCTATTTGCGGCAGATGAGTGATGTTTATAACCTGCATATTTTCTGCCATATGGGCAATTATCTCTCCCATTTTGTGAGCAACTTCGCCCGAAACACCAGTGTCTATTTCGTCGAAAACTATGGTTGGAAGTTCAGATGCCGTGGCCATTTGTGCTTTTATGGCCAGCATCAACCGTGAAATCTCCCCACCAGAAGCTACCTTGCCAACTTCTTGCATCGGCATGTCAGCATTGGCAGTAAATAGAAAGTTCACTCTATCGCTACCGGTAGGAGTAGGTGTTTCACTTAGGATAATTTCAACGGAAAATTGAGTTTTTGGAATACCTAACTTCATTAGGAGTTCAACCGTTGTAGATTCTAAGTTTGGTTTTACCTTTTCCCGCGATACATGTAGGTTCTGAGCCGCAGCAAAATAGCACTTTTTCTTTTCGTCAAGTACTTGCTGAGCCTTTAGCAGTGCCTCTTCGCTGCTGTCGATGCTCTCCATCTTTTGTTTAAAAGATTGAAAAGTGGCAAGTAGCTCTTCTTGCGTTTGACAATGATGCTTCTGCATTAAGGTATAGAGCAAATCTAGTCTCTCCTGCACATACTTCAACCTGTCCGGATCTAGTTCCTGGTGTTCGAAGTGACGGCTCACCTCTTGCGCTATGTCCTTAATTTCGATTAATCCGGTTGCAAGCCTCTCTGCGAGGATGCCGAGGCTTGGCATGTAGTTTGCAATCTTGGTTAGGGCATTCTCTGCTTCAATCAATAGGCTAATGGCTGAAGTGGTGTCGCTGTTTAGGGCAGTTTCTACAGTAGCCAGTCCCATCTTAATTTCTTCGGCGTGGGTGAGCTGCTTTATCTCACTTTCGAGCTCCTGAAGTTCCCCTTCTACAAGGTTGGCCGACTGAAGCTGGTCAACCTGAAAGCGAATATAGTCCTGCTCCTCTCTTAAACGTTGGCTTTCTTCCACCAGCATTTTGTGATGATCGATGGCCTTAATAAACTCCTTATAAGCGATGACACATTCGTTCAGCAGGAGCTGGTTTCCAGCAATGGAGTCCAACACCTTGGTTTGGAATACGCTATCGGATAGGTTCAGGTTCTCATGCTGAGAGTGTATGTCGATAAGGTGAAGCGCAAATTCTTTTAGCACCTGAAGGTTTACAGGAACTTCGTTGATAAAGGCCCTCGATTTTCCATTGTTGGCGATTTGCCGGCGTACAATGGTTGAATCATCATAGTCTAGGTCGTTTTCCTCAAAGAAAGATTGCAGGTTGTAGCTTTCAATATCGAATGTGCCTTCGATTATACATCCAGCCTCCTTGTTTTTAAGCACGCTTGTATCTGCTCTGTTTCCAAGAAGGAGGGAGAGTGCTCCAAGAAGAATGGATTTGCCTGCACCGGTTTCTCCTGTAATGGTACAAAGCCCCTGCTCGAAATTTATTTCGAGCTTATCAATAAGTGCAAAGTTCTCTATTTTTAGCTGCTTTAGCATTCCGTACAGGGTTAAGGGTTAATCCTGTGTTTGCTCTGTGAGTTTTTTGTAGGAATCTATGCGTGTTGGATCAATTTCGGTCAAGATATTATAGACTCTTGTTTTTTCACTCATGTAGGACTCTGAAAAAATATTAACTATTTCATCTGACTTGGCATCAAGAAAAACCTGAAGAAAAAAGAGATATGGATCTGGCTTATCCCGATATACCTTCTGCAAAAGTTCAAGCGATTGTGCAATTTCGGCTCTTCCCTCCACTGTTTTATCTGCCATAAGGTCGAGGCCAAGACGATGGTAGTCGTAGTATACTTCCCGAATAGGTGAATATTTCTCGTTTAATATATCCTCAACAAGCCAGTATCGATTTTTTGTAGAACCTTCGTATGGCTTCCACCCCTTTTCTGTGGCATTTTGCGCGTTGTTCACAATTTTTTCGGCCTTAAGGAAGTATGGTGTACCACCTTTGTAGGAAAATGAATCGTAGTCAAGGCCAATAATGATGTAGGCGTAGTATGCGAGTATGGATGTGAGATTCGAGGTTTGAGCGTTTTCGTTAAACTCCAACTTATCGAACTCTATGTACTTAAAATCGAGATCGTTGTCGAGAAAATTAAAAAGCACCGTATTATAGGAACTGCCGTAAACTGGCCTTCTAGATTGAACCTGAATAGTTCCTTTATACTGGTCCGATCCTGTTTGGTCAGTAAGGTTTATCTGAATGTTGCACTCAATGCGTTCTTCGGTTGAAAAAACGTTATCGGTCCAGCTAGTGTTATTCATAAACTCATACAGTGCAGTTTGCAATGTTTGGAAGGTCGTTCGATTGGTGCCCTGTATTTTGGAGGAGTTTACTGAAATGTTGCATTTGAGTTCCTGGCCTAGTAGTGGCGAGCAGAAGGTAGACACGAGCAAAATTAGCTGTACGATCTTTTTCATCTATGGGTCGTATGATGATGCATGTAGTCCCAAATTGCGTCAACTATGTCAACTGCAACTTCTTTCTTAGTCTTAAGTGGGATGATGAGTGCATCGTTGTGCTTGTCAAAGATGGTTACTTTGTTGGTATCTGTTCCAAACCCCGCCCCGTCATCCCGAAGTGAGTTTAGGATAATTAGGTCAAGATTCTTCTTGATTAACTTTGCTTGGGCGTTAGCCACTTCATCGCTAGTTTCCAGCGCAAATCCAACCAAAATTTGGTTTTCTTTCTTGCTTTTACCTAGCTGTTGAGCAATATCGGTAGTTGGCGTTAATTGAATGGTGAGGTTTTCGTTGCCGCTTTTAATTTTGTTTTCAGCGGTATGCAGTGGGGTAAAATCGGCAACAGCCGCCGAAAGAATGGTGAGGTCAGCACTCGCAAAAAGATTGAGGCATGCCTCTGCCATTTGGCTTGCAGTGGTAACTCTGGTGATGGTAATGTTGGGCGATTCGGCACTTAGTTGGGTAGGTCCACTCACCAACTCTACTTGAGCTCCCCTGGATGCTAACTCTTGTGCAATGGCAAAGCCCATCTTTCCCGAACTATGGTTCCCAATAAATCTTACCGGGTCGATAGGTTCGTGGGTTGGGCCTGCATTTACAAGGCAGTGTTTGCCGTTAAACTTTTTTTTTTCAGAGAAGAAGTTGGTGAGGTAGGCAACAATAGCCTCCGGTTCTTCCATTCTTCCTTTTCCAACCAATCCGCTGGCTAATTCACCCGATGTAGGCTCAATGACATGGTTGCCATAGGTCCGAAGCGTTTGAATGTTTTTTTGTGTGGCCGGGTGCTGAAGCATATCTAGGTCCATGGCCGGCGCAATAAAAACAGGACATCGTGCTGAAAGGTAGGTGGTAAGCAATAGGTTATCTGCAACGCCATTGGCCATTTTGGCCATGGTGTTGGCAGTGGCAGGTGCAATTAGGTAGGCATCAGCCCATAAGCCTAAGTCTACATGGCTATTCCACTCGCCGTTTTCAGGATTGAAGAAGTCTACTAATATTGGATTCTTCGCTAACGTAGCAACCGTTAGCGGAGTGATAAACTCTTTGGCTAAAGGGGTCATAACTACCTTTACATCGCAGCCTTCCTTTACAAGTAAGCGAATTAAGTTCGCTGCTTTGTAGGCTGCAATGCTTCCGGTAATGCCAATGATAAGGTGCTTCCCCTTAAGCATAGCTATTCCTGTTCTGGTAATTCCTCCTCAGAAACCTTTGGGTTCCGGAAGTAAATTTTGTTCTGTAGAAACTCTTGCGCAGCAATCAAGTTTGGCTTGGGTAACTTCTCGTAGAACTTGGAAATTTCAATTTGCTCTCTATTCTCAAAAACTTCTTCAAGATTGTCGGAGTAGTTAGCAAACTCTTCCAGCTTACGATTCAACTCCTGCTTCATTTCAGCAGAAATTTGGTTAGCTCTTTTGGCAATAACCATAACCGATTCGTAAATACTACCAGTTGGCTTGTCGAACTTGTCAAGGTCACGAGTAACCGTGGTCGTTGGAGCATTAATTTTCTTGAAATCCATACGATATGATTGAGTTTATTTGTTTGTCGTTTTAAGATCTTTTGTTGCTACGTCATACATTTTTTGTGCCTCCTTTATATACTTGGAGTCCGGGAACTCGGCAATAAAGTTGTAATAGTAATCAACAGCAGATTGATAGCGCTCTTTTTGCTTCTGCACTACGCTATTGCTAGCATAAATATATGCAGACTTAAGAATCAAGAATTCCTCCTCCTCGCGGTATTCGGAGTTGGGGTAGTCTTTGAGGGAATTCTGGAGGGCAATGATGGCAGCCTTGTAGTTCTCAGTGTGATAGTAAAGCCATGCACTTTTAAATTCCTTCTCCTCCAACTTTTGGAAAAGTTCTTTGATTAGTTTTTTTGCATCATCAACCTTCTTACTCTGCGGGTATTTTGAAATAAATTCCTGAAAAGCGTCAATCGCAAGATTGGTGTTATCCTGATCGAGCTCGTATCGAGGGGAGGTCAAATAAAAGCAGTATGCATAAAGGTATTCTGCCTTTTCGGTAAAGCCACTTTTAGGGAAATTCTTCCTAAAACTGTCGAAATAGCTCGATGCCAATAAGTAATCACCTTGGCCATACTGGCTGTAGGCGTAGTAGTAGTTAACGGTATCGGCTCTGTTTGTCCCTCTGTATATTGGAAGAATTTGTTCCAATAGGAGGGAAGCATGGTAGAAGTCACTTTTGTTGTAATAGTACAGTGCCTTGGAATACTTGAGCTCGTTGTCCTTGCTCTTGAGAATTTTTTCGTAACCGCTACATCCTGCAAGCACAGAGGCTGCAATTACTACTGCTGCAATTAATTTGAACTTATTCACTCGACTGGGATAATTAGCTATTAATAAAATTCTGAAAACAACTGTTAACAGAAGAAAATTGCAATTCATGTTAGCAGCAACAGGTAATTGCTTGTGAATTGTTTCTTCAATTAACGGACAAAGTTAAGCATTAGTTTGAAACAACCGATTTTTTTTGAATTGTTAATCGCAGCTTTTAGTGCAGTTCGTATTATGTTATAACTTTTTAACACTTTTATGGGTAACTCTTGCTTTACAAATTTGACTACTCCTTTGTTAAAAGTCGGAAAAAACGTTAGTTTTGTGCACTTATTTTAGAAAAAGTCAATTTAATTATTGTTGCCGTGGATATTTTTGAGAAAATCAGACAAAACCGTGGACCAATAGGACAACATCAGAAAGTTGGACATGGATATTTTGCTTTCCCTAAGCTAGAGGGGGAAATTAAACCTCGAATGATGTTTCGTGGTAAAGAGGTTCTAAACTGGAGCCTTAACAACTATTTGGGACTTGCAAATCACCCTGAGGTTCGAAAAGCGGACGCAGAAGCTGCTGCCCAGTATGGTATGGGATATCCGATGGGTGCAAGAATGATGTCGGGTCAAACTCGTAAGCACGAAGAGTTGGAGCAAAAGTTAGCCGAATTTGTTGGAAAACCGAAGGCCTACCTTCTCAATTATGGCTATCAGGGTATGGTCTCCATCATCGACTCACTGGTTGGAAGGAACGATGTGGTTGTTTATGACTCGGAAGCGCATGCCTGCATTATTGATGGTTTGCGGTTGTTTCCAGGAAAGAGATTTGTTTTTCCCCATAACAACATGGAGAACCTGCGAAAGGAGCTAGAGCGTGCAACTAAGTGGGTTGAGAAAACAGGTGGTGGCATTCTAGTTATTACCGAAGGTGTGTTTGGCATGGCTGGTGACCTTGGTAACCTCAAGGCTATTACTGCCATGAAGGATGATTTTAGCTTCCGATTGCTAATTGATGATGCACATGGCTTTGGAACCATGGGGCCAACCGGTGCCGGTACAGGTGAACACTATGGTGTGCAGGACAAGGTTGATATCTACTTTGGAACCTTTGCTAAATCAATGGCCGGAATCGGTGGTTTTGTTGCCAGCGAAGAGGATGTTATTGATTTCCTAATGTATAACATGCGGTCGCAGATTTATGCAAAATCATTACCTATGCCAATGGTTGTTGGAGCGTTGAAGAGGCTTGAACTTCTTCAAACTCAACCTGAACTTCGTGAAAAGTTATGGACCATTGTTTATGCCCTGCAGAAAGGCTTGAGGGATGCCGGTTTCGATATTGGTGTTACTGAGTCGATGGTAACTCCAGTTATGATGCACGGCGAACTCATGGAAGCTCTCAATATGATTATGGACCTACGTGAGAACTACGGTGTATTCTGCTCAATTGTTGTTTACCCTGTTATTCCCAAGGGCCAAATGCTGCTTCGGTTGATTCCAACAGCATCGCATACCTTGGAGGATGTAAATTATACCGTGAAGTGCTTTACCGAGTGCCGCGATAAGCTCGTTGCCGGTAAGTATAAGAGCGAAACTGTTCCGGCTTCATCACTTAAGTAAGAAACCTAGTTTAGGTATATATCAAAAAAAGCGAGGCTGTTTGGCCTCGCTTTTTTAATACCCAGTTGTTGTTTGCTATTTTGCTGCTCCAGCCTCACCAAGAAAACGTTCTGTGTCTATGGCTGCCATACAACCAGAGCCTGCCGCTGTAATGGCTTGGCGGTAGTGAGGATCTTGAACATCACCACAGGCAAATACCCCAGGGATATTTGTTTTGCTAGAACCCGCAATAGTTTTAATGTAACCAACCTCGTCGGTGTTTAGGGCAGGTTTGAAAATGTCGGAATTGGGTTTGTGCCCAATGGCCACAAAAAATCCTGAGATGTTGATTTTCTCTTCTTCTGCGTTGTTTTTGACAAGGATTGCACCATTCACTCCGCTGCTGTCTCCCACAATTTCCTTGGTTACCCTTCCAAATAGAACCTCAATGTTTGGTGTATTAAGAACGCGCTCTTGCATAACCTTTGAAGCACGGAGGTAATCTTTGCGCACTATTAAATATACCTTTTTGCACAATCCACTCAGGTAAAGCGCTTCCTCTGCAGCAGTATCTCCTCCACCAACAACTGCTATATCCTGACCTCTGTAGAAAAACCCATCACAGGTTGCACAGGCAGAAACGCCTTGCCCTTTATATTTTTCCTCCGATTCGAGTCCAAGATATTGCGCAGTTGCACCTGTTGCAATGATTAGTGATTCTGCCACAATAATCTTTTCTTCGTCTATGGTGATTTTGAAAGGTCTGTGGCTGAGATCTGCCTTGGTGGCTAATCCAAAGCGTATGTCAGAACCAAACCTCAAGGCCTGTTTTTTTAAATCCTCCATCATTTCTGGCCCTTTGATACCTTCGGGATAGCCGGGAAAATTTTCAACGTCTGTGGTCGTTGTTAGCTGGCCTCCTGGTTCAATTCCCTCGTAGAGCACGGGTTGGAGATTGGCACGAGCGGCATAAATTGCGGCTGTCAATCCGGCAGGACCACTGCCAAGAATCAGACATTTTACATGCTCAACGCCACCTTCTTTGGCGGTGTTGGTCTTTTCTTCATCGAGATTAATTGCTTTAAATAAGCCCATGATCTATGTGTTTGTTATTAGTTATCGTTTTACGACTACTCAAAAGTAGGAAATTAAGCCTATGTATTCTCAAATCACATGCCGATTTAGAAGTTGCCACTACTCAACTATTGCTTAGCATTACGGTGAAAAATCTACACTAAAATTTGGGTTTGTCAAAAAAGGCGGTTACATTTGCCACCGCTTAAAATTAAGGCGGGGTGTGGCGCAGTTGGCTAGCGTACTTGCATGGGGTGCAAGTGGTCGTCCGTTCGAGTCGGATCACCCCGACAAAAAATGCTTACAATTTGTAAGCATTTTTTTATTCCTTAGCTCGACTGAAAAGCACAAGGCTTTTGAAGAGCCTCTGCTTAAACCTCAATCCACTCGTATTCATTACCAATGAAGTCGAGAAAGCGAATAAAATCAGCCGATTGAATTACAATAGAGGCTGTGTTGATGCACGGGTGAAAACTGACCCTTTCTGATCGCTCGATGTCCATATCAAGAAAGAGTTTAACATGTTTTGCTGCATCGTTTATGATGGCAAGTGGAGTAACGGAGCCTGGGGTAACGCCGAGGTGTGTCTCCATACGCTGAGCGGAGGCAAAGGATAGTTTCCCCTGCCTCAACTTTTCTTCCAGCATTTTTACTTCCAGCGTTTTTCTGTGGTCGAACACAACAAGGTAATGTCTATTGCCTTTATGGTTTCTGAAGAATAGATTTTTACAGTGCGTTGCCTCAATGTCTTTCCAATAAACCATGGCCTCCTCAACTGTGGGAGTTGGAGGGTGTTCGTAGTAGTCGAAGCTAATGTTAAGTTTGCTTAACACGGTGTATAGCTCAGGCGATCCGTTCATGCGATTACGTGTTCAAGAAGTATTTTAAGTCCAATAATGAATAGAATAAGCCCTCCCAGTATCTCCATTTTGTTACCCCAAACGCCCACCGCCTTTTTACCCAGTAAAATGCCTAGCATGGCGGCAAAGAAGGTTACCGAGCCAATGGTTATAACAGTGACAGCTAGGTTCAGATCGTAGAGCGCAAAGCTCACACCAACAATAAGTGCATCAATGGATGTGGCTATGGCCATGCCTACAATTGTTCTAAGGTGAAGCGGATTAAATTCACGTTCCTCCTTAGGTTGAAAAGCTTCATATACCATCTTAATTCCCAATACTGTTAACAAGAGAAAAGCGATCCAGTAATCCCAAGGCTCAATTAGCGCCTTAACTTTGCTGCCAAGAAACCACCCAATAAGGGGGAACCCTCCTTGGAAAATAGCAAGAATTAAGGCAATACGAACTGCTTGAAAGAATTGTATCTCCTTTTTTATCAAGCCGCTGGAAACCGATACAGCAAAGGAGTCAAATGATAGCCCAATTGCAAGTAGTACAACCGCAGAAAATTCCATCCCAATTGAAGATTTGGCACAAATATAGCACAACCTAAATTGTTTTCGGCGAAATTATTTGAAGGGGCGTGAAGCCGATCTTCTGAATAATTGTTGTTGGTGAGTATTTTGATTGTGTGCACTATCGTCGCATTAAAGGTTATGCGGGTAGCACAGGCCCTTTAGGCAAGGTGAAATGAACGGTTGTGCCAATTGCTGGTGTTGACTCTGCCCAAAGTCGACCACCGTTTATTGCAATAAACTCTTGTGCAAGTTTAAGCCCAAGGCCGCTGCCGCGCTCGTCCATGGTTCCAATGGTGGTGTAGTGATATTTGGCATCGAATACCTTTACCAGTGTTTCGTGATCCATTCCAACACCACTATCGCTAATTGTAACTTCTACCTGATTTTTGTTGCTAGAAAGGTTTACCGCAATTGTACCTTTTAACGGTGTGAATTTTACAGCGTTTGAAAGAAGATTCCTTAGCACAAGCCGAATCATTTGTGGATCGAAAAATGCTATTTCTCCTGAAGGTAGATCATGAGTTAGGGTTATCTGTTTTGCTTCAACAGAATTCTTCATGAGTACTGTCGTTTCTTTGATGATTTCATCAATGCGAATTTTCTCTGGGTGAGCTACAATTCCCTTATCCTGAGAACGGGCCCAGCCGAGCAGGTTTTCTAATAAATTGAAAGCATCATCTGTGCTATTTCTAAGGCTGTTGAGGAGTTCTGTGATTACTTCGCTATCGTAGATGGTCCATTCCTTGGCAAGCATATCAACAATTTGCTTTACGCTGGCAAGTGGGCTTCTTACATCGTGAGCAATAATGGATAACATCTTATCCTTTGTCTTGTTGGCCTTCTCGAGGTCTACTTGAACCATTTTAATGTCGGTAACGTCAGAAATGCTACCCATTAGTTCGATAGGTTTGCCGCTTTGTTGAAGCTGGGTAGATATGGTCATTGTGATATACCTTATTTCTCCTTCAGCACGAGTTATCGGCTTTTCAATTTTTTTTATTTTGGTTGGTTCATCAGTCAACTCCTTGACTAGTCTGTCAAATGCGTTTTTATCTTCGGGAAAAAACATTTGCTTAAAAGAGGTGAAGGTGGGATGAAATTCCTCTGGAAGAAAACCCAGTAAACGGAATACCTCGTCGGACCACTCAATTTTTTTCGTTGAAAGATTTAATGTAAAACTTCCTACGTGCCCAATTTCCTGTGCTGTTTCAAGTTTTTCACGGCTACTGAGAAGCTCAATTTCTGCTTTCTTCTGACTTTCTATGTCTTCAACAATGCAGATGTATGAACGCAGGTTGCCTCTCGTGGTGCGTATAGGTGACATCCATACTCTTGTATTGGTAAGGGATCCATCGGGTCGTATGAATTGCTTTTCAAGCGAGTAGTTTTCAATTTGTCTGGTAAGGATTTTGTGGACGAGTTTGTTTTCAGTTTCAACATCAACTTCCTGTGTGATTTCCATCCAAGTTGATCCCTTTAATTGTATGGGGTCTCTTCCCAGTATTTCACAGAGTTTATTGTTGAATGTTAGCCATTCGCCACTAATTGAAATTTCTGCAAATCCAACTAAGTTTGACTCAAAGAAACTCCTAAATCGATTCTCCCGATCAGATAGCTGTTGTTCCGCTTTAACTCGTTGAGTGATATCGTGCGAGATAGCATAGCAAATTTTTCTGCCTTTAACCAAAAATGAGGAGAGGGCAGTTTCTGCATAAATTGTTTCACCATTCTTTTTTCGATGCAGCCGTATGGACTCGCGCGCAAAGCCTTCGTCGATGGCGTGGCGGATCTGGAGTGCAGTCTTCTCCTCCTCAGCCGTTAAGATGGTGTAAGATTTACCAATAATTTCATCTTTACTGTAGCCATATAAGTCAGTAAAGGATTCGTTCACCTCCGTTATTTCAAGCTTGTCGAGGTCGAACATAACTACTGAATCAATATTGGCTGAAAAAAGGAAGCGATATTTCTCTTCACTTTCGCGCAACTCGCGTTCCTTTTCAAGAAGGTCGGTCATATCCTGGATTATTCCTCTAACCCGTACGGTTACTCCATTCTGTTGAATGGGGAGAAACTTGAGTAAAACTGTTTTGTGGCGGCCAGATGTGGTCTTAAGGGATATTAACTCCTGAATACTTTTTCCGTGGTCTAGACTCTGGTTCAGTAGCGACTTAAATATGGATATGCGGTAGTCGCCCGGAACCATACGCAAATCCTCAATTTGTGTTATGTCTTTCTGCGAAGGGAGGTCTAGAATTCTATAGGTTTCTTCGGACCAGTGAATGGTGTTGGTATCTACTATATAATCCCAGCTGCCAATTCGTGCAAGTTGCTGGGTTTGCTTCAGAACTTCCTCTTTTTCTGTAAGCTGAGCCTCCATAGCTTCTCTAATTGAGAACTCTTGAGTTAACAGTTGGTTGGCATTTTCGAGTTCGCTTGTTCTCTCTTTTATTTTCAGCTCAATGGATCGGTAGCCTTCGTCCAACTTTTTGAAAGCCTGCTTGCGCTCATCGAGGGTAGTAGTTACTATTAGGATTGTGCTTGCAAGTACAAGTTGGAATTGCTGAATTGCTAGAAATCGTAAAATAGGGGAGGCAATATTGAAAGGAGGAGCATCTTTAATTCCGCTATAGGTTGATAGTAGCCAAAATGTGAAAATCCCTAAAAAAACTAGTTGTTTTGGGTAGCGCGACGATATCCAAAGCATTACCGGAATGGAAATGAAAATGAGCGAATTGTAGAATGCTGCCGAAGTCAAATTGTTTTTGAGAATGAGTTCAACAATGACAATGGTAAGCAGGTATCCTGAAAGTTCTAAGCGTTGAGTGAAAGATAATCGTATTGAGATCAACTCTTTAATGGTGAGGAGGATTGGCACAATAATAATTATGCTTATAAAGTTTCCAAACCACCATGTGGTTAATTCGAATGAGAAGTTGAGGACATTGGCATGTTCCGTGAAAGGGATATAAAATGTGCCTAAAATAGCTGAAACCAAGGTTCCTGCAAGGGCTGCTCCAAGAAAGCGGAACGTTCTAGATGTATTTGTTAGAATGGAATTATAGTCCCCCTTGCCCAGAATTTGAATAACAATGAAAACTTCTAAAACATTACCCACCCCAGAAATAATTGAAAATATGCTAAGCAGAATTGATGGTGTGATTTCTGACGACATGGCCATGCCGTAGCTGCTAGCAACTGCACCGAAAAAGATGCCTGGAAGAATCTTGTAGCCATACCGCATTAGGGCAAACATTGCAAAACCACTGGCGGGCCAGATGGGCGAAGCAATTCCTTGTACCTGGCCAAAAAACATAATTGGCAAAGCAAGTAGAAGGTAGATGAGCGCTACTAATAAATTTTTGGTAAGATCTTTTACCATAAGTTGACAAGTGAATCTTTACATTTAACAACATTTCAGACACTTTGTCAAATTTATTCCACCAATTGATGGATTGCTGTTACTAACGCATTAATCTCGGTGGTCTTCATTTCATGAAATAATAATCTTAATCCTTTATCCTTATAATCATCGATCTTAAATTTTTTATTGCACTATCAATAGACTTCTAAGCATTGACCTATATGATTCCTTTGGAATCAGTAGTCGTAACCACAATTATTCTGGTTAAATTTGGCATTCTATTGGCGACCATTCTCTCATTTTCACTTTCTTTGCATTTGCTGCATGCTTTGGTAACATAGCGAGGCAGCTTGGTGGCGAACTTCCATGTTAAGTGAAAGGAAATGCTTTGGATGTTTGAGGTTTTTAACTTTTCACAATTGTTGAGTAATTAAGCTACGAAATAGTGGAGTTCAAAATTGTATCCGACTTTATCCCAACTGGTGATCAACCAGAGGCCATTGAACAGCTAGTGGCGGGACTTCAGCAAGGAGAAAAGTTCCAAACCCTCTTGGGCGTTACGGGATCGGGAAAAACTTTTACTGTTGCCAACGTTGTTGCTCAAGTTAATCGGCCAATGCTGGTGTTGAGCCATAACAAAACGTTGGCTGCTCAGCTCTATGCTGAGTTCAAAGCCTTTTTCCCCAACAATGCGGTGGAGTATTTTGTGTCGTACTACGACTACTATCAACCGGAGGCATATCTGCCCGTTTCGGATACATACATTGAAAAGGATCTCTCAATTAATGAAGAAATTGAGAAACTTCGGCTTAGTGCCACCTCTTCCTTGCTTTCTGGTCGTCGCGATGTTATTGTAGTCTCCTCGGTCTCGTGCCTTTATGGCATTGGTAACCCTGAGGATTTTCATGCCAATACGGTTGAGGTGGTTGTTGGAAGCAGCATGGGGCGGAACAAGTTTTTGAGGTTACTTGTCGATGGCCTTTACTCTCGCAATGAGGTGGAATTTAAGAGGGGAACATTTCGGGTTAAGGGTGATACGGTTGATGTATACTTGGCTTACGGTGATTTGGCTTATCGCATTATCTTTTGGGGTGATGACATTGAGGCAATACAGTCCTTCGACCCCATTTCAGGGCAAACCATTGGCGATTTTGACAAGGTTTTAATTTACCCAGCAAATATATTTGTTACCACCAAGGAGCGCATGCATAAAGCAATTCGCCAAATTCAGGATGATATGGTTAAGCAGGTGGAGCATCTTCGGTCACTGGATAAGCCCTTTGAGGCGAAACGGTTGCAGCAACGAGTGGAATACGATCTAGAGATGATTAAGGAGTTGGGGTATTGCTCTGGTATAGAGAACTACTCGCGCTACTTCGATGGTCGGTTGCCCGGAACTCGTCCATTTTGCCTGCTCGACTACTTTCCGGCTGACTTTTTGATGGTTATTGACGAAAGCCACGTTACCCTACCTCAGGTAAGGGCGATGTATGGTGGCGATCGTTCCCGAAAGGAAAACTTAGTGGAATATGGTTTTCGCTTACCTGCCGCGCTGGACAATCGTCCATTGAAATTCGACGAATTTGAAGCCGTTGTTGGCCAAACTATATTTGTAAGCGCCACTCCTGCCGACTATGAGTTGGCCCGATGCAATGGCGTTGTTGTAGAGCAGGTTATTCGACCAACTGGGTTGCTAGATCCTGTTATTGAAGTTAGGCCAAGCCTTAACCAGATTGATAACCTCGTTGAAGAAATTCACAAGGTGGTGGGCCTTAATGAAAGAGTGCTGGTTACAACACTTACCAAGCGGATGGCAGAGGAGTTGACCAAGTACCTTGCCAAGCTAGATATTCGCTGCGCCTATATTCACTCCGATGTCGATACTCTTGATCGGGTAGAGATAATGGAAAATTTGCGAAAGGGTGTTTTTGATGTGCTGGTTGGCGTTAACTTGCTTCGAGAGGGGCTCGATTTACCGGAGGTTTCGCTGGTTGCAATTCTTGATGCCGACAAGGAGGGGTTTCTACGATCGGCTCGGTCGCTTACGCAAACGGCAGGGCGCGCAGCCCGTAACATTAACGGCAAGGTAATTATGTATGCCGACAAGGTGACTAATTCTATGCAACTGACCATTGATGGAACCAATAAGCGCAGGGAGAAACAGCTGGATTACAATGAAAGGATGGGCATTACACCACAGCAAATTGTGAAGGGAATCGGGACAACGTTTGTCGGCATGAAGCCATCAGGACTCAAGGGCAAGGCCTATGTTGAGCCGGAGAAAATAAGCGTGGCCGCTGATCCCGTTATTGCTTTTATGAAGCCTGACCAGCTGCAAAAAACCATCGAAAAAGTTCGGATAAACATGGAGGCAGCCGCAAAGGAGTTGAATTTTATTGAAGCTGCCCGTTTTCGTGATGAGATGTACGACCTCCAAAAACTTCTTTCAACTCGCAAGGACAAATAGATAATTTCGCTTCAAATGAATGCTTTTCTACTTGTTCTCTTCTATTTTATTGCTCCCATCATTATCCTGAACTTATGTCACCGCATCCCATTTCTAAATAAGCTGGGTGCAGTTATTGTGGCATACATAGTTGGTCTACTGGCTGGAGTTTTTTGGGTAGGGCCAACCGGGTTAGTGAACGTCGCTAGCACTGTTAGCTCTGTTACCGTGCCGCTGGCTTTACCACTATTGCTTTTTTCTGCACAGCTAGGACAATTAAAAGGGCTTGCATTCAAAGGTGCAGTCGCCTTAATCACCGGTATTGCTGCTGTATTAATTGCCGTGATTCTTGGTTTCTTTTTATTGCGTTCAGGAGGAATGCCAGACCTATGGAAAGTTGCTGGATTGCTGGTTGGTGTATATACCGGAGGAACGCCAAACCTTGCATCACTAAAGCTTATGCTCAACGTTGACCCCAATGTTTACATTCTTGCCCACTCCTATGATTTGGTTGTATCGGCTGTTTACCTTGCTTTTTTAATGACATTTGGGCAACGCATATTTCGACGGTTTCTTGTTCCATTTCAGGTTGGAGCCAATGGTCGAGAGACGGAGGATGCCATTGGAAGCGATCCTTATTGGGGAATTTTCCGGCGCGAGAATATCTACCCGCTACTTCGGGTGTTTGTAGTAGCATTGCTCATTTTGTCCGTGGGTGTTGGCATTTCGTTTCTTTTTCCCGATCGGCAGCAAGTAGTGGCGGTTATTTTAATCATTACAACGTTGGGGGTGTTGGGATCCTTTGTTCCTCGTTTGTCAACAACTCCTTATACCTTTGAGCTGGGCATGTATTTTATACTCGTTTTCAGCGTGGCAGTAGCATCCATGGCAAGCCTTTCTGCACTTAAGGGAATAACGCCTCACCTTTTTATATATATGACCTTGGTTGTCTTTGGGTCGCTACTGCTACATTTTCTTCTAGCCAAAATCTTTAAGGTTGATGCCGATACGCTCATGGTAGTTTCAACCGCCTTAGTCTGTTCTCCTCCTTTTGTACCCATGATGGCCACAGCCATTAATAATAAGCGGGTAATGTTAGTGGGGATTGTTGCCGGTCTGGTTGGCTACGCCGTTGGTAATTATCTTGGCTACTTCACCGCAATAACGCTTTCCTCGTTTTAGAAAGTTTTTTTAAAAGAGGAAGTTCAGGGCAATGTAGAGTCCTTGATCCCCATCCTTTTTGGATACTGCCTTGCCGTAATCGATGGCCAAAATGAAGTTTTCGTTGAGGGCTATGTGAAGCCCACCTCCATATGATGCATGTAGGCGTTCGCTAACATCAGGGAAGTAGTCCCCGGGCTTGAAGGTTGGGTCTTCTGCCTGTGCAATGGCAATGGCTTTATCCTTATCAAACTTAACCTTTTGAACCACTCTACCCATATCGGTAAAGGCTGAAAGTGCTAAGTAAAGGTTCTGTTTCCATACTACGGTATTTAGAAACTTCCACCGCAACTCGAAATTCCCATAGGCCACGCCATCGCCAACCACCCGGTTGCGAAGAATGCCGCGCAGGGTTTGTGAACCTCCAAGCCCCTCAGATGTTGCCCTCCTTAGGTAAAGCGTGGCAAGGTTGGGTTTTAGGTAAAATGGAATGCTGCCAGCCAGCTTCAGCTGCGCCGCCAATCGGTAGGCGAAGGTTAACTTTCCTTTGATAATTGGGATGTATTGTCGATGAACTAGCGAGATGTTGAGGTGTTCGTAGTGGTCATTCCCAAGTAGGGGTTGGGCAATGCTCAGAATTGCTTCGCTCCACATTCCGGTGCTTGGGTTGGCCTCGTTGTCACGCGAATCGAATACGGTACCCAACCTGATGTAGGAGTTGAATCCACCATTCTTCTCGTTGGGGCCTATGATGCCCCAATCCACATATTTGTCATAAAGTCCGGGAACATTGGGTAGCTTATTTGCTTCGCTCTTGCCTTTGTTCAACTCGTCGACATTAACTGGTCCGGTTTTGAAATTGTAGAGTGAAATGCCTGCAGCCCAAAGCCACCTCTTGCCGCTTAACTTTCCTTGAAAATCAGAGGAGAAGCGTTCAATTTTGCGATCATACTTGTAGAATACTCGTGTTTTGTAATCAAGATTCCCCGCTGCATCATTGGTCCAAGCCTGATTGTAAGCAGCCTCGTATCCATTAAAACCATAAAAATCCGCAGCTTTATCGGTGAGGTAGCTCATGTCGGCGGTGACCCGAACCCCTGGTATTAAATATTTTGAATCGTAAAAAAGTCGATTGATACCGCTACCCTTGGTGTAGCGTGAAACTTCGGCATAAATGCTTTGCCTGTATACGGGGTAGGTGGTGCCATCGCCATAATAATAGAAGTTTACCAAACCTCCGTATTCCAGCCCAAGGTCGGAATCGTAAGCAATTACTGGTAGCGCACCAAAGGTCCATCCAGTTTTTATGCGTCCAACGGTAGAGTCGGCCACCTGTGCTTCAGTATTCCATGAAATTGCCAGTAGGGCAATGAGCATAAGTAATTTAGATGTTTTTTGCATCTTTTTTTTGTCTAAAATAACAATTTTATATTGAAATATATCGGTATTTCTCAATGGCAGAGGCAATAAGAAATGGTCTACATCCTATGCCTTTTTTAATTTAGTATCTTTTTCTGTAAATTATTCTTTGGGACAGCCTGTATTCATTATAAGCGATTACCTTATTTTATTCAGAATAGATAGGAAAGAACTGAAACTAGAATAAGAAGCTCATGGTGCTGTATATTCCTTGTAGCCCGTCCTGCGGTGAGGTGGCTCGTCCATAGTCCATGCCAAAAATAAAATTTTCGTTTAGGGCAATATGTAATCCGCAACCGTATGAAACATGGAGATGATCATTGGTATCTGCAAAAAAGTTACTTGCCTTAAAGGTTGGATCTTGCTGAGTTGCAATTCGAATGGCATTTTCTCTATCGAAAACTACCTTTTGAATAACCTGACCCATATCGGTGAATGCTGATAGAGCAATGTAGACGTTTTGACGCCAGATAATGGTTCTTATTGCTTTCCAGCGAAGTTCGAAGTTTCCATAGGCAACGCCATCCCCAACGATGCGGTTTCGTAGAATTCCTCTAAGTGTTTGAGCGCCACCCAAACCTTCAAAGGATGGTTTGCGCAAGTATAGTGTGGCAAGGTTAGGTTTTAGGTAAAAGGGGATGTGTCCCATCAACTTGGTTTGGAGGGCTAGGCGGTAGGCAAAGGTTAACATGTTCCTTATGAGAGTAAAGTACTGCTCATGGGTAATCGATAAGTTGACGTGCTCATACTGTTCATTGCCGAATTCTGGAAGCGCTATGTTTAAAATAAATTTACTGCAAATGCCATGCTGAGGGTTTGCCTCGTTGTCGCGGGTATCGTAAATGGCCCCAATTCTCGCATAGGTATTGAACCCACCATGTTTTTCATCGCCTTTAATAATTCCCCATTCAACATATCGATCATAAAGAGTTGGTATGGGGGGCTGATGGCTAGAACCATTACTGTTCTCGTTTAAATGATGCAGATTAACAGGGCCGGTAGTGAAGTTGAAAAGGGATATCCCCGCTGCCCATCGGAAAACTCGTCCAACTATGTCGCCTTGAATGTCTGTGGAGAAATATGAGATTTTCCGGCAATATTCATAAAATGCACTTGTTTTATAGTCAGGATTTCCGGTAGCATTGGTCGTCCAATTACGCTTGTATATTGCCTCATCACCATTGAATCCAAAAAAATCGGTGGCTCTGTTTACACTGTAACTCATGTCGGAGGTAAGTCTTATACCTGGCAAAAGGTTAGGCGAGTCGAAAAAAAGTCGCTTTATATCGTTACCCTTAGTGTAGTGTGAGACTTCCGCATAAAGACTATGGTGGTAGTTTGGATAGGTTTTGCCATCACCGTAGTAATAGAAGTTGACTAGCCCACCATATTCAACTCCAAGGTCGGAATCGTAGGCAATTATAGGAAGGGCACCTAATGTCCATCCAGTTTTTACCCGGTTGTAAGTTGAATCTGCTTGCTGAGCTTTAGTCGGTTGTGAAAGAGTTGCTGCAGCAATAGTCCATAGAATGTAAAGTAGCGGTTGCCTAAATGGTTTAACTCTTGGCCTAAGTTTACTTCTTTGACATGAAACGTATTTAGGCATACATTCTTGGATCAATTTCGCGGCTAAAGGTATATTATCTTTTTAAAGAAATAGCCTCCAACTTGCTTGCCAACAGGCTGAATTAGCACCATTGGAAGCCATGAAGATTGTATTGTTCAATGGCTGTGGCCAATCTTAGAAAAAGGCGGGAGATGAATATTGATAAATATCATCTATGAAATCATCCAATTTCTATTTTTGAATTCAGCGTGTGTCACCAGTTGACGCAACATTGATAACAATATTGAAGATAATATCAGTTGGCAGATTTCAACTTTTGCAATGGAGTGGCTAAAAGTTGAGTTGTCTTGCTCCATACCCGTTACACCCTATTTATTTCTGATAAGCTTTTTTGTAGTTTGACCTTGAGGAATATGTTATTCTAATCTACTCTTTGCCATTGGTTTTCAAGTTAAATACCACCCCTCAATGGATGGTCCCAATGTTAACTATTCTTGCTGCATTGCAAAAACCTTGTGGATTGTTGGTATTAGTAAAATGAAGCCTAAAGCGATTAGCATTGAAAGAAGAGGCACAAACCAGCGTAGCCAGTTATTATAGGGAATTCGAGCAATGGATGGCTCTCAAACCATTACCCCAAATGTTGGGGAGGCTAGGTTAGTAAAACCGCCTCCAATTTGGTAGGTTGTAAAGGTCGTTTGGCGTGAAATACTAAAAAGATCTGAGAGGAGAATTGAGACATTAACGGAGCGGTGAGTGCTGTGTTGGTTTAACCTGATACAATTGCTAAGTCCAGAAGGTTTTTGATAAAAATTATTCCATGAACATCCTACTCAAAAACTACACTTAAACTTGAACTTTCGCACTTCAATTACTCTCATGGAGCGCCTTCCCTAATCATTTCCGCAAACGGTTGCTATATAGCATCAATTGATAACGATGAATTAGCTATTTTCGTCACCAATAAGAAATACGTAATGTTATGAGGTTGTTGATTTTTAACATTAAGAAATTGGTGCAAGTTGAGGAGCAGCCTCGTATGCTTGTTGCCGGAAAGGATATGGCCATTTTGCCATCCATCGATAATGCCTTTTTGCTACTCAATGGTGAGCATATTGAAGACTTTGGGCCAATGGCCAAGCTGGATAAGCTAAGGAGCGAAGGTTTACAAATTGAAAAGGGTATCGACGCTACCGGCAGATTGGTGTTGCCTTCCTTTTGTGATTCTCATACGCACTTGGTGTATGCAGGAAGCCGCGAGATTGAGTATGTTGATAAAATACGTGGATTATCCTATGAGGAGATTGCTAAGCGGGGAGGGGGCATTCTGAATTCGGCAGCTCTGTTGCACAATACGGGAGAGGAGGAACTTTACATGGACGCCATGGAGCGCATTAGTGAAATTATCAGTTTGGGCACAGGTGCGGTGGAGATAAAGAGTGGCTATGGCCTTTCGGTAGAGGACGAGGTGAAGATGTTGAGGGTCATCCAGCGAATAAGAGAGACTTCTCCCATATTGGTAAAATCCACTTTTCTTGGTGCGCATGCAGTGCCGGCGGAGTATAAAGGACGGCAAACAGAATATGTCGATCTTATTATCAACGAGATGCTACCTCTTATTGCATCCGAAGAGTTGGCCGACTTTGTGGATGTGTTCTGTGATCAAGGTTTTTTTACCGTTGAAGAAACAGAACGCATTCTAATGGCTGCTATGAAGCATGGACTTCGAGGGAAAATTCATGCCAACGAGCTCGCCAATTCTGGCGGTATTCAGGTTGGTGTAAAGTATGGAGCTCTCTCGGTCGATCACCTTGAGTTTACTGGTGACAAGGAGATTGCCGCTCTGCTCGGCTCGGAAACCATGCCAACATTACTTCCCGGTGCAGCCTTCTTCTTGGGCATGAAATACCCTCCTGCCCGTAAAATGATTGACGCTGGATTGCCAGTTGCCTTGGCCTCCGATTATAATCCGGGATCGTCACCATCTGGAGACATGAAGTTTGTGATGTCGCTGGGGTGCATCAAAATGCGAATGACACCCGAGGAGGTTGTAAATGCAACTACGCTCAACTCAGCATACGCTATGGACCTTAGCGATGTTGTGGGAAGTATTGCACGAGGAAAAATTGCCAATTTCTTTATTACTAAGCCTATTCCTACGTTAGAATTTTTGCCATACGCCTACACTTCAAGGCTTGTGGATAAGGTTTTCCTTCGGGGCAAACAGATAGAAAAACAGTAAAACCTACACCTTATGAAAAGAATAGTTGGAATTCTGATTGCCATTTCACTGGCTGGATGTGCTGAGTTGAGTCAGCTGCCTTTATCACAATTGCCTAACGTTACAAGTAAGCCTGCTGCGCTAACCAACGACGAAATCATCCAAGGGTTGAAGGATGCACTGCGAGTTGGAGCTGAGCATTCGTCCGACATCGCTTCAAGGGTTGATGGCTTTTATAAGAACCCTCAGCTGTTTATTCCATTTCCGGATGATGCCATTAAGGTGAAGAATACGTTGGAGAAAATTGGAATGACCAAGCAGGTGAATGACTTTGTGCTTTCGCTCAACAGGGCTGCTGAGGTGGCGGCTAAGAGTGCTGCTCCTATATTTATTCAGGCCATACAAAACATGACCATACAGGATGCCCTTGGTATTCTAAAGGGGGGAGATAATGCAGCAACATCCTATCTGCGCGATAAAACTTACGACCAACTGAAGCTGAAGTTTAAGCCAATTGTTGCGCAGTCTATTAATAAGGTAGAGGTGACGAAGTATTGGAGTCCACTTGTATCGGCATACAATAAAACGACCTTTCTTTCTGGAAACGAGCATGTTAATCCTAACTTGGAGGAGTACATTACGGAAAGGGCTATAGATGGGCTATTCAAACTCATTGCCAAGGAGGAGCAATCAATTCGGAAAGACCCAGCCGCCAGAGTGACGGACATTTTGAAAAAAGTTTTTGCAAACCAATAACAATAAACGTACATGGAAAGGAAGTTGATTGAGTGCGTTCCTAACTTTTCAGAGGGGCGTGATATGACCATCATTAAGCAGATTACTAATGAAATAGAGGCGGTGGAGGGTGTTAAGCTCATTGACGTTGACCCTGGGCAAGCCACCAACCGCACAGTGGTAACCTTTGTTGGTACACCCGATGAGGTTGTTGAGGCTGCATTTCGAGCAGTAAAAAAAGCCGCTGAACTCATCGATATGACCAAGCATAAGGGAGCTCACCCTCGGTTTGGTGCCACGGATGTGTGCCCATTGGTCCCCGTAGCTAACATAACTATGGACGAAACAGTGGAGTATGCGCACAAGTTAGCCAAGCGTATCGGGGAAGAGCTCCAGTTTCCGGTGTATTGCTACGAGAATGCAGCCTTTATGGAGAAACGAATGAACCTAGCCTACTGCCGTTCAGGGGAGTATGAGGGATTGGCCGAAAAGTTAGCAAAGCCTGAGTGGAAGCCCGATTTTGGTCCATCTAAATTTGTTGCTAAAACGGGTGCCATTGCTGTTGGTGCACGTAACTTCCTCATTGCCGTAAACTTCAACCTCAATACCACCTCCACTCGGCGTGCCAACGCCATTGCTTTTGATGTAAGGGAAAAGGGTCGACCTGTAAGAGAGGGAAATCCTTTTACTGGTAAAATTAAGCTTAACGACCAAGGGCAGGAGGTTTGGATTCCCGGCACTTTGGCAGGGACAAAGGCCATTGGCTGGTTTATTGATGAATACGGGATTGCTCAGGTTTCAATGAACATTACCAATATCGCCACAACTCCCTTGCACTTGGCCTTTGAGGAGGTCTCCCGCAAAGCTGCAGACCGCGGAATCAGGGTTACTGGAACCGAAATAGTTGGCGTAGTGCCGTTGAGTGCCCTTGTGGATGCCGGAAAATATTTTTTAAAGAAGCAGCATCGCTCCACCGGGATTTCCAATGAGGAGATTATAAAGATTGCTATTAAATCCATGGGGTTGGATGAGCTTTATCCATTCGATTCGAAAAAGAAGGTGATAGAGTACCTTATAATAGAGGGTTCCAAAAAGAAGTTGGTTGACATGGACCTTGTGGCCTTTGCCAACGAAACGGCATCGGAGTCTCCAGCGCCTGGTGGCGGATCCATAGCTGCCTATATGGGGGCGATGGGTGCTGCTTTGGGAACAATGGTGGCCAACCTCTCCTCGCACAAGGTAGGTTGGGATGAGCGGTGGGAAGAATTTTCTGACTGGGCCGATAAAGGGAAATACTATATGGATCAGCTGCTTAGCTTAGTAGATGAGGATACTGTTGCCTTTAACCGCATTATGGATGCGCTTTCCTTACCCAAGAAAACGGAGGATGAAAAGTTGGCTCGTAAGCAAGCAATCCAAAATGCTACTCGCTATGCTATTGATGTGCCATTCAAGGTAATGCAGCTTTGCTACGGGTCAATGGAAGTTATGAAGGCTATGGCCGAATTTGGCAATCCAAACTCCGTTACCGATGCTGGTGTTGGAGCAATTGCTGCCCGATCTGGCGTTTATGGTGCTTTTTTGAACGTTAAAATCAACTCTGCAAGCCTTAATGACAAGGAATTTGTGGCAAAAGTGGTAGCCGATGGTCAAATTATTTTGGAAAAATCGCAGGCCTTAGAATCCATAATATTGGATATTGTGAACAAAAAAATTACGATTTAAATATTTGATAAACAATGGTATGGAAAAAGGATGTTGGCACTTATACCCTCAGGTAACAATTTGATAATGCTGCGAAAACATTGCTTCAGCTAAAAAAAATTAACAAAAAATTGTTACTGTGTTCTCATTTTGCTAAATTGGTGCTGTTAAAAATTGCCTTATTATAAACCTAAAACTTAATCTATGAAACGATTATCAGCTCTTCTTGTCCTGCTGATGCTTGTGGTTTCGTTTGCCCAAGCTCAGTCACGGCAGGTTACAGGAACGGTTACCAGTTCGGATGATGGATCGCCTTTAATTGGTGTGTCTATTCAGGTAAAAGGTACTGTTACCGGTGGTACTACCGATTTAGATGGTAAATACAGCCTGAATGTTCCGGCAAACGGCACTTTGGTGTTTAGTTTTGTTGGATACAAGCCTCAAGAGGTACAGGTTGGAGAACGTTCAATTGTAAATGTTATTCTTGAATCTTCAGCTACCAAGATGGAGGAAGTTGTTGTTACAGCTATTGGTATCAAGCGTTCTGAGAAATCACTCGGATATGCCGCTACTAGCGTTGGCAGCGATGATCTTTCCAAAGCACGTGATGCCAGTTTGATGGGATCACTTCAAGGAAAGGTTGCTGGAGTTACTATTTCATCTGGTGGTGGAACCCCTGGTGCTTCAACAAAGGTTATTCTTCGTGGCTATTCCTCAATAACTGGAAATAATAGCCCACTGTACATTGTTGACGGTTCTCCAATCAATAACTCTCAGGCTGATAGGAATGGAGCAGACTTTGGTAATGGTGCAAACGTGGTTAACCCGGATGATGTAGCTTCTGTTACGATTCTTAAGGGTGCTTCTGCAACTGCTCTCTATGGATCTCGCGCTGCAAATGGGGTAATCATGATTACCACAAAAAGCGGTAAGAGTAACAAGGGTAAGAAAATTACCGTTGAATATTCTGGCAATGCAACATTCTCTACCCTTCTTAAGCTGCCTCAGATGCAGAATGAGTATGGTCAGGGTTGGGGCGGTGTATTCCAGTTTCAAGAAAATGGTTCTTGGGGTCCTAAATTTGATGGTAAAATTCGCCCATGGGGTGCTATTTACAACCATAGCCAGCAGATTAAACCATTTGTAGCTGAGCCTAACAATATTAAGGATTTTTATGACGTAGGAACTTCCTATACCCATTCTATTGGTTTGAGTGGTGGTAATGATGATTCTAATTTCTACCTGTCCTTTTCGAATACTTCTACGGATGGTATTATTCCTGGCAATGCGGATACTTATGTAAGGAATAACGTTTCAGTAAAAGGGAGCACTAAAGCAAATAAGTTTACCATTGGTGGAAGTGTGAACTATGCTAAAACGCAGGGTAAAGTTCTATCAGATGGATATGGTGGAACAAGTGCTGCTTCAAACTTATATTCGGAGATTCTTCAGATACCTCGCGATATGAGTATTGTTGACTTTAAGGATTTGAATAATCCTTTTAATCAAGAAAACTGGTATTTTACCAACTATGCCTTTAATCCATACTATGCAATCTCTGCAAATGGAAATAAACGAAATGAGGATAGGGTATTTGGTAATGTATCCTTAGATTACCAGTTCCTTCCTGAATTAAAGGGAACTGTTAGAATAGGTACTGACGTTGCAAATTCTCAGGAAAAGTCATGGGAGGCTGTTTTAAACTACGATCCCAATTCTTGGGCAAATGTCAATCCTGAGGGCACAAAGAAGGCACCAAACCCTGGTTACTATTCTGAGGATTTCCTTTTTAGAAGGGAACTTAATATTGATTACCTATTAACTTACCAAAAGGATATCACTCCATCAATAAATATCAATGTTCTTGGTGGGTATAATATTAACCAAAGGAACCTCAAGGAATTGTATAACGTTGCTAATTCGTTGGATATACCTGGATTCTACAATATTGCAAACACTGCAGATCCTGTGACTGCAACTACGACTGAATCTATTCGTAGAATTTATGGGATTTTTGGTCAGGTAGACTTCGCTTATAAGAATTGGTGGTTTGTAACTGCAACAGCTAGAAACGACTACTCTTCTACATTGCCTAAAAACAATAGTTCGTTTTTTTACCCTGGTGTAAATACTGCAATTGTTCTCTCTGATGCAATTCCTGCCATTCAGCCATATATTCCTTTTGCAAAGGTAAGGCTTAGCTGGGGTCGAACAGGTAATGATGCTGATCCATACCGGGTTAATTCAGTATTTGAACAGGCAAGTATATACAATCCTTATGGCTACATCAATATGCCAATTGGTGGTCTTAATGGTTACTTAGCAAGCAATACAATTGGTAACCCTAAATTGAAGCCTGAAATCTCAACAGAAAAGGAAATTGGTGTTGATTTTAGATTCCTTAAAAATAGAATTGGTATCGATTTTACTTACTATGATAAGAGTACTACCGACCAGATTTTAGATGTTCCAACGGCTTCTTCTACTGGATATCAATATCAGACTAAGAATTTTGGTGAAGTTCAAAACAAGGGTATTGAGCTTATGCTAAACTTGGTTCCGATAAAGACTACAAATTTTGAGTGGAATGCATCTGTTAGCTATAGCCGCAACAGAAATAAGGTAATTTCTTTGGCGCCTGGTCTGGACGAAGTTCTTTTGCGCTCTATCTATAGCATCGATTTTGTTGCTGTAGCAGGTCAACCTCTTGGCGTTTTCAAAGGTTACGTTAATGAATTAGACCCTCAAGGTCATATAGTAGTTGATGCAAACGGTTATCCTAGGGCAAGTACCACCAAGGGTGTTCTTGGAAATGCGGAATCTAAATACACCATGGGTATCACCAATACCTTTACGTATAAAGATTTCACATTGGGCTTTACCTTCGATATTAGAGAAGGGGGCTTAATGTATTCAGGAACCGCTGACTTACAGTATTTCGTTGGTAATGCACCTCAGACCACCTACAATGATCGTCAACCATGGATGGTACCTAATTCGGTATATGGAGTGCAGGCTGGTGATGGAACTTGGACTTACAGTGAAAACACCCACCCAATTAACTATTCCAATGTTACCGACTACTACTATGCTACCAATAATAAAATGGCCGATAATATGCGCTTGATTCCTCGTTCTTACGTTAAGTTGAGGGAGGCAAATCTAACCTATACGGTGCCTAAAAAGTATTTGGGCAAGCTGCCATTAGGAAATTTGCAAGTTTCGGTGTATGGTAAGAATTTACTTGTATGGACTCCTGTTGGTAATAATTTTGTTGACCCTGAGGTTACCTCTTTCGGCAATGACTTAACTGGAGATCTTGGTGAATTCCGTACAAATCCAACACTTAGGTCATTTGGATTTAGCGTTAAAGCTACCTTTTAACCATTAAACTGTGATTCTTATGAAAAATTTAGTAAAATATTTTGCTTTTCTTCTCATTCTTGCTCTTTTTGCGAGTTGTGGAAAGGATTGGTTGGATGTTAATACTGATCCAAACAATGCAGCATCAGCCAGTGCTGAAAATATACTCCCTGCTGCCGAGTTGAATTCTGGCATAGCTATTGGAGGATACTACAATCTTTTAGGCCAAATTTGGAGCCAATACTATACTCAGAATTCGGGTTCGAACCAGTATAAGTATATTGATGCTTTAGGTCTAACAGCGAACAATTTTCAATTTCAGTATGGGCAACTGTATGCATCCTTACTTAATCTGAAGACTGTTGAGTCAGAGGCTGCGAAACAAGATAACTGGGCGTATTTTTTGATGGCTACCGTTGTTGAATGTTACGATTGGCAGGTTCTTGCTGACTTGTACGATGAAATTCCATTCAACGAAGCATTGCAGGGGGTAGCTAATCAGGCCCCACATTTTGACCCTGCTCAGCTAGTGTATGACTCCTTGATTACTAGGTTGGATTATGCTCTTGCTCAACCATTGAATGTTCTTACGGATGTTCAGAAAACAAAGGATTACTTCTTTGCCGCTGATATGGCACAGTGGGTTCGGTTTGCCAATACACTGAAGTTAAAAATCTACATGCGTCAGATGTACATTAGACCCACTGTAGCCCAAGCGGGTATTCAGCAGCTTTATGCTGATGGAGCAAACTTCTTAACTTCTGATGCTAAGTTGGATATGTTTGAAAATGCCAAAGGTAAGGATAACCCACTTTATGAATTTGATCAGCGATTAAATACTACAACCAATTTGGCCATCAGCGCTACCATTTATAAGTATTTTCTATCTAATGCTGATCCTCGTCTAGCTAAATTGATTAATTCTGGTGGTGTAAATCCTCTTCCTCAGGGTGGTAATCAAATTCCGACAACCCTTATTGATAAGGTTATTACTGCAAAGTTAAATGTTACTGATCCGGTTTACTTTATTTCTGCAGCAGAATCTTATTTCTTGCAGGCAGAGGCAGTTGCAATGGGTTGGGGAACAGGTGACGATCAGGCTTTGTATAACTCAGGCGTTTTGGCTGCATTTAGTCGCTTTGGTTTAGATGGTTCTTCGTTTATTGCTCCAGGCGGTGCCTATGTGTATCATCCTGCTGGTAATTTTGAACAGAAACAGCATGATATTATCATGGCAAAGTGGGCTTCAATGGCTCGGGCTCAAGGTCTTGAATCCTATCTCGAAACCAATAGAACTCACTATCCTATAAAATCTTCTTTAAACAGTAATAATTGGAATACTAATAACTTTGATCCAACCAATACTGATTATGTAAGTTGGACAGGTGGAGAGAGATTGTATCCTTTGAATGGATCAACGGGTTATTTTCCACTTAGGTTGGTTTTTCCTGCTTCGGAAAGACTCAGCAATAGTAATACTCCTGCAGAGATTCCTTCTTCTGCTCACGTTTGGTGGGATGTTAAACCTTAATTAAACCTTAAGAACTATGAAACGATTATTATATTTAGGTGTAATCTACTTTTTTGCTGCTAGTTTATTTTCTGGCTGTGAAAAGATAACAACGGGGGGTATTTCTTCAATGAGGTACTATCCAGCTATTACCTTGCAAGGTGCTGCTGCGATTACCATTAACGAAGGTGATAGTTATGTAGATCCTGGAGCTACTGCGGAACAGAATGGTGTTGCACTTGATGTGGTTACTACTGTAACTAGCCGTTATTTTGGCTACTCTGGGTCTACTATTGATAACAATAAGCCAGATGATTACTTCATAAATTATACTGCAACCAATGATGAAGGTCATTCTGCTACCGCCTCTAGGGTTGTTACAGTTAGACCACATCAGGGTGATTTTGTAACAACCATCGATGGTTTATATTTGGCCAATGTTTCACGTACTCCTTCACAAGGGACTGTAAGTGCTACTGCTGATTTTGGCCCAATTATGGTCATCCAAGTTAGCGGCAATACCTATGTTATGACTGATGGTATCGGCGGTTACTATACCTTTGGGAGAGGATTAGGAGATAGCTATCTTGCTCCAGGAGCTACTTTTACTGCTGATATGGTTAACAATGTTGGTACTCCAGGACCTGATTATACTGTAAATACATTTGGCGGTGTAGTTAGCATGACCAATATTATTATTGACCCTGTTAATAAACGTATTACCTTTTCCGCTGTATGGGATGCAGGTTATACTTTTAATGTTACAATGAAGCAGATCCAAAACTAACAACTAGACTGATATGAAAAAAGGATTAATATTATTGATGTTCGGAGCCGCTGTCCTTTCATTTGGCATCAGTTCTTGTAATAAGATCGATAGTTTGGACGATTACAAGAATGTGAATGTCGGCCAAACTGCTACTATGCCACTCAATGGAGAATATTGGGTTAAGGTGGATATAGGTGTTATTGGAGCTACAGATACTACTTGGTATGCTGATGGACTTGGGTGGGGTTGGATAAGAATACAGTTGTATAATACAGCGTCCAACACTAAGGATTCTATCTGGTTTAGTGATCCTAATGGTTGGTGGGCAGTAGCTAAAACTGCTTGCGTACCGTCTGAAACGCTGATTAAAGCTAGTGTACCAGTTGATAACATGGATCCACGCGAAGCTGGTCAAACGGTTACGTTTCTAGGTGGTAAGGTGTTCCTTAAGGGGACTATTACTCCAGGTGGTAGTGTTGCTGACAGTATTAGCCTTTCCACTATGTATAGTGATGCTGACCCAACATATATTTTTAGATATGGGGGCTACCGTCGTACTGGTTTTCAGGAGGACGAACACTAGAACTTACATTGTTGTTTAAATTAGAACCCCCGATTTTGGGGGTTCTTTTTTTTACCCATATTTTGCTACCTTTGCCCATCAAAGTCTATGGGGATGGTAGAGAATATATTTCCCGTTTTTAAAGGAATGCTAGAGCGCGAGGTAAAGGAGAATCGCTTGAAGCAGAGAGGCGTTGTGGTTTGGCTAACCGGACTTTCGGGCAGCGGAAAAACATCCATTGCCATTGCTGTTGAGCAGGAACTGTCTGGATTAGGTTTTTTAACTCAGATTCTGGATGGTGATAATATTCGTGCTGGGTTAAATAGCAACCTTGGCTTTACTGCCGAGGATAGATTGGAGAATATTCGTCGCATTGCTGAGACTGCTAAACTCTTTGCTCACTGTGGGGTTATTACTATCTGCTGTTTTGTTAGCCCGGAGGTCAACATGCGTGAAAAGGCTAAGCAGATAATCGGTGAGGGGGACTTTTATGAGGTTTTTGTTAATACCTCAATGGAGACCTGCGAGCAGAGAGATGTTAAGGGGCTTTACAAAAAGGCAAGAGAAGGGAAAATAGAGCATTTTACGGGAGTTAATGCACCGTTTGAAGCTCCCTTAAATCCATTTTTGGAACTTAAAACCGAAGGCTATTCAGTTATGGAGTGTGCTTCGATTTTGGTGAATGCAATGATGGATCGAATAAAGTTGAAGTAAGTTACAGTATGGATAGAATTGTATTGAATCATTTGCGCGAGTTGGAGGCTGAATCCATTTATGTGATTCGGGAGGTGGTAGCGCAGTTTGAGAATCCAGTCATGCTTTTTTCCGGCGGCAAGGATTCCATTGTCATGTTTCATTTGGCACGCAAGGCTTTTTGGCCTGCAAAAGTGCCTTTCTCCCTTATGCATATAGATACGGGCCATAATTTTCAGGAGACACTTGACTTTCGTGATCAGCTGGTTGCAGAGGCCGGAGTGAAAATCTTCGTGCGCTATGTTCAGGATTCCATCAATAGTGGCCGTGCTATCGAGGAGAAAGGAATTAATGCTAGCCGAAATAAGAATCAAACTGTTGCTTTGCTCGACGGGTTGGAGGAGCTCAAGGTTGATTGTGCCATGGGTGGCGGCCGTCGTGATGAGGAGAAAGCTCGTGCCAAGGAGCGATTCTTTTCTCACAGAGATGAATTTGGACAGTGGGACCCAAAAAACCAGCGACCCGAGCTATGGAACCTATTCAACGGTAGAAAGCTCATGGGGGAGCATTTTAGAGTTTTCCCCATTAGTAATTGGACCGAAATGGATGTATGGCAATACATACTACTTGAAAATATAGCCTTACCTTCGCTTTACTTTTCTCATGAACGAGAAGTTTTTGAGCGTGACGGCGTACTATATGCTCAATCGGACTTTATGCAGATGAAACCAACTGAAAAGTTGGAAAAGAGGATCGTTCGCTTTCGAACCATTGGTGACATGACCTGTACTGGTGCTGTTGAGTCGGTGGCACAAAGTCTTGAAGATATAATTGAAGAGGTGGCTGCAACTCGTGTAACTGAGCGAGGTACTAGAGCTGACGATAAGCGTTCAGAGGCAGCAATGGAGGATAGAAAAATTGAGGGATACTTTTAATAATGGCTATGAGCAGTTTTAATAACGGCGACGATTTAAGCATGAATACTCGAGGCTACCTCGATATGGAGCTGCTGCGGTTTACTACGGCTGGCAGCGTCGACGACGGAAAGAGCACGTTGATTGGTAGGTTACTTTACGATAGCAAGGCAATATTTGAGGATCAGCTGGAAGCAATACACCAGGCAAGCATAAAGCGGGGACACGAACATGTCGATTTGGCCCTGCTTACCGATGGTTTGCGTGCTGAGCGAGAGCAGGGGATTACCATAGACGTTGCATATCGTTACTTTGCAACACCACGAAGGAAGTTTATTATTGCCGATACTCCAGGTCACATTCAATACACGCGTAATATGGTGACCGGTGCCTCTACCGCCAACCTGGCTATTATTTTGGTTGATGCACGGAATGGTGTTTTGGAGCAAACCATACGCCACTCCTATATTGCAGCCCTATTGGGAATTCCACAGGTGATTTTTTGCATTAATAAGATGGACCTCGTTGACTTTAGTCAGGAGGTTTTTAACCGCATAAAGACCAATCTCGTAGAGTTGGCAAAGCAGGTTGGTCTTGGCCAAACCTGGTATATGCCCATAAGTGCGCTCAAGGGCGACAATGTAGTAACACAATCGGAGGCCATGCCCTGGTTTACAGGAAAGCCTTTGTTAGAGTTGCTTGAGACCGTAGAGGTTATTCGGCACGAGAAATCTGATGCTGCACGATTCCCTGTTCAATATGTTATTCGCCCTCAGAGCGAAAAATTTCATGATTATCGCAGCTACGCTGGACGAATTGCCGGCGGCACTTTTAGGGTAGGCGACAAGGTGGTTGTTCTTCCTTCTGGGTTAAAGTCTTCCATTGCGGCTATCGATTTTGCTAGTGAGCCACTGCAAGAAGCCTATCAGCCCATGTCCGTATCACTTCGCTTAACGGATGATGTAGATATTAGCAGAGGCAACCTAATTGTGAAGGAGGGCGAGGAGCCACGGAGTGGGCAGGAGTTGGAGATAATGTCGTGCTGGTTAAATGAGCAGCCAGTTGTAGTTGGTGGGAAGTATATACTAAGGCATACCACCTCAGAGCTGCGATGCATTATAAAGGAGATCGTTTACAAGGTAAATATTAATACGCTGAAAAAGGTGTTAGACGATAAGCAGGTAGGCCCTAACGACATTGCATTACTTCGTGTAAAACTTACAAAACCCATTTTCTTTGACTCTTACAACCTAAATCGAAACACGGGAAGCGTAATCCTGATTGATGAGGCTACAAATGCTACAGTTTGTGCTGGGATGATTAACTAATTGAGGATATATTTTTCTGACAAAGCAAAGGCCTTTTTGGCCTTTCTTTATTAATGCGTGGTTGGGTTTTTAGGACTTACTTATCGTTATCATCCTCTTCTTCTAGCTGATCCCCATCATCCTTCTCGTAGAAGTGTCTGCGGTAGATAAGGTAGCCGACAACCAAGGCGGCAATGAAAAAACCAAGCAATTGATAGCGTATCATATGTTGATGGTTTTATTGTAAAAAAATTCGCTTAATTATGCGCAGCTTATGGGTGTAGATACTTTTTTCGTTATTGAAAATTCCTTGATGATCAATGCTATCTATTCTAACCCTTCCAGAAGCATGTATGATTTTACCCTCAGAGGCAATAAGGCCAACGTGTGTTATAAGCCCTTCCTCGTTGTCAAAAAATGCAAGATCCCCCGGCTGAACTTCCGTAATAAAATCGACAGTTTTGCCTGTTGATGCTTGTTGTGAGGCATCTCTAGGTATAAATATGTCGTGTATCCGATATATTGTTTGCGTAAAACCAGAGCAGTCGAGTCCAAAGATGGATTTGCCACCCCACAGATATGGGGAATTAATAAAGTGCATTGCTGTGGTAGTAACATCTGTAGGCTTAGCTGCAGCAACTTGGTTTTTGAAGGTTAACGACCCTGCTGTAGGGTGAAAGTAACCTCCTTTGGGCTCCCTTTCGAAAATAAAAGCTCCGGGCGGCATCGTATATTCCATGTTTGCTTCCCCAATATGGCATTGGTCTACCATTGAGGTAATTATTAGAGCAGCATTGGCAATGGTAGCAAATTCTGCATCGGAGAGTGCTTTTACCATATTGCTGCTAACCCAGCCTTGATACCCATCGGCCATTGATTGAACTAACAGCCACGATTCAGCAGTATCATTAATCTCAATCGGTTCGCCCCACAGCAGCTGCGATACCATTTCTGAGGATTCAGATGGTTCTCTTCGCATAGGGACGATGGTTTCCACCGCGATGGCCTTTTTGCTGTTTAGTTTGTATTTAAACGGGAACTTTCCCATGTTAGCGTAATTTTTGTACATTTGTTCAATGCTTGAAAGTTAAGGAATTTTACTACCAAGGGAAAGGTTTTTGATGATAAAACTGACTAAAAATAATTTGAGAGCGATTCTTCGAATTGTTATTTTTGCCGCGGCTACTGTGGCTGTAATCTCCATCCTGCCCCACGAAGGGAAGTTCAAATTCGAATTTCAAAAGGGTAGACCATGGAGTCACGAAACGCTTATTGCTCCTTTCGATTTTCCTATTTATAAAAGCGATTCCCGGCTCCTTGAAGAAAAGAGCGCTGTGTTGAAGTCTTTCAAACCATACTTCGACTTTGATAGTATTACCGTTAATGACGTTGTTGCACAGGAAAGTAGGAGTGTAGCCGATTACCTTACACGAAAGAAGCAACAGCAGAACTTCCCATTTCGTTTTTCAACGCTTAGGAACCCTAATCTTTCTGTGACGAAGCAGGAAGAATCGCTTAGCAATCTTGTTACGGAGTGTTTTAGATTTGTGTATGGCAAGGGTGTAGTTAGCCTATCCGATGCAAATCAGTTCTTTGATGGTACCAGTAATGATGTGCCGGTGGTTGTTTTACATAACGATTTTGCCTATGAAACCATTTCTGGAGAACTTTTTACTCCTAAAATGGCCATGGAATACTTAGTGAATAAGCTGGCATCCTCTTTTTTCCGAACAGAGGATCAGACATTGGCGTTTATTCGTGATGCTGGACTTGAGCGTGTAATTGTTCCAAATGTTAAGTTCGATGAGGACAAAACTTCGAAGGTTAAAGCGGAGTTGCTGGGATCGGTTTCATTAACCAGCGGAATGGTTCAGTCCGGGGAACGAATTATTGCAAAGGGCGACATTGTTGATGCAAATACCTTCATGGTGCTGGAATCGCTCAAGCATGAGTATGAGTCGAGGTTGGGTTATTCTGGTCAAGAATACATTTTGCTTTTGGGTCATTCTTTTTTGGTTGGCATTTGTATGCTCATTCTTTACCTTTTCCTTTTTCACTTTCGGCGTGATATTTTGCAGTCGGTAAGGAAAATACTATTTATAATTCTTCTGGTGGTAACCATGGTTGCCATCTCAGCATGGGTGATGAGTACCAGCACAGTAAGCATTTACTTGATTCCATTTGTTGTTGTACCAATTTTCGTACAAACGTTTTATGATAGTCGGCTCGCTCTCTTTATCCATTTAATAACAATAATGCTGGTAGGTTTTCAAGCACCAAACTCATTTGAATTTATCTTTATAAACTTTGTAGCTGGGGTGGTGGCTATTTTTAGCCTAACAAATGCATACAGGAGAGGAAAACTTTTTGTTGCGACAGGTTATGTGTTTTTGGTGTATGCCTCCATCTTTTTCGCGCTTAACCTGCTGAATGAGGGCAACTTTAGCAATATTGTTTGGTTCGATTATGTTTGGTTTTTAGGGAATGCTTTCCTGATTCTCGTTACCTACCAGCTAGTTTACGTATTTGAAAAAATTTTCGGATTTCTGTCTGATACAACCCTCATGGAACTTTCGGACCATAACCAAGAGTTGCTGCGAAGGTTGGCTGAGGAGGCACCGGGTACATTTCAGCACTCATTGCAGGTTTCCACGTTGGCTGAAGCAGCAGTGTTTCAAATTGGTGGAAATCCTTTGCTGGTTAAAATTGGTGGACTGTATCACGACATTGGGAAGTTGAATAACCCAATATACTTTATTGAGAATCAGGTTTCTGAATTTAACCCTCACCATAATATCGAATTTGAGGAAAGTGCGAAAATCATAATAAAGCATGTGGCTGATGGTGTGCAGATTGCTCGAAAGTATAAGTTGCCGGAACAAATTATTGATTTTATCCGAACTCACCACGGCTCCTCCAAGGTTCAGTATTTCTACCGATTGTATCGTAATAAGTTTCCTGAAGGAGGTATTGATGACTCATTCTGCTACCCAGGACCTCGTCCAATGAGCAAGGAAACTGCCGTGCTCATGATGGCCGACGCAGTGGAGGCTGCCTCCAGAAGTTTGAGTATTGTTACGGCTGAAACCATCGATGAATTGGTAGAGTCCATTGTTAATTTTCAGCAGCAGGAAGATCAGTTTGCCGAGGCCGATATCACGTTTAAGGATATTACAACTATAAAAACTGTTTTCAAGAAAAAACTGCTCAATATTTACCATGTTCGGGTGGTGTATCCTCAATAAAAAAGAGGGAGTAGGCTCCCTCTTTTTTTCTGAAAAGATGTTGATTATCTCAGGTCGTTTATTGTTACTCCTGGATACTTTGCCTCTGAAAAGGTAAATGTGTTCTCGCTCACAGGAATATCGTGTTCAAATTTCTTGATATCGAGGGTATACCTGTTACCATCCTTGCTGAAGTACTTTATTTGAACTGGCTCCATCGTTTTTTGATTGAATGAAAACCGAACAATCGTGTAGGTAGCTGCAATGCTTTTTGGGTAGAGGTCAATTACATAAACAGGCACCTTATTTAAGGTTGTTTCCTCCTTAAATTTATACTTAAAATCTCTGTCATAAACAGTAAAAAGTTTTGCTGGATCATCAAGCAAACCTCCGTCGCCTTCTTTTGGCTCGAGGATATTAACTTCGTTGGCTTCCTTGAGGTAAGTCCATTTGGTTTTGCCGTTAAAGTAGGTTACGGTGCCCATCAAATCGAGCACATACTTTCGGCCTTTGAGGGTAATGGTACCCTTGTGTGTGTCCTTAATGTGTTCCTGCTGATTTTCCAAGGTAAAGGAGAATTCGGAATACATCGTTTTATACCCCTTTGTCTTTTTTGAAAAATCTTCGAGGATGTCTTTTGCACGTTGATCCTTTTGCGAAAATGCAAACATAGGAATCATAAGAAGTGCTAAGAATAGGATTTTTTTCATGCTATAGTAGTTTGTTGAAATTATCGATGGTTGCTGTTGATATTAGAAAATAACTGTTCTAGCGACATCTCGTCCGTTATAAGGACTTGCCGCGCTTTGCTCCCTTCAAATGGGCCAACAATTCCTGCAGCCTCAAGTTGGTCAATTATTCTCCCAGCACGGTTATAGCCAATGGAGAATTTTCGCTGAATTAGTGAAGTGGAGCCTTGCTGGTTCATTACAATAACTCTAGCTGCCTCTTCAAAGAGTTCATCCTTTTTGGAAAGGTCAACTTCTGCCGATTCACTTCCTTCCTCTCCCTTGTATTCGGGAAGAAGAAATGCGGAGGAATAGCCTCGCTGGTTCCCAATAAAGTCTGTAATGCGTTCAATTTCAGGGGTGTCAACAAACGCGCACTGAACGCGAATGAGATCACTACCTGTTGATACTAGCATATCGCCACGGCCAATTAACTGATTTGCACCGGGGCTATCTAGAATTGTTCGCGAGTCGACCATTGCTGATACTCTAAACGCAATTCTAGCCGGAAAGTTGGCTTTAATTACGCCGGTGATAATATTAGTCGTTGGCCGCTGTGTAGCAATAATCAGGTGAATGCCAATAGCACGTGCAAGCTGGGCGAGTCTAGCAATAGGTGTTTCTATTTCTCTTCCGGCTGTCATTATAAGGTCGGCAAACTCGTCAATTACTACAACAATGTAAGGTAGATATTTGTGACCCTTTTCGGGATTGAGCCGGCGCGATACAAATTTCTCGTTGTATTCCTTTATGTTTCGTACGTGAGCAAGTTTTAGCAAGTCGTAGCGGCTATCCATCTCGTTGCACAGCGAGTTTAGCGTGTAAATTACCTTTTGGGTGTCTGTAATAATGGCCTCTTCTGCGTCAGGTAGCTTGGCCAGGAAGTGCCGTTCAATTTTGGAGTACAGCGTTAGCTCGACTTTTTTAGGGTCAACCAGCACAAATTTGAGTTGTGATGGATGCTTTTTGTATAGTAAGCTGGTGAGCATCGCATTCAATCCTACCGACTTACCTTGTCCTGTAGCACCAGCAACTAGTAAGTGAGGCATTTTAGTAAGGTCAATAACAAAAGTTTCGTTGCTGATTGTCTTACCCAAGGCAAGTGGCAGCTCATATTTCGATTCCTGGAACTTAGCCGATTTAATAATCGAGAGCATGGAGACTACCTCCGGATTAAGATTAGGAACTTCGATGCCAATAGTTCCCTTTCCTGGAATTGGTGCAATAATTCTAATTCCTAACGCTGCTAAGTTTAACGCAATGTCGTCTTCTAGGCTTTTTATTTTTGAGATACGAACACCGGGAGCTGGAACTATTTCATACAGCGTAACGGTAGGTCCTATGGTCGCCTTTATCTTATCTATTTGAATTTTATAGTTGGCAAGGGTTTCAACAATTTTATTTTTATTCGAGATTAGCTCTTCGTTGGAAACAGCAGCATCACTGCCCTTATATTCTTCAAGAAGCTCAATAGGTGGCTTTATAAAAGCTGAGAGGTCTAGGGTTGGGTCGTAGACGTCTTGACTGCCTGTATGTGGGTTCGCAAACTCTTCCGCCGCTGCCGACTCTACCAATAGTTCAACCTCTCCGAAGTTATCAACAACTTGGTTTTGTGAATATTCTGCATTTGGTACAGAGGTGATGATGCCTATGTTATTCTCGTCTACTTTTTCTGAAAAGTTTTTAGTAGGGTTTTCGGTAGCTTTTGATGCCAATGAAATTTCGTCGTTATTGGATCCTATGCTTATTACCTCCATTTCAAGGGAATGGTCTTTCTCTTTCAAGTCACGGTCAGGTCCGTTTTTAGCACCCATGATTGGATTTTTTGCTGCAGTAATGGGAGTTTCGACACCATTTGCCCACTCTGGATTTTCTGTAGCAACTATATCAGACTCCTTTTTCTTAAATAGGTCGTGAATAAATCCTACGCTACGGTTAAGCCAGTGGAATCCGTTCTTTGTAGTGAAAACAAGGAAGGTAGCTGTGGCAAATAGCAGCAGCATGGCTGTCCCAACTTTCCCCAAAAAGCTATCCATCCACTTTGTGACAAAAACGCCATGTGCTCCGCCAAGCCCATTTCCCATGTAGCCTTGTGCTGTCCCAAAAAGAAAGCCAAACACCAACGAAGTTAGAATGACAGAGACTATCAATACTCGGCTTGTTTTACGAAAAGGATAGGGTCGAAGCTTCATTAGCCGCAATCCTCCAAGACCAAATATTAAAGGAAATACCAGCGCTGCTAAGCCAAACCCATCACTCATGAAAAGGTTTCCTAAGAAGGCTCCAGCTTTCCCAGCCCAGTTCTCAACCCTTACGTCAGAGGCAGAAAATACATTTTGCCAGCCAAAGCTTTGATCGGCTTTCCAGGTGAACACAAATGAAACGAGCGCAATTAGGAGGTAGAGTGAGAAGAGGAAAATAAACACCCCCGCAATGAACTTAAAACGCTCGTCGCGATGAAACCCCTTCTTGGCCGAAGGGTTAGAATCAGATTTTTGGCTTTCTTTTTTACCCATTTAGCTTGCTTGTGAAAAAACGTTATTCGCAGAATAATAGTGTGCTTTATGTTGCAAAGCTAAATAAAATATGGAAAAGCTGAGTAACGTTTTTACGGATGGTAGTTATTATTGCATTTTAAAGAGCTTAAAAACTTCCAATAACGTTTCCCTGTTAATTCTTTTATAACCGTTTGGAACTGCAAAGTTGCTAATGTTGGCACCGTCATTTTCAATTTTTGAAGCTGCGATTATCACCTTTTTATTGGCCATCATCATGCCAAATTGTAGCATTACCCCATCAATCTGCTCGAATGGGGTATTCTGGTTAGGATTTGGCCGGCCTATCTCGTTAGTGTAATACACCTCGAACGAGGCTTGGCTGGAATCGTTTATGTGAAATTTTGCTATCTGGCAGTTGTAACCAAGAATTTTGTGGTTGCCCTTTTGAGGTGTTATGGTAAAGGAAGGCATATCTTGATATAAGAAGGATGCCCCAAGATTACCCGTTGAATCGGTATAGAACAACTTTTTGTTGAGGAGTTTGATGAGATAGTGGCTTACTTTGGTTTCCCTGTTTTCAATGTAGGTAATGCTAACCATTCCCGATAATCCCTCTATTTGAGTGTTTATCATGTTTTTGTTATACCTAATTGTCATTTGGGTTGGAAGCGTCTTAGCCGTATCGTTTGGATAGGTTATTTGGTAGACCACCATGCCCTCTTGCTTAAGGGATCTATTGGAATTGCATGAAAAAAGTAATAAACCTGTTATGAAGCAGATGTATAGCTGTTTTTGAAGGCTATTCATAGAACATTTTTCTGCAATTTAAGAATTTCTTTGGCAGTATAACTGTTTATGCTGCTCAATTTCCCTGTTTTTTATTAGCCATTAGGTGTCCAATGCCGGTTAGGTGTATCAAGGGAAAGCAAAGGCGATATGATAATGGTTGCTTGTTTTTTGAAAAACAATTTTTAGCTTTGTCCCTTTCAGTCTAATAAATTAACAAATTGTGTATGAATAAATTAGCAGTTGTAGCGTTAGGTGGAAATGCGCTGCTTCGCGGAAACCAAATGGGAACCATTGACGAGCAGGAGCAGAACACAGAGGATACGCTTGAAAATCTTGTATACTTAATCAAAGAGGGATACAGCTTAGTGATTGGCCATGGCAATGGCCCACAGGTTGGAAACATCCTTATGCGTAATGATGCCGGTGAACAAACGTATGGAATTCCGCAAATGCCATTAGATGTGTGCGTTGCCGACTCCCAAGGTGGTATTGGCTACATGATTGAGCGAATGCTACGCAACGTATTGCACAAGCATGGCATTGAAAAGGAGGTAGTATGCCTTGTAACCTCAGTTGTGGTAGACAAGGATGATACAGCCTTCAAAAATCCTACTAAACGAGTTGGAAAAAGCTACACTAAGGGGCAAGCCGATGCATTGGCAAAGGAAAAAGGATGGATTTTTAAGGAGGAGGTTAAGGATACCGTTAGTGGCTGGCGTCGGGTAGTACCGTCCCCTCGGCCAATAAAAATAATGAATGAAACAATAATCGAAGAACTTGCTAGAGAAGGGGTGATAGTTATTGCCGCTGGCGGTGGTGGAGTTCCTGTGTACATTGACGAAAAGGGGAATGTTAGACCATCAGAGGCCGTAATCGATAAGGATTCAGCATCGGCATTGCTTGCTGCTAGGATTAAAGCTGATGAATTCTATATACTCACTGATGTGCCGTATGTGTATATTAACTATAAAAAGCCTGGGGAGAAAAAGATAGAGTTTTTAGATAAGGCAGACACCGAAAAATACCTTGCTGAAGGTATGTTTGGTGAGGGTAACATGGCGCCCAAGATTAGGGCTTGTCTTCAATTCATTGAGCAGGGTGGTTCAATGAGTGTTATTACGGAGGCCACAAAACTTGAGGACATGTCGTATGGCACCAAAATCACCATGCAATACGAAAACTAAAAATGGTTAATTTCGCAACTATAAAAACTTACTAAAACTATAACTATGGCTTTCAATCTTAAAAATAGGAGCTTCTTAAAGCTTCTCGACTTTTCTCCAAAGGAGATTGATTTCATGCTAAATCTTGCTGCCGACCTTAAGGCTGCCAAATATGCCGGAACGGAGCAGCAGATGCTGAAGGGGAAAAACATTGTTCTTCTTTTCGAAAAGGATTCTACCCGCACTCGTTGTGCATTTGAGGTGGCAGCACTTGATCAAGGTGCGCACGTTACCTATCTTGGACCTTCAGGTTCCCAAATGGGTAAGAAGGAATCCATGAAGGATACCGCTCGCGTGCTTGGACGCATGTACGACGGCATTGAATACCGTGGTTATTCTCAAGAAATAGTTGAAACGCTAGGTGCCTATGCTGGAGTTCCAGTTTTCAATGGGTTGACCACCGAGTTTCACCCTACTCAAATTCTTGCCGACTTTCTTACCATGCGAGAGCATACCGATAAACCTTTGTCGAAAGTTGCATTTTGTTATCTAGGCGATGCACGCAATAACATGGGAAATTCCCTCATGGTTGGTGCGGCAAAAATGGGTATGGATTTTAGGGCTGCTGCTCCAAAGGCATGCTGGCCAGACGAGGAACTCGTTGCCAAGTGTCGTGAGATTGCAAAGGAGACAGGTGCTAAAATTACCCTAACCGAGGATGTAAAGGTTGGTGTTAAGGGTTGCGACTTTTTGTACACCGACGTATGGGTATCGATGGGAGAGCCAGAGAGTGTTTGGGAAGAGCGCATTAAGTTGCTGAAACCATACCAGATAAACAAGGCGGCCATGGAAGCTACCGGTAATCCAAATGTTAAGTTTATGCATTGCCTTCCTGCCTTCCACAACCGTGAAACTGCAGTTGGTCAGGATATGTATAAAAAGTTTGGCATAGGCGAAATGGAGGTTACCGAAGAGGTATTTGAGTCGGGTGCTTCTATAGTATTTGATGAGGCCGAAAACCGCATGCACACTATTAAAGCGGTAATGGTTTCGATGTTAAGCTAGTGTAATTCGTCAATTATTTTAAAAAAAGTGCTCCAATAGGGCACTTTTTTTGACTTGCTTTGTTTTTTGGCATACCTTAGTTAAGGTTTTATTTACTAATTCTTTAGCTATGACTATTTACATTGGGAACATTTCCTATTCAATGAAGGAGGAGGAGTTGAAAAGTGCTTTTGAAAAGTTTGGTGCTGTAACCAGCGTTAAAATGATCGTTGATCGGCAATCCGGCCGCTCAAAGGGATTTGCGTTTGTTGAGATGGAAAATGAAGAAGAGGCTATTAGTGCCATTGCCTCTCTCAACAATTCTCAACTTGACGGCAGAAACATTAAGGTGAATGCTGCCCATAGCAAAGATACAGTGCAGGGAGCATAGCGAAAAGAGATCAAGAGAAGCAACTACCTACAATTGGGAGTTGCTTCTCTTTTTATGTAATAACATCTCGAATTACCATATAAAGCATAAATCCGGAAGTTGCGATCTTTACTCCGGTTCCTATTACAAATCCAATAAAACTTCCTATTGCCGCTTTTGTCGCTTCTTTGTTCGAGGCACCACGTGTGATTTCAGCAATGAATGCTCCAATAAAAGGTCCAATAACAACCCCGATCGGAGGGAGTAGGAGAATGCCTGCGACTAGGCCAAGGGTTGCGCCAATGGCCCCTCTTTTCGACCCGCCAAACTTTTTGGTTGTCCACGCAGGAATTATGTAATCCATTACAGTGACGGTAATGGTTACTGCACCAAGAAAAAATATAGTGAATTGCGTATGCTCTCCGAAACGCGTGGCCTGCATAAGCAGTAAGGCAATAAAGCTAATGGGCGGGCCTGGTATTACTGGCATAATACATCCAAGTAATCCAATTAGCGAGAGTATAATTGCAAGCGATGCTAGGAAATAATCCATTTGCTGATCTATTTTCGACAATATAGAAAATATTAGGGATTGTAGATTTGTTCTACAATCCCTTGAAACTTTTGTAGGCTAAAAATCGTCGAGCGAATTGTCGTCAGGTGATTGGTCTGGCTTCTTTGAACTTCGCTTGTAGTCGTTAATTTTATATGATAGCCCAATAAAGAACATGCGGCTATTTCGTCCACGTTCATAGTTGGTTTCAAAATTATCACCGTAAGTAGTAGAGTTAAATGTGGTTGTTTTAAATACGTCACTAACTCTAGCAGTAATTGTGGCCTTGTTTTTAAGGAAATTCTTTTTTAGGCCTAGATCAAGCGACCACATTCTTGCCATAATACCTTGCCCGCCTGCTGAAAAACCTCTTCCACCAGTGCCGCTTGTAACAATTGGTGATCGGTAGTTAAAGTTTTGTTGAAACTCAATGCCCTTTGGCAGAAATACAACAGAGGCGATTTTTGCAGTCCAGCTGTTGCTGCTCTTTGCATCACTAGTTACCCCAGCACCATTAATCTCGGCGTGAAAGTAACTATAGCTGCCATTAATTCTCCACCACTTGAAGATTGGCGAAGATGCAACAACTTCAACTCCGTAGTTTACTGAACTATTAAGGTTGTCGTAGGTGGTTTCGAAAATATCATTTACCAGCGTTACTTTTTGTGCAATTACATCGGTGGTTTGACGGTAGAAAAGGGTGGTGGTAATGTTTGTTTTGACTTTTTTAAATCCATAGCCCACCTCGAAAGAGTTTACGTATTCTGGATTTATATTTGGATTTCCATAGCTTACATTGTTCGCATCCTGCTTCACTAAGAATGGGTTGATAACCCTGCTGCGCGGTCGGTTAATTCTGCCACTATAGCTGAAGATAAGATCGTGCCCGGTAGCAACCTCGAAGCTTAAGTGTAGCGAAGGAAATACGCTGAAGATATTTTTGTTGAAGGTAGAATCTGTGGTTTTTTGCTCCGACTTGGAAAGGCTTTGCTCAAGTCTTACGCCACCCATATACGAGAGTTTTCCCCATGTGTTAGAGTAACTGGCGTATCCGGAATAGATCTGCTCCTTGTAGATGAAGTTGTTGGAGTATGTTTGATTCACTATCCAACTTTGGGTTGTGGAGTCGCCCTCCCATACAAGGTAATCTGAGTTGTCGGATCGGAGAATGGCTTTGACGCCAGATTCCAACCTTCCCCCATTCCCAATTGGACTCACATAGTCGGACTGGATGGTGAACCTAGTTCCTGGTTCTTTTGTATCAGTTTTTTCTAGCTCGGGATATTGATTTGTTAATACCCCTGCAGGAGTGTAAAAATCTTTTCTCCGCATGGATGAGGATGTTTCAGGACCGTTGGAGAAAAAAGCATCGGCGGTTAGAGTCCGACCTTTTACATTAAAGTCCTTCTTATAGCTTAAGGTGAATTCCGACTCAAACCCATCGTTGTTGCTGGTGGTTCTATTTTGCTTGTAAAAGTCAACAACATTAAGTGCAGAGTCGTAGCTGGAGCTTACAAGATCCTCATTGCCGCTAAACTTTCTTGTGTTTAGCCAAGTGCTTAAGGTGATTGTGTTTTTTGGATTGATGTTGTAATCGGCCCCCAATCGAACTCCTCCAAATGTCATTTTTCTTGTGAAGTCCGTAGTGTTTTTAATATAGGGAATATCGCTCAAGTAGTTTTTGGAGTATGAATTGCTGTATCCATCAAAGTTGAAAGAGCGGAAATCAACGTTTGTAAAAATATTCCAGTTATCTCTTTTAAAGTTGAGGTTTACAGATCCCATATAGCGATTGTTGTTCCCTGCCGTGAGCGACACCATCCCATTTGTTCCAACAATTTTTTGCTTTTTAAGAACGATGTTGATGATTCCGGCCATTCCATCGGGGTCATATTTTACCGAAGGGTTAGTCACCACCTCAATGCTTTCAATCATGGCGGCTGGTAGTTGGTCGAGGCTAGTCATCTGAGAAGGTTTTCCATCGATTAGTATGTTGACATTGGTGGAGCCCCTCAGGCTTATGTTGCCATCGAAATCTACTGTAACAGAGGGAACACTCTGCATAACATCGAGCGCGGTACCGCCAACTGACGCTAGGTCTTTATCGACGTTAATTACCTTTTTGTCGAGGCTGTGCGTCATCATCTCCTTCCTGCCACTAACGGTGACACCCTCCATTGCCTGTGAGGCAACGGCTAGATTTATTGTACCTAAGTCAACATCCTTTGCCTTGGGGGAGACAGTAATATTAGTGTTTTCCCACTGATTGTAACCGATAAACTTAACTTGGACTTTATATCGTCCATAGGGGATCTTCTCGAGTAGGAATTCGCCTGAAGTGTTTGTTATTCCTCCTGTCACAATGGAGGAATCCCTCAATTTTATTACCACTATGCTTGCGTATTCAACAGGGTCACCTGACTGCTTATCGAGTATCTTACCTTTTAGAGTGCCAGATGGTGGCATGCTTCCATATCCTATTCCAGGTCCCGGTTGGGCTGATGCAATTAATGATGTCATGCCGGTGAAAATGACTGCAATGAATAATTTTTGTAACGTTTTTTTCATGGTCAAGTTTTGCTATGCTTTTTAGGTGTTGCGTTGAGATAGTATTTAGACAAATAAGTTTAACATTTCTTGCGGCATTTCATGAAAATTATTTTTCTTGCATTTATTGTCTTTAATAAAAATGAAGGGTCAAGTTTCAATTCACGTTTTTGGGATGGTTCAAGGAGTTGGATTTCGGTATTTTGTCAAGAGAAATGCCAGCAAACTTGGGCTTAGTGGCTATGCGAAAAATAATGATGATGGCACCGTTTTAGTTGTGGCCGAAGGCGATGAGGCCGATTTGTTGATTATGGTTGAATTATGCAAGCAAGGTCCCCCACGAGCATTCGTAAAGGAAGTGCTTGTTAGCTGGGGTGAGGCAACCGGGATGGCTGACTTCTTTACAATTTGAGTGGCTCACGGTTTTGACTTGTATTTGTCCCATCACTCGATTTTACAAAACTATGCGCTAGATTTGAGCACTTTTAGTTTATCAACAATTGTGAGTTATGGGAAATACTGTGTTTGTAAATGATGTGGTGATGGAAAAACTTCGGCTTTCCCACACTTTAAAACAGTTTAAACCTTCGACAGATATTTATTTCGACCTCTTAAGTTCAATTGTTTCGCAACAACTTTCGGGCAAGATTGCCGATCTTATTTTCGGGAGATTTTTAGACCTATTTCCTCAGAGATATCCTACACCTAATTTGGTTTTGGATATTGAAGTTGAGCGATTAAGAAGTGCAGGTCTTTCGAATGGGAAGGCAAATTACGTTAAAAATGTTGCTCGTTTTGCGTTGGAAAGTGGTCTGCAGCTGGAAAAGGTTTCTGCTATGGATGACGAAGCGCTGCTGGGGTATCTGACTACAATTAAGGGCGTGGGTCGCTGGACTGCCGAAATGACACTCATTTTCTCGTTGAATCGGCAGGACGTTTTCCCCATAGATGATCTAGCGATTCGCCAAAGTATGGTAGAACTATACAACATTGATCTGGATAGTAAATCGCTGAGGCAGAACCTTACTAGTATAGCTGAATTGTGGAGGCCAAATAGAACTCTGGCTTCGCTATTGCTTTGGGCATGGAAGGATGGGAAGAAGCTACGATAGCTTATTGTAATCGCCAATAATTATTGTTCGGATTACGACCGATGCGCAGGAAATACCAAATACTGCTGGCATGTAAGAGATTGTTCCCACATTCGACTTTTTGTTTTGCTCTCCCTCGATAAGTGTTACAGATCCAGGCAGTGGTTCTTCGTCCGAAAAAACAACGGTAAATCCATTCTTGATCCCTATTCTGCTAAGTCGTTTGCGAAGCATGTGCGCAAGCGGACAGTGATGCGATTTAGAAATATCGGAAATTGTTACTCTTGTTGGATCAAGTTTGCCTCCAGCCCCCATTGAACTAACTAATGGAATGCCGGCTGCAATTGTTTTTGCTATCAGGTTAACCTTTGGCGAAAGTGTATCTATTGCATCGACTACAAAAGTGTAGTTGGTTTTAAGAAGCGCATCAGTTTTATCATCGCTAATGAAGTCTTTAATTCGATGCACTATTAGCAATGGGTTTATGTCGAGCAATCGGCTTGCGAGAATATCCGCTTTTGACTCCCCAACTGTGCTGTGCAACGCTGGGAGTTGCCTATTTATGTTGGTAATATGAACATTGTCCGCATCTACAATGGTAAGTTCTCCAACGCCCGCCCGGCAAAGCATTTCGGCGGCATAAGCTCCAACACCACCTAGCCCAACCACTAGAACGTGAGCTTTCTTTAGAAGTTCAACACGTTCGTTGCCTAAAAGAAGTTCAGTGCGTGCTAGCCAGCTGGTGTCTTGTTCAGTCATTGATGGATATTTTGAATAGGCTTGCAAAGTTATTCCAAATTTCAGATATGAGCTGTTCTGTCGAGATACCCTTTATTTCTGCTGCCTTTGAATAGATGGATGCAATAGAAACGGAAGCATCATCGGTCTCTAGAAATAGCTGATTGGTTGGAGTTCTCCTCAAGCTATCGGCTGTGGCATTGTCGTTGGTATGGAGCGCGGCTCCGAAGGAAAGATAGTTTCCTGCATCGAGAATGGCTTCAGCTTTGGTAAACTTTCCCCTAAAACCATGGAAGATAAAGGGGGTTGGGTGTTTCATCCGGTTTTGTATTGCCAAAATTTCATTGGTGGCTCTTACGTTATGTATTATCACAGGAGTGCGGAGGGCTTCTGCGATTGCGAGCTGTTTTTCAAACACCTCGAGCTGGATGGAGTTTTCCACGTTGCAAGCCTTGTCTAGGCCAATTTCCCCTAGTGCTATCACCTTCTTATTTTCTTGAATTAACTGCCCAAGCCATTCAATTTCAGAAGAACCATGTATGGCTGCCCTCCAAGGGTGAATACCTGCAGAATAGTAGAGCCTCGGATGGTCGTCGACGATATCACCAGAAGAGACGTTCAACAAGCATATAAATGCATCTTGATGGTAGCGGTGAGTATGAATGTCAATTGTTTTAAGCATGGGACTTCGAAGGTTCTTCCATCTTATGTCTTTGTTAAAAGAAAAGCCCTAATACTAGGGCCAATCTTTTAGAACTCAATTTTTCGAATATTCTTCGCCACTTCTTGTCCTCGCTCATTTTTTTCAACGGTGAACTCAACTGCATCACCTTCCCCGAGGTCGTTGAAATCATCGATGATAAGATCGGTGTAGTGGAAAAATAAGTTGTTAGGTGGATATGCAATAAAACCGAAGCCCTCCTTCAGGCTAAGGATTTTACTCTTCTTGTCGGGGCCATCGCCAAAGTCCAGCTCCTCTCTTTTTGCATAATTTGATTCAGTTTGAACGAAAAGATCGTTGGACATGCTATCGACCATGTTGCCCTCATTGTCTATTATCTCGTTCATCTGAATTGGGTAGGAGGCCTCACTAAGCAAATCTTGCGAAGTTTTGGTGACCATTTTTTGGCCGCTGTCATCCATAAATTCAAAATTCCAGCTGAGCACTATAACGCGAATGCCTAGGGTATTTAACTTCCGAACAAGCGGAACATAATCACCATCAGAGGCAATGAGTACAACCACATCGAACATTTTATGTATGGCAAGCTCCAGCGCCTCCATTGCCAACCAAACCTCTACACCGCGATCTTCTTTCCTTCCAAATTTATTGCGAACTGGTAGGTAGTGGGTAGTTACACCTTCGGACATAAGGATGTCGTCGAAAACTCGCTCGTAGTATAGCTGGCTACCGCGTTGACTTGCTTCCTGTGCGTTTAATCGGCTCCTGAAATAGTGTGCGTCCACTACCAAGCAAAGCCTTTCGTCTATTTCGTCAACTTTCGCCACCCATCTGCTAATAAAGTTGTGCATCCCTGAAATGCTCAGTCTCCTCTTTTTGGGGTGGACGTAATTGTAATAATTGCTTACATGTAAGAAGTAATTTCCGTCGTAAAAAACTCCAATTTTTCTTGTTTTTTGATTTCCTGGTAACATGTTCGTATCGATTATAAATTGTTTAAATAATTATGCTTCACTAACCTTGTTTTGGCTGAAATGTTCTCATCTGATTGATGCTTTTTTACTTAATGGTTGTTGGTAATTGCTTTGGTGACATTATGGCATTGGTTTATGGCTGCATGTATGACATTGTGGCTTATTTTTTAATTGGTCTTCACCTGGTACGCAAGTTGCTAAATCATTTCTGAAATCACAAAAATAGTGTTTAACTTTTAAATATGGAGGATTTAGCCATGTTACCAATTGTAAAAAACTACAACAACTTACCCAGCCTTATTGATGATATTTTTGGTCGC
>Ga0307376_10000226_pt1 | contig 76161 bp, 157 predicted proteins | sample TR2MG_FD_202536 | JGI IMG/M metagenome (GOLD analysis project Ga0307376, IMG submission 202536) | Soil microbial communities from Risofladan, Vaasa, Finland - TR-2 | ecosystem: Environmental > Terrestrial > Soil > Coastal area > Acid sulfate soil | place: Finland: Risofladan, Vaasa | collected...
GGGCACTCGCTGTAAAGCATGGTCTCAATGATGAAGGTATTGTCGAAGGCGTAATCCAGTTCATCGTTATCGCTGTACTGATCGTCTTTGTTCCGGGTATCCTCTATGTGGTCAGCACTGGAGCAATCGAAGTTCCTGTTGGAACAATCTTCTACAACGCATCGCAATCAACCAACACAAACGTTGCAAACGGTGTTTCAACGATTGGTGTGATTCCCACCATCTTTGCCATTGTGCTCATCATCGGTGTGCTCATGTTACTGGCAATGAGGAGATAACCCTAAAAACATTTTTGGGGGTATTCTCATGTTTCTCAAAGAAGAACTACAGTCGAAGATGGAAAGTATTCGTTCTGGTGTTGAACCAACCGTTCGTAGAATGGCAAAGAACGCTGGGGTGAATGATGATGCAATAGTGGAAGGTGTCATCCAGTTCATCGTTATCGCTGTACTGATCGTCTTTGTTCCGGGTATCCTCTATGTCGTATCAAATTCTGCGATAGATATCCCAGTGAACACTACGTTCTACAACGCAAGCATTACAACAAATACTAATGTTGCAAACGGTGTGTCTACCATTGGTGTGATCCCGACTATCTTTGCGATAGTTTTGATCATTGGCGTGCTCATGTTACTGGCGATGAGACGCTAATAAATTTCAAAACATAGTACAAAACAACGAGATTTCCCAAAAGGGGTTTGGGTAAAAACCCCACTTTTAAGTGCCACTTCGTCTTCCCCATTGTTGATCTAATAAAGAACCATTTGGATATCGAATGTTATATTCTTCTAACGACAACATGCATTTATTTCCATATTCAAGTGCGATAGTTTCTCGCAATCTCGTTTCAAATTCCGGTTTGTTGCCTTCTCTCGCATGACACGATTTACATAATGTTGCAAATAACCATCCGGATTTATTATTGTTACAGCATGTGGATTTATCACGTGTTACATGATGGACACTCATGTGTTTGTTGTCATTATCTTCTATCCCGGCTCTACAAAATATGCATTTATTTCCATATCTCGCCCTTACACGCTTTCGGATTTTTAATATCGGATCTGTCCATTTCTTGCAATATACACCAGCCGTTGCAAATCTTTTCCAATCTTCTTCTGGGATACCCTGGTGAGATGCACTCATTTTCATTCTGATGTCTTCTGATATGCTCATACCAACATGACACTCTGCAATTTTTCCTTTCATCTCATCAGAAAAACTCTTTCCATAATTGTGATTCTTCTCACCGCTTGTCGCAATCCTAATCTTCTCTTTAACCTCCTCTGATAATTGTTTACCATAATTATAATGCTTCTCCCCTCTATTGGCATCACCAATCGCCTTTTTTATATACTCTGGTCTGTGCGTTCCATACAAAGGATTCTTATCACCTCTTCGCGAATCCCCGATTTTCTTTCTTGTCTCTTCTGAAAATACCTTCCCAAAATTGTGATTCTTCTCACCAGAATGTGAGAGTCGCATTTTTTCTCTCGTGGCATCACTGGCTGTGTGTCCCGTTCTTGCAAGCCTGTTTTTTTCCAGGTGTTCCGGAGATTGTTTGTAACCTTTCTTTGGCATACGTATTGATATTTGGTGTTTACACTGTTAATACTTTTGTTATTGTTTAGATAATTGCACCAACAGTAAGAAATAAATTTACATGCACTAACATCATCATAATTACTATGGATAGGCGCGACTATACATTTCTCGTAATCCTCGCGCTTGGATGTGCAATGCATCTTTCATTGCTCGCAACATCCAACCTTTCAAACTATAACCTCTACGATACCGACACATGGTGTTTCGTGTGGATGTATTCGCAATGGTTTCACCTGTCACCACTATCAACATTTAATATTCTTGCATTATTTCCACCAATATTATCAGCGTTATTTGCAGTATCAATCTATTATCTCATCACTAGGCTATATAATAAAACGGTTGGATTTTATGCCGGAGTAATGTTTGCGATATCACCGGGATTGTTATATCTGAATAGTATGTTCGGAATGATAGACCATCACCTGATACAAGTCGTGCTTTTCACGCTGTCCATTGTATGTCTTTTGTTGTTATACAAGGAACGCAACGTGTGGTGGGTTATCCCAATAATCATTTCTCTGATTTGTATTCGTTTTACTTCTCCGGTATTAGACGAGATATATTATGGGTTGTTTATCGTGTGTGCGATCATTTGCGCTGTTCATTATTTAATTACACTGCGGTACTACAAAATGGCAGTCTTGACATTTGTGGCTGTTATTGCATCTGGTTTTTGGCTATTACAACCGTTAAACATTATCCCACGAGCAACAAGTTGGATTTCCTGGGTAGAACCAATTACTGAAATACAACCATCAGATCCAATAATATTCTTGATAAAATTTAACACTTTATTATTCGTTATCATTTTGGGTGTTGCTTCATTTCATCATTCGGATAAAGATGCACCAGAAATCATATTGATATTTCTTACTGTAGTATTATTCATTGCGACATTAAGATTTGTCAGGATGGAATATATATTCGCTGCCCCATTGATGATCCTATCGGCGTATTATATTGATAAGTATTTCACACGAGACATATCCCACTCCATAATAGCAATATTCCTAATTATATCTATTCTATTCGGATGCGTTATTACAGCAGAGATGATGAGGACTGAAATAAACAACGAGGCATGGGATGGTGCGCTGAAATTTATATCAAAAGAACCGAATGGGCTGGTTCTATCACATGGGGATTATGGATACTGGATTAAGAATGCCAACCAAACAGAGTTCGATAATTCAGCGTGGGGAAACGCGCTCAACGGAGGAAAGATATTCACTTCGTCTAATATAACAGCAGCGAAAGAATTGATAATGTCGCATGGTATATCTTATATAATTGTTACCGAGCGGGATATGCGATATTATGAAGCACAGCAGTTCTATGCAAAATCAACAACTGATTATAATGAGAGCATGCTATTCAAATTAATACGTGGGACTTCTGGTTATGATGCGATATATTCAAAAGATGGTATTATAATATATAAGACGTAAAAAAGTATTATTCCCTTTTTCTTACCGATACAAGAAACATTGCAATGGCTACGGCAAATCCTATGATAAATGGGGGTAGTGGCGTTTCTTGGACAGTTAACGTTTGATAAGATGCCCCATCATCTCCCCCATTTGCAGGACAGATATACCATCCACTCTCAATCATAGAAGCCCGAAGATTGCCACCAATTACCATTGATACTGTTCTTGCTGGCAAATTTGATGTACTGGCATATATTTTTATTACAATACGATCTCCGTCAAATAGCGTAGTCGAATTTCGGCGGGCATATGATGTTAGAAATTCTGTAGCCACGGGATTATCAATATCCTCCGTTATGAACGGTTTGTAGAATAATTTCGTTTCTACACCAGTAGAACTACGGTTGTATAGTTTAAACTCGATGCGTGTGAGTCCAGTAGCACTTGTAGTATTTAAATATACACGCGATCTCCACAACCCAGGCGCAATTGTTGTTACTCCCGGAGAACCATCTGGGGTTACAAATGCACCAAGAAGAACTTCTCCCGATGCCGGGACTATATCTACTGCTTGAACCAACGATTCATCGGCTTTTTCAGGGATATGATCGATTATTTTATACGAACCATCTTTAATTAGGTCAGATGATTCGTTCCAGAAGAATATATCCTGTTTTCCGCACCATAAGAAATCTTCCGATTCACACGATGCAATAGGAGCAATAATAGCAATCATCGCAATAAAAGAGAGTATAACAACCAATCGTTTTAAGTTTGTCATGCATAGAATGTAATCATGCAATTGTATTATTACTTTCCATGCTCTGAATAAAAGAAAGACTTAATACAGTTATAGTATCATAATCTTCTATATGATTACCATCCCAAAGCGACTCCTTATTCTTATCACTCTTGTATTGCTTATTATACAACCAGCAATTGCCTCAATACCCGACTCTGGAATGTCAAGTTATATTACCACCTCGGATGTTGTTATCAACACACCATATCTTGATTTCAACACATGGGTTTTCATAACACTATTGGGATTCTTCTTCCTGATACTAAGTAACTTTGCAAAACCAGATCAGGCTCCGAAGTTGTGGGCAATTATCGCTCCACTCTTTATAGGCCCGTCGGCATATTTTGTTTTGATGCTTCGGAGAGTTACAGTTGGTATGCATATGACATCCACAGAGATGCATATTAACGCGGTTAATACAATTATGCACCCAGAGTGGCTTTGCTTTGTGATGTCGGTAATTCTAGTCATAGCGTTGATTAACGTATGGGTGCAATTATCAAAACAACCCATTGAGAAAACGAAGAAAGAAGATATTTTGGGGAGTGGTGGTTTCTAATGATTGATGACGTTGATACAACAGAGCGAGACAAAAAGATACTTCTTTCGATTGCGATAGGACTTGGGATAGGATTGATTATCTTCATTGTATATCTTTTTGCGAGTGGTGAGATTTATTCCATGAGGTTATTCTGATGGCGTGGAAAAATCCCTTGGTGCAAGAGAATATCCAGGTGGAGCCACTCATTGAGCCAGTTCCACAACCAATCGGTGGTGATATGGGTATGGGTGGTGGAAATTTGCCCCCAATGTCCTCATATGGCCCCATGCTTCCAGCGTGGAACGAAGCGATGATGACTCTGCTGGTGGATATCGAAATCCCGGAAGAGTACATGAAAAGCCCTCTGATGACGAAGGTATTCATCTGGTCGAAGAAGGTTCTCATGCAATTGCAGTTTGGTAACTACACCGCATCAATCCAGAAGAAGATGATTAAAGATTTGCAGATGATCCTTTTTCTTGGTGGACAAGACGGTAATGAGGGGTTGGTTGCCGAAGCACAGTTTATCTTTGTTGCGAATATGCAAATCTATAAAGGAAGGAGTGATATGCCCGATGGTATCAGGGAAAGGATAGCGTGGATTATGGGGATTAACAAGCAGGTGTTTAGTGAGGATAGACCGGCTAGACCAGCAGAGAATAAGGGGATTTTGAGTTCGATATGGGGAGGGGGGAATAGATGATTGATTTGCCACTTAAAACGAGAATCGATCGGATTGTAGAAAAGGGTGTAACACAAGAAAGATTTGTCGAATCAATATGGCATACAATTTTCATATCGGTTGTTGTGATGTTTATAATGTTTATGACAATCGGATTATCATATTACATTGGAGCGTTGATATAGATGAAATTCAAATGCAATAGATACTTCGTATTCGGTGTTGCTTACATCACAGGAATGATACTCATAGGGATTGCTTCTCTTGGGAGATTTTATGAAGCATATATTTTCAGCGAATACACACTTATTACGCTTATCATAATGAGCACTATTCCTTTTGTAGTTGGATATTTAGCAGAGGTTGAATTTTCATGGTAGACTTACAAGCAACACAGCAGCAGCAACTCACCATCTTTTTCGGTGGTCAGATGGATCAGGTTGTCGCAGGAGCACCCGTTTATTTCTGGTGTATCTTTGCATTAGGCATGTTATGCATGGTAATGGGATTCTTAATCCTATACTATCGTCTATACATCCTCGATAAAGTGTGGGCATTTGTTGAGTGCTACAAGAAAAGAAAACCCCTTGCTTTGGTAAGGAACAGCAACCGACAGGCATACTTTAAAGCACTCGAATATATGGCGCAGGTGTTTTATTCTGACGATGGCCCGGATAGGTGGATTAGTTCTGCTCTCGAATCCTCGCAGAGCATCGCAGGTGTGCCACTCCTTGATGTGTGCGACTATTACGATTGGCTACAAGATCCATTTAAAAATCAGGCAATCCTGGAGATCGTATCTGCATGGAATGATGGTATTCTTGATGAGACCGAAGAACAAGATCCAGAGACCCCTATCTTCCTGAAAGGAAAAGAACCTCATGCGGATGATGAAAAGATATACAACGGAGAGCAACTTCAAAAATTGCTCGGTTCGGGGAAATTGACGGATTATTTCGATTCAACAGAGATTGTTGTGTACAAGAAAGGAAGTGTTAAAATCCCGGCATTCTTCATCATTGATATCTCAAAGGTAGAGCAATACCTTCCGAGGATTCGAGGCTCTGCGTTGTTTGGTGGATATACGAGTTGGCTTGTCGAACAGGCTGGTGGGAAGCAAGAGAAAGATAACAAAACAATGGCGATGTACTTCATAGCGGGATGTACTGCCATTATTATCTGTGGTGTTATCGCTGGGTTGTTGAGTGGGGCAATTGGATAACACCCCCACTTCTTTTATTGTACATACATCAAATACATTTATAACACTACATAGCATAACACTATTATGGAACGATTAACCAAAGATGAGCAATTCATCATTGTTGGTATCGGAACTTCGGCAGCGGTCACCGGATTGGGGGTTATGCTTTTCTACGCTGCCCTTATGGAACCAACTACGCTTGGTTATATGACTGATATGTTTCTAGGAACTACACTCTCTGTGAGTGGTGTTGTTGGGGTTATGGGGTTCTGCTCTATCTTCTTTAACTATCGAGCAATACTGTGAGGTGGTAGAACGACACACAAATTATTATCATTCGCATCCCATGTGTTTATGATTTTTGGGGTTATTATTGCCGCAGTTTCACTATGTTTAGTGGTAATTAAGGCTCCATCGGGTGTATATGATGTGCTTGTCATTAGCGGATGTATACTCGCATTAGCCGGTTTGGGTTTAAATCTATCATTACGGATAGATGAACTATCAGACATAGTAGAGGAGTTGAAAAATAAATGAGTTATCCAATCAATCTATCATTCAAAGATGCCGAGTTCGAACAAGTAAACAAGGCGGCAACCAAGATGAAAACAAAGATTAGGGAATACATCAAAGATGCTGCTACGCAAAAGGCGGAAGCGGATCTTAAAACAGGAAGTGTATCATGACGAAAACAAAACCAGAACCAGAACCAACACCCGAAAAGCCGGTATACACGATGCGTGAAATGAATGCCGTTGAGGAACTATTGCAGAGTATTTATTCCCTGGATGATGCTGTTGCCAATCAACTTGCCCTGAAACGTCCTGAAACGTTCATCCAGCCGTTGAGGAACATCAGGGAGAATGTGAATAATGCATTGGGAAGATTATTTGAAAAAGGAAATCAACTGGCAATGGATGAAAAGTCAAGCGAACCTTCTGATGCAGATCCAACGACATAGGGGATATCGAAATGGATGACTCTACATCTTTAAAGATAACCTACTATTGTGGTTATACCGGAATGGTATTATCATGGTTTGTTATATTCGCAGGATTATTGATTGTCTTTTCATCCTTTGGGGTATCACAAGCCATTAGTATTGCCGAAGCAATCGGGAGTGTGTCTCCACAAGTCGCTGCAAATATCATCCTGACAAGAGGTGAAGGGGTTATCATTGGGTTGTTGTTTGTTGTGATTGGATTCCAGGCGGATCATACTTTCACTTTGATGTGCAAAGAGGCAAAGAAAGAACTTGTTAATGTATGGCCCCACCAAAAATTAATGTCGTATAGTTAAACCACAATCTTTTTTAATCCACATCCCCAATTCTATTTTGCTACTGTGTTTTTGCATACTTGGTTTTGTCCGATTTCTAAGTCTGATTTTTCCACAGTGGCACTTTAAGGTCTGGTATAGTCATTGTTGTGTGTGAAAGAGGGTCTGCATAACAATGACTTTTTTAATTTTATACATAGCATTGCCTATGTGTGAAACCATGACTAACAAGATCGTAACGTATGAAATAGAGTATTGCAATTCGACTTGTATTCATTTCTATCATAAATATGAAGATATGGAGAATTGTTGGTGTAGTAAAATGAATAAGAAAACTTTTGAGTGTGATACGCTTATGAATCTTAATGATTACAAAAAAAGAGAGATACCAAAAGTGTGTCCACTTGAAAATTCATCACAAATCTGATTTTTTGCGAAGTTTTGCAGTTCTGGAGGGTGCTGGCACACCAAAGGGTTTGAGTTCGGGGATTTCTAGTGCCTTGGTACAATTCTATTCTCGGACACCCACCAATACAAAACAAAACTTTTGTAAGTTGTCAAGATTGTATATAGTGTAAGTATCAGGCGTTAAATAATAAAAACGGATTGTCATTACTTATTTTGTGTGGTTATATGTTGACATAAGTTTAATATACATTGTCAAACAAATAGTATTGTATGGATGAAGTTTTGGAAGAACAAATATTACCAAAAGCCATAGTAAAAGAGAACACAAGGATCTTAACACCAAAAGAGTATGCAAAATTAAAAGAAAAATTATCTGCCGATTATAATTGCATATGTGATGTTCTTTTGTATACTGGAATGAGAATGCCGGAATTTATAAAATTTTCAAAACACCCGGAATGGTATGATGCACACAGGAGGTGTATCGAACTTCCAACAACAGCGATCAGAAAGAAAAAGACGGTTTATAAAACCCGTCAGATCAATTTGAATGTTAATGGGTGTGATGCCATAAAGCATTTCCAGTCTATGGTGAAAGCAAATCTGCATATCCCATCCAGACAGTCAATGGTGGGTGTTCTATCACGTGCTGCGGTTGAAGCAAAACTTCCAGAGGGTGATAAGGGAATATGCCCGAAAATGTTCAGGAAGATGCTTGTATCGTATCTCATGAAGTGTTTCCCAGAAAGAATGTTTGAAATTGCTGCAAATATGGGGCATACATTAGAGGTTATGAGGATTAATTATACAAATCTATCTTTTGCAAGAGAAGATACAGAAGATATTAGGATTTTTTTGAAAGGGTGGGGTGATGCATGAGCACCGGTGAACTGGCACAGTTGATGAAAGATAAGGGTGGTATCTAAAATGTGGTTACAAGATATCAAATATAGATTTTACATATATGGAGCAATTCTTGGAATTCTCGTAGCAATACTTGTTGTTGCAACTAATACTGTAATATTAGATATGCAAAATAATGAAATAGAGCACACGAAAACAATAACCATTATTGGGAAAATCTGCCCGCATAACTTATTTGGTAGCAACCTTGGAAAAATACAAGATTCTGATGATGTTATATATTTCATAGATCCTTCAAAGTGCAACGAATATATTATAGGTTCTACAAGAAATATCTCGTATCATAAGATTCATCAGGTACTTAGTATGAAAATGTTTGATTTTAATAGAGTGTCTGGAAAATATGGGGGTTGGGATCATTGATGAAAGATAAGGGTGGTATCTAAAATGGCTAAACTCACAGAGAAAGAACGCGAAGGATTCGAGGCAATACTAATGTCCGATTTAAAAGCAATCAATTCCCGTTTTATGAGTCAGATAAAAGACTTTTGGGGTATTGCCAGAATACAGGTTCTTGAAACAAAAGGATGGGATAAACTCATTAAAGAAAAGGAATTGCTGGATATTCAACGGAAACAAATCATAGAACGCATCCATTCAATAGAGCATATTCTCAATAGCGAACATCTGCTAGCAGAACAAGTAATAGAACTCGGTGGAAAAGCAAATGACTATGGCAAAATGGATGGTGCTAATTTCTATGGTATCCCGGTAACTTCTCAATTCGAGTATGAAATAGTCGAGTATATCAGAAGTAATATTGATCTTGAAATCCCGTCAAAAATATTACGCGATGTTTGCCAATCGTCCATTCGTGCTCTTACGATGTCTGGGTCATTTGAAGAGGCGAGGGGTGCGTATGAGAAGTTTTATTCGCTTGATTTCAGGAAGTATGGTGTTGATATTCCTCCGAGACTTGATGATATTTGTGAGGATAGGAAAACTATGTTGTATGCACAACAATCTTTACAGCAGATTAATGGTGGGAAACCAGATATGAAATTGTTAGAGGGTGATAAAGACAAGGAGGGGATTTGAAAATGCAAAAACAAGACACACAACCACACGATATTGTAAACTATCTACCAGTCCCAACATATCCATCCAAACCAACTCTACCACTAAAGAAAGCACTCGGTATAATCTCACAGTCACAGCACATCATTATCTCGAAAAACCTTACAGAAGAGCAGACTACAATGCTTATAGAGAACTGCACAAAATTGATAGGGTTTATCGAGAGGGATTACTATCCGAAATCATTTCTGTCTGGTTTATTTGGTAGGGGTGATGAGTAATGACACATGGTTTTAAGTGGGAATATCCATTATTTGCATTCTTATGTAGTGGGTGGTTCATAGCAATATATTTGGCAATGCTTCCTGGATTTAATAAAATGATGAGTGAAGCATCAGAAGATGGAATACTGTTGAATGTAATTCCTCCTACAATGTGGTTGGGGATGTTTGTCGCTGCCAATATGGTTGGGTGGATGGTTGCTGTATTTATACCCACTGGAGTTGATGAATAATGCCCTTTGAATGGTGTTACATCTGCAATGAGTTTATAGACACTGTGTTGATTCAGAATTGTGGCAAGTGGGATAAGAGCGTTGAGGTTACTCATCGCTGTATGGAGTGTGGTTTTGAATGGAGTGAGATTGTGTGAGAGGTGGTGTTGGAGATTGTGTGGATGGTATGCGTAACATACTTCAGCAACCTGTCGATATTTTTCGCAGAATGCATATTATTGAATCTTGGATTACCAACATCAGCAAAAATAAAAGAAATATGAACCAACCAAGCAATAATTTCAACCAAAAATATCTTTTACTACTCGATAGTATGGACAAACGACGGAAACGGAGAAATCCCATGCGATATGTAATGATGAGGGCAAAACGGAGTTGTGATGGGGATTTGGTATGAATAAACAATCCAAAGAAGATTTTGCAACGGTTCTACTCGCAGGAGTAATTGCAGCAACAATTTTTGGAATCGTTGCGGTTCGTGATGATGTTGTAGGAATTCTTATGTTAATCGGATTTCTGGTATTTCTTATTGGGGTGTATTCGTTTGGTAACTGGGAGTATGAAAAGATATGAATAAAAAGAAGATAATCGTCGAGAATACAAACAACGAAATCCAACTCACTATAGGAGACAAACTCCTAATGCTTGTATTTGCAGCGATAGGAATACCACTACTATTTCTCTGCATTATCAAGCAACACTTTTAAGTTACTTTCTCTTCTTCATAGCCTTATCAATCGCCGCCATTCTTTTCTCTGCAACGGGTAATACTATATAATAAGATTTATATTCCTTCAAGTGTTGTTTAGCGATCCTAATCGCTCTCCTCTTGTTATACTCTGGTGATGCGGTCGGAGTAGCGTGTTCCATTTCAATCTTAGTGCCTATGGCGAGTTGCTTCTTGTTATACATACTTCCCATAGAGTATGCAAAACCTATAAATCTTCCCATGCCAATCACTCTATAGTATGGCAACTCCAATCATGACTGGTAATCGGCAGATGCAGGAGTATCTTCGGCAGCAGTATGAGCAAGCCCATCGCTTCCATAGCATCTTCGAGTACGAGCGTGGCCTGACAAAACGTGAGGCACATGCCGTAGCATTCCAGCAACTCCTGGCGGCAAAGCGTGCAGCAGAATCGCAACATAGAAGGTAATACAGTAGCATCTGCAAAATATGCAAAACGTTTATATTCTGCAAAAACTGTCTATACAGTAGGAGCGTGATCAGGATGGTTCAGAAAACCAAGGTGAAGGTAAAGCAGTATGTGAGAGATGTGCCGAGTAAATACCGTCACCACAAAACGCCAAGACCGAAAAAGTATTAAAAAGACTCTTCTTTTATTTTTGATCTCCATCTATTTCCAAGACCACTATACATAGATGTGTTTTTAGACGAATTACAATGTCGACATAACGCTTGTGCATTTTTAAATGTTAATGCACCACCCTTTGATAATGGTATTATACAATCTTTTTGTGCTTTCATATCTTCTGAAAATACACGCATACAAATAGCGCATCTATGATTCTGCATAATTAAAATATAATTCCATTCTACAAATGATAGTGTGTGTTCAACATTTATATTATATTTTCTAGATACACTCCTATGATCCTCTTTTGAATAATTGAATTTTCCTTTTTCTGTAATACCAAATCTTTTTTTCCTGGATTTATACCGTGGTGTTTTTTCGAGTTCTTTTTCCCTGGCTTTGTAGAATGGCGAGATCCTATATTCGCGCTTACACTTTATGCAAATTATCATGAGACCATCTTTATTTCTTTTATCTTTATGGAATTCAGATACGGATTTTGCACAATTGCACTTAGTACAGATTTTTATTCCATTTACCGCTCTTGGCATACTTACAATATTTGGATTCAAAATATATATAGTACGTCCCGACGATTTTACAGGAGTGAGAAAATTTAGAAAAAAATTTTTTTCGAGGTGAAAATTGACCGGTACGTCCCGCCACTTTTGGGTGCACGTATCGACGCGCTCTGACCATTGGTTTCTTCTTAAAAGGGGGATGGGGGTACGGCCTTAGTATTTTGATTAGAAGAAAAAAATTTTTAAATTTTTGAGGGTGCGTCCCTATTCGCACATCGGCCATAATTCCCACCGATCGCCATCTCAACAATTTTGCCATTACAGGGTATATCGGTTAAGCACGGTTTTTCCGATGGACTACCAAAGATATCCCGGTTTTAATTGGCTTTTAGATTGTGTGGTTTTTTTGGGGATAGTTATATAAACTAGTAATAACATATTAGAAAGTGCCTAACAGGTTAAGGAGATGAGAAAAATGCCGTACGCAATAACAAATGGAACGGAATGGTTAAGTGGTGTAATTACCGCCGGTAAAACACGACCGATATTAACAAAGCTCACAGAACGCCGGTACGAGTACGACGACTATAACGCTGCTGATGACGTAATTACGGGATTATATCAAAACGGGTACGGCCCGGTAGCTACCACTCTGCGTATTGTACCGGTACGAACACTCTCACTTTTTGCCCGGATTACGCCCGGACTCGTAAACAGATGTATTGTGATTGCGATATCCTGTGGGGAGCGGGAGCACCGTGGTACGGTCGCAAAGAACACAGTGGATATAGTATTCAGGTGTGATCATGTCAGTACTGGATAAAAGACAGGATATCGAACAGATTACCGATGCACTGCTATATGATGCAATGGGATCGCGGCGGTTTGTCCATGCAGTATGCAACGACCTGAACGCTTTTTCGGCCAATGTTGAGGATTACAAAGGGATCATCTATGCATGGGCTAACCGGCTATACATCGCTAATCAAATTGCGTATATTCTCACCTATTCGCATAATGATGACTGCGATATGACCATTGTGCAGCTCAACGACACGGACCACTTAAACCACGGTGGGCATCTGATGAAGGATATTGCCCGGTGGTATAGGATGTTGGAATCAATTAAGTATAATTTGTTCTCTAACGGCGGGCAGGTTATGTTATGCCGTGAGGATATGGAGCGCCTTGATACTCTAATGAGCGTACTGAGCCGGGAAATAGTCGGAATGTATCAAAAGGAAAAAGGAAAGGTGAAATAATTATGAATTGGCTAAACGCAGTGCAGGAAGTAAAGAGAGATCATCAATTTTGTATGATACACACCCCAACCGGCAACAAGGTAACAAAGAGAAAAACAAATTTCTATATCGATACATTAGAATCTATAGAAAATTTGGAGACTGAAGGATCTTCGGATAAAGCAATTTGCAAAATATTACCAACCGCAAAAAAGGTACTGAAAACCGATTGTGTGTTAATGGATGCTGTAACCGCAAATATGCTATGCTGTATCTACGATGCACTATCACCGGATAACCAAAAGAAATTCGCAGGATTTAAAATCGATTTTGCAGTAAAAACGGGATGGAAATTATACGAAAAATGCAAGGTGTGATCATGACTGAAGTATTGCAATACATCAGGAAAAACCGGGGCAGGTTGCCAAAGATGTTTCTGCCCTTCTCTCTGTTAAGAACATCACAGAGATCAGGATAGTAAAGAGAGAAAAAGAAATATTCGTTTATTCGGGGAGTGAGTAAGATGTCACAATTTATCTTGAAAATCAAGTTAGGCAATGAAGCAATGCTAACAGGTTATGACATTGCAGGCGCATTAAGAGAGATTGCCGATAAGGTAAATGATAATGAAGATATGAGAGAATTTTCAGGAGAAAAAAGGATACTGGATATTAACGGTAATAGCGTTGGTACGTGGTCAGTAAAGTAAATCTACCCTCATAAACCTTTTAGGGTTTTTGCGTTCAATCGCATTGAGGGTATACCTGCGCAGGCAGGGATTAGAGGAGATGTAAAGACAATGTTGGAAGTGTTTGTAATCTATCAGCATAGAAATATGCAGAAATTTGTATTCGGATATACAAAGGATGAAAAAATCGCAGTATCCGAATTAATGCGATTGACGAATGAATCAAGCGAAAACCATTTTTCGATGGAATATAATTTCATCCCGTTTAATGGTGTATTGCTAAAGGATAATTCACACAAATAAGGAGATGTAAAGTAATGCAAGCAAAAACCAGATATTCGGTAAATGTGATGGATCTCACAAAAGACGATGTCTTAAGCACCTTTATGATCGCGCCGGTGATTCAATCACGAATAATTGTAGATGTTGAAAAAGGGCGCATTGATGGTAAAGCAGTGGTGCTTGATTGTCCTGAAGAGCAAGCATTAGCGATAATTGAGATCATCCATCAGAAGTATGGGAAAAATGAATTCAGATGCTATAAGGGCACAAAGAGGATTTAACCATGCCAAAAACAATTAAAATTTCAATCATCCAAGATGAGATCAATCGACTACTATCACTGGATAACATCGACGAACAAACCAAAATTACCCTTTGTAATTTCATCGAAAAAATCCTTATGGATACCAAAAACTATAAGGGTTTTAATCACATCGACTGGTCAAACGGAGGTTTCGATCAATGGGAAAAAGACGGCGAACCGGGGTTTCCTGAAAAATCAAAATATCTCGGAAGGGAATATTCAAGGGTATATTACAAAAGTGAGAAGTTGATTTAACCATGTCACAAATTACCACTCACAGAAAATCCCTTTTTGATATCTCATTACGGGATATCCAATTAGACAAACATATGATAGTGATACGAGAAATAGAACCGGCGTATAATGATTCGTTCGCATATTACCTTTGTACAATTAGGGAAATTCATAATCCAGAAAGTAAAGACCCTGTAGTATGTGTCTGGATTAAGGCTATGTCTTTTGACGATAAAAGATGGTATAAATCATCATCCACATTAGCATGGTTTAGAGCATCAAAAATATTGAGGATTGATAATAATCTTCAATATGAATTATTACCGGAGCCCTGATCATTATGCAAAAACAGAAAGGTGAATAACAATGATGAAAATGGAGCGACCAATATCATACAAAGCAGCGGTATCCGAAAAACGATCACTAATGAGATGTGGTATAAAATGTCACGTAATTGAATCAAAAATATTTAATTTGGATTACTTATACAATCGTAATGAACCTCAATGGATATCCACCTACATGGTACAATTATTATAATCCCATTTTTACATCGGTAATAGCGTTCAATCGCAAAATGGGAATACCCTGTAATGGGGTTAAGGGAGATGTCAGACTATGAGAAACACAAAAAAACTGGATGCTCTATTAATCGAAAAATCGGTTAATATGGCACGCCGAAAAGGAGACGAATATAACGGTTTCCTTTTTGCACAAATGAATACAGCGCGTTTAACCGATGCTGAAAGAAGATCCTGCAATGTGTATCTATTCGGTGCAATGTGGGATAGGATGACCATTGAAGATTTGAAGGCATTACCATGATGCAAATATCATCAACCCGAAAAAACATTGCTATGGTTGTGTTTACCATTGGTGATACAATCCATTTTACACCACTGGACAAATACAACCCTAATGTAATGGATGCAAAAGCACCGGTGTTCGATGGAACTTTTGATGACTGCGTGACATTCATTTCAGAGGTTTTATAATGGATGCCTATTTCACAACTTGTAAAGATGCTGGTCGCACTGCATACCTGTTAGGGCCATTCACCACAGAAAAAGCATGTAAAGTATTTGCAGAATTCCCGGAGGATAACCCAGAATCCAGGCACACTGAAATATATGATGCATGTTGTGAGATTGATCGCAAGGCGCACTTTTTCGCATATGGTATGTGTCGAGTAAGGGATTTTAAACCGGGTGAAATAACCGGGATTTTGAATAGAGTTGATAAAGAGAAATGGGATAAGGTGTTAGGATGACGTTCGATAAAGTAATACCATATCGTTGCTCAACTGGGTGCAAGCCCTTTATGCTAGCAACAAACATCAATGCACCAATTTGTCCAACGTGTAAAGATCCGATGACACGATCAAAAGAGCATTTTGCACAAAAGAGGAGATATTACCATGTTGATTAATTACGCTATCCGAGATATCAATACGGGAAAATATTACCGTCATCCAAAAACCGATGTAACCGGCGAACGACTAGAGTTGGTATCTGGTATAAACCGGGCTATGACATGGGTACAATCAGATGATGGAGAACCACGTACAGCCCGCTATGTAATCTGTCATCATAACCTAATCGGTTGTGAAATTGTAGCATGTTATGAACATGAAAATCTTAAGAAAGGGAGATTGTATAACCGGGAAGTTAAGGGAGTTGTATCATGACCACAATTCCTGAAAAAGAATGGAAAAAGATACAAACTCTATCTGATACTATCAAACGTAAAGTATGGGAGATTGAGAACGATATAGAAAATCTGGATAACCTCTTACACGCTTTACATGGAGAAGGTATTAGAAACCGAAAATATACCACGAGTGGTTATCCGCAGGTATTTCAAAATGGGGAATGGGTTGATCGGTGATGGGATCATGATAGAATTCGCAGATAACAAAACAGGTAAAACCATTATGGTATCCCATGCAGAATCCTTCAAGTACGGCTCTGAAAATCAAAGACGTTTTGCGGATAAGATATCTGCAAAATATATCCTGATAACAGGAGACAATAGAGGGCGATTGCCACTATGGACAAAGCGTATCTTGAAGGAGAATAATCTTTGGTATAGAAAGATAGGGCGCACCACGTATAAGAGTAATACTTTTGCGTTGTATGACGAGAGGATGAAACCATGAATCAAGTATTCAAAGATATTGATGCTATCCTTACTGAATACAAAGTAAAAGGATTCAAAGTAACTGATGGTGAAATGATCGCTATAAGGAAAAACCATCTTTGGTATTATTTCAGATGGAATTGCAAAGAAAATGGATTAATGCTATCGGGTGAAACTGATCGTTATGAAAGGAGATGGTAAAACAATGACCCCAGAAGAAATTGCAAAAAACAAAAGATTGCAAGATACGCAATGGAACAAACAACCAATACCGGATAAATTCGATATGCAGGGGATAATCAAATACCTGCACGAATACTCAGGGAGAATCCCCAACGAGAACGAATGTTTACGATTCAATATGTTTCTTGAATCATTCCAGGGGAAACCATCAGAGCGGGAATGCTCTGATTTCTTACAGGTATTGGGGATGGTTAAGAAATGACCCCCTCCAAAAAATCCCTACTCAACCTCTTCAAAGCAAACACCGGCAAAACACAACTCAGAGTGCCACAGATTGATGAGCGGAGGATAGTATTGCAAGGGTGGCAGAATAGCAAGGTAAAGAATTATAGGAAGTGGTGATGATGAAAATTACAAAAGATGGATACTTTAAAAAAGGCGCATTTAAACTGGGTGTAAACCCAACAATGATCGGACAGAAGATCATACACGTTGATCGGTGTGAAACTCCATACGGTTATGATGGATCTTATTGCACGATTGCTGGAATAGGAATTCCACAAAATCCAAAATATGAATATGTGATCTTGAGAGAAATTTGTAAGGATAGATCACTCGTGATTGAATGGAATCCCCGCATATTCCCGGGCGAATTATCCAGATTAGAACCGTGGTGGAATGATGGCAAATGGGTTTTGCTAGAGAGTATAGTATGACCCTCTCCCACTTTGCAAAATCCTATCTCCATCTCCAGGGTGTCGAACTCCTAAAACCGCGAGAGAGAAGCAAACCCGTTGGGGATAGACAGGGTGAGACTATGATTAAGGTTGATCAATGTGAAAGGGGAGATTTATCATGAATATTGAAATTGGTTGCATTGACAAATACGATGCTATGGAAAAATTCGGAAATGACGAGATTGACATTCTATTCCGCACATGGAACGAACAAAGAAATCGGATGACCGGGTGGAGATCATTCCAAAAAGTATGCAAAACTATTGCCAGTCCAGTATGGCCGTGGGAATATCCATGTTCACAAGTTGAATGGAAATATGTGAGGGTATCATGACCGATTTATCAGATGTCGAAATACACTTGTATGTAGAGTGTGTTAAGATGAACTACTCAAAAGAACAATCCGAGAACTTCTTTAAGAGTGTGGATGAGACGATTAACTTCGAATTTCTTAACATCTTACGAGAACAGTATGGGAAGGAGAGGTTATGAAACCAGAAACCAATGAACTGATACGAAACTGGTTTTATCAGTCATGTCTTAACCATCAGACATTTAAAAATCTAAATTATCAAAACCAGTATAACGTAAGAAATCTCCTTGCTGGATTTCTTCAGGCGTGTGAAACATTCAAACACATTACTCGCGATGAAGGCACAAAGTTATTTGAAGAGTTGACATCATGATACCCAAAACAATCCAGGATGCAAATACACTCTACAACCCCAAAGTCCTCTATGATGTTTCAGATGAGTATGACACACTCCTGCAAAACGGAATGGGGTTCAATAGAGGTGAATCTAACATCGTTGCTATTGAGTCTGATACAGCAAAGCGCAACAAGAAATTACAATCCCTGCGAGAGAAGAATCCCTTGCAGGAATACCGTGTGCAAGGAGATTATATAGACGCGATATGTTACTATCCCATGCACGGCTCGGATGCAGATGTGCTTCAGGATGATAAGCAGGATTATGAATGGTCAGGGGAACAGATGGGTGTTTTGACGATGCCCTTTGATGGGAGGAAATGAAGTATGCAAAAAACCCTCTTCGATTGCGCACGACGCCCGGCATTCAAAATCTGCGATAGGTATGACATAGATGGCGAGTGGCATCATAAGCAAGGCATCGATCCATGTATCGTTGTTGGCTACACCGATACAGGAATGGTTTTCAAGTCGGAGGGGGTGGTCGATGCCTAACACTGTCTAACAACGCTATTGTATATCTCCTCAAATACCAGCACTGCACTACAAAGTGCAGCAATGCCACACGATGTAGCAATACAATACCCAATAATTTTCATCGCCGTATAAATCCTCACAATGAAAGGGGAGTACAGGGGAATGAGAATGAATCTTAAACAAGCCAATAAAATCTCTAAAAGATTATCATCACAGTATGGGATTATCAATCCTCCCGTGGTGCAATCTTTACCATATTCCAGGATGGGAAAGAAAGTAATACTTGGGTATTACGATAACCTTGCAAATCAGATAGAGATAAACAAGTATGCTTTGGAATTGTGGAACGCCCAACAAATCACCGATACCATAAAGCACGAGTTGATGCACGCCAGATGTTATCAGGACTTCGGGCATGGTGGACACGGAAAGCAATTTGGGTTACTATGTGATTTGTATGAATTAACCAATGATATTAAAAGAGCAATCAAGCGACCACACGTATACCACATTAACAAAAAAGCACTACTGGAAATGCGAAGGGTGATTTGAGTTATGCAGGTAATTTGGGATAGAAGGGGATATCCCGCGTGCTGTGAAAGTGAGGGGGTAAAAGTGGTGGTGGCGAAGGAACGATATATACGTCCAAACCCCGCTACATTTTATGACGTTTGTGCAAAACGGACACACTTCCCAGTCAAAAACGGATGCCCGTTTGAATTAGGCAATATCATACGATGTCTCGATTATCACGTCGATTGTATCACGTGCATTAAGATGTATGCGTATTGCCGTAATCTTACTGGAGTTGGTCGGATATGAAAGTTATTGTTGGTTGTGAAGAAAGCCAGGTTATCTGCAAGGCATTCAGAGCAAAGGGACATGAAGCATACTCGTGTGATATTATACCTTGTAATGGTGGACACCCCGAATGGCATATTCAGGATGATGTTTTAAATCATCTTGGAGATGGTTGGGACTTGGGAATCTTCCATCCGATGTGTACGCACCTTGCTGTATCAGGAGCGAGATGGTTTAAAGAGAAAGAGATTGTGCAAAACGAAGCGATCGTATTTTTCTTTGAGTGTGTCAATGCACCCATACCGAAAATCTGTATCGAAAACCCCATCGGAATAATGAGCACCCTGTACCGTAAACCCGATCAGTATATTCAACCCTATGAGTATGGACACCCCGAAACAAAGAAAACCTGTCTATGGCTTAAAGGATTGCCAAAACTTGTAGAGACAAACAACGTTCGTGATGGAATGTTGTTGTTACCAAAGAAACAACAGAATCGAATACACTATATGTCTCCATCTGATAACCGGTCATCTGAAAGATCAAAGACCTACACGGGATGGGCAGAAGCAATGGCAACCCAATGGAATTTCAAGGAGTAACTTTATGCAAAACCCAACACCGGCGCAAGCCCTACTCTATATCAAGTCCCGCTACCCACATCATCGCTTGATATGGAATGACTACCTGAAAGCGCCGAAGGTAATGAAGGTTGAGAAGATATAAATAATAGTAGTAATATAGTAGATAATGCGAAACGGAGCACAATGGAATGACAGACTTAAAAAAAGCAACCAAAGAAGAATTGCAAGCGGGGATGGACAGACGAACTACATTAGCAACCCAAATGGACATTGCAGATAAGATAGCAGATATTGCAGGACATGGAATTTCTGGCAACATCGTATCTATATGGAAAGGTGCGTTGTTATACAAGTCGATTGATAAAAACAACCCCGATATGACACGCTATGTAACATACCTTGTCCGAACAAATATAAAGAAAATCGAGGATGACTAGTCATGCAACCACAATGCACACCCCCGGTAACCGTCCTGCACCTCCCGCTCCATTGCGGGGCAAGAGGATATGGATGTAAGGTAAGTGGGAATGAACTCATAGTGACACACAACCCACTGACGGTGAAAGCCTTTGAGGATGTAAAGCCACGAGTGACTACGATGGTAAGAAGTCGTTGGAATGATTTGGTGGTTTGGAAGGAGTGAGATGGAATGACATACTTTGCAGTGATAACAAAAACTCCAACATCGGATGATGGAAATCGTGCGTGCTCTACAGTGTATATCAACCCGCACGGAGAAGAGCACGTTGTTGGATCTCGCATAATAATATCCCCAAATAAATTCGAGGATGATCTGTTTGCAAAAGCAATCACTTCAGTGTGTATGAATACAATTGATCTATCAGAAGAGCAGGTTCTTTTCTGTATGGTTCCGGTATTCAAACTCGGAGAAATTCTTGTTATGGATTGTAATAGTGATAGAACAATTCCAGATGGAAGAAAACCTTCAAAATGGGATGTTGAATATGAAACCTTCAATGATATTGAGAGTGCTGTTAAAAGAGCAATCGAGGTGGTGGAATGAACATCGCAGAACTAATAGCAATCCCTGGAAGATTACACTCCCGATTGCCCGTGTACATCAGAGAATGGGATAGCGAGTCTGACTGTGAGGATTTAATACCAGAATATATCAGTACACAATATATTACGGTGGTTGATGAAGACGAAGAAGAGGATACGGAAATAAAAGCACTTGTGCTTGGAGAGATGGAATGAACAAATTAACATTTACCCCCCTCATTAAAAAGCGACGTGCAAAGTATATTGTTAAAGATGATGGGCAAATTATGGAAAAGTCTGGATCAACCCCTTACTACTACTATATCTGCTCAAATAGAAAATGCACGTGGGAATATCGATGGGTAAGTAGAGACCCTGAATTAAAATGTCATTGCTGCGGGAAACCAATGATACTGGTTGCTAACCCGCAAGCGTTTGAATTGAAGGTGATAGATGGATGATAATTAATACAGGATCAAAAGCGTTTTGGCTTGGGGCATTATTCTTTGTCCTGATTTGTGATAGTGTTATTAAAATAATTGCAGGTCTTACTCACATGCCGAAACCCACGCATTACAGATTTTCAAATCCATTAGATGGACTTTTAATACTGGTGATATCTCTCGGATGGTGGTTTGGATCATGACCCTCGAAACGGATAACCTGGAAAAAGAACTCGAAGAGAACCGCCTTGAAATTCAAGGTTTGGAAGCGAGGAATGCCGAAATCACAAAGCAGTTGATTAAGGCGTTTCATGGTATCGAAGTTGGGGATATTGTATTGCACAAAGGCAATGAATATCAAGTCAAAAGGATTGAAATACTACGACCCTGGAGCGTGTATGAACAAACACATAAGCCGTGGGTATATGGTTATGCAAAAAAGAAAGATAACACATGGGGATGTTTAAGGGCGCGTTGTTTGTATACCGAGTGGGTGAAGGCATGACTATTATATTACCCACTGCTACAGGAGGATTAAAGTACACGAGCCAACTCGCCAAATTTGCACTCGGTCTTATCGAATTGTCTGATGAAATCGGATTCCGTATGTCAGCCCGTGGTTGGGCATATACATTAGAAGGATTGCGTCTTATCAACAAAGACCAATTCAATCGTGTTGAATCCCTTATCAATACCTGTAGAGAACGCGGGTACTTACCCATTGACTTTACAGCAGAGGAAGAGGGACGTAAATTTGCAGGCATTGAAACGCCCACAAAAGAAACAGTACCGACATTTCTAAATAAATATGTTAATTATGTTGCGCACTGCGAACGCTCGTTTGTCCCGGAATGGTGGGATGGAGAGAAATATTATATTCAAATGCTCGTTGAAAAAATCGATCTGAAAACATTATTTGAACCAGTTTGTGAAAATTATAAAATACCAATCGCCACTTCAAAAGGCTGGTCATCTATGCTTCAACGCGCCGAGTATGCCAAAAGATTTAAAGCAGCAGAAGAAGTCGGACTTGAATGTATCTTACTATACTGTGGTGATTTAGATGCAGATGGTTTACGAATTTCCAAATTTCTATTTGACAACTTGGATCAAATTAAAAATATCGAATGGGCAGATGGAACCACTGGGTATGATCCTACCAATCTTACGATAAATCGATTTGGTCTCAATTATGATTTCGTAACCCGTCATGGATTAACATGGATTGATAATCTCATCACGGGTTCTGGAAAAAATCTGGCGAGCCCAAAACACAAGAATTTCAAGATGCCCTATGTGCAAGAATACCTAAAAACAATTGGAGAACGCAAATGTGAAGCAAACGCCATTGTTAAAGATCCACCACTAGGACGAGCATTGTGTCGAGCAGCCATTGAAAGTTACTTAGGAAAAAATGCTGTCGGTAGATTTAAAGCACGGCGAGAAAAAATAAACGATGGATTTGACACACTGCGGTGTTGCCTATCAATTGATGTTCTCAACGAAGGAGATCAACTAACATTAGATAGGTGTATAGATATGTTCTCACACAAGTTGGAGATGATGAACGAATGACACTCCCACAATGGATGATCGAACTTATCGACAAAACACAAAGCAATACCTTTGATGTTATGGTTGAGCAGATGAAGATAAACCCCGATGCTATGGAAGCGTTGTATAGTAACTCGGAGTTGCGGCAATGACACTCTCCCACTCCGACATCGAAGCATTCAAAACCCTTCCCGCACCCCCAGACTTAACAGACGATAATTTCTATCGCTTTAAACTCCAGCGCTATAGAAGCAAGTGTTTCCTGGATGCGGTGAAGAAAGACTTGCTCATTGAAGGGCATCCCAAGGCAGACTTGCTGTTGAGTATTGCATGGAGCAATGGGCATGCAGGGGGATACCATGAAGTGTACCGGGAAGCGATGGAGTTGGTGGAGTTGCTTCGATGAAATACAAAGTGTGTTATTCGGAATTTTCCACGCACGAAATAGAGATCAATGCCAAGAGTGCCGAAGAAGCAGAGCGTATGGTATTGGATGGTGATGGTGTTGATTATACCACATCGCATGAACGGGATGCCGAACTAGTAAGTGTGAATAGCGTGGAGGTGATTGGGGAATGTTAAACGATTTTGATGGATTTGTATTACCGTGCTTATGTATGCACTCGGCCGGATTTGACGAAAAAAAGAAAAACGTTGTGAATGGATATGATTTATTTAATATACGAGAACTCAATGGTGTTGTCATTATTCCATTCAATCGTGTTGCTGATATCAAAGCCAATGCGAAAGATTATCCGAACTCTTGGATATCAGTACTTAACGCTGATGTGTTCTATGACGACATACCATTTTTCGTGAGGGATCATTGAGGAATGATTGGGAGATGAGTGAATCGTGATTGATATTACCAAAATCAAATATCCACACCTTGAACGGATTTACAATCTGAAGCCAAACCCGGAGATCCTACTCGGACAGGAAATTTTTTGGACTGAAAAACGGGACGGCTCAAACATCGGGGCATACCTCACAGAAGATGGGGTACAGTTACGGAGTCGCAATCAGGACAAAGCATCAGAGGATTTCTATAAAGCGTTCAATGCTTCAGAACAAGCAGTGGGAATCCTTGAACTGTTACGGGATGCCTCTAATTGGGGTAACGAATACGTTATTTTTGGCGAAATGCTCACAATGGGCAAAAGTCCAACCCGGATAGAAACCCATGAGAAAAACGAGTTTATTGTATTCGACATCTGGGATTCAAAGCATCAGGGATTCATGAACTATAACGCAACGTTCCAGCATTGTCACCACTTCGGACTTCCGATAGTTGAACTCTATGGAACATCCAATGTATGCACCGTTGAGGCGCTGTATGCCTTTAAGGATCAGATGCTCGAAAAGGCAAAGGAATGTGGGAGAGAGGGCGCTGTTGGGAAAGCGTGGGGAGAGACAGCGTTTAATCGTGGTGAGAATGCAGGATGCTCTCGTAATATCACCTACTTCAAAGAGAAGAACGATCTACCTGCGCTTGAGAAAGTGCCACGATCAGAACAACCTGGATATGTCATTCTCCCGGAACTTCCAGATTCTGAAATATATGGAGCCACAGAAAAGGTTCGCACCGATATTGGGGATGAGAAATTCCGTGATATCAGGATCGCCATGCCTTTGATCGCCCGTTACGTTGGTGAGGAATGTAAGAAACACAATTCAACTGGGCCAAAGAACTTGTATCAATACTATCAACAGCGTTTGAAGGATATTTCATGACAGAACCATTAACTGTTAAGGATTTGAATTGTGGGAATTGCATCGTGCCGCACAAAGTTGTAAATGGATTAAGCAGGCATCCTAAATTTTATTGCAATGATGTGGAGTTACCCATTTCAACATATCAAGTGGTATGTGAACGCGGTTGCTGTACAAACCCCCTCGCCCTGCAAGTATTGGCACAGGGTGTTGTGAAAGAACTGGAACAGAAAGCAACACACTACCACAATGAGAGTGAAGGATATGCAGAATCATTAAACAAGCCCCTTGAAGAAAGGTTGTGGGGGGAATGGCTGGGAATAACAGAAGCAATCAAACTCCTGCAAGGTGATACCAAATGAGTTACACCGGCGTAAACAAAAAGTGGTTGGAAGATCACGACAAAGCCATCCGCAATGCCGCACTGGATAAAGCGATAGAAGAAATCACATCTCAATTGAACGACATGGATCGGAATTGGAAAGGCATGAATAAGTCCATTGGGATTATTAAATCGTTGCGGAGTGGGGTTATGGCTGAAGAGCACCAATTGAAATATATCATTACAGAAGAACTTATGAATGATATTAAATTTTGTTTATGTGTTGGTTGTGATGGTACATTACCCAACGAACGTGAATTGCTCAACGCTATTGTTAAGTACGCACAACCACTCTCCAACGAACTCAGAAAAGAGCGAGTAAAAGTAATGGATACATTTGGAATCCTACACGGTGAAGATGCAATTCGTTTTAATAAGTATCTCAACTCCCATGAACCTTTGAACCAGCGAGCGCAGGAGATTGTCAGGCAAGCAAGGGATTTGGTTGCTGAAGATAAGAACCGTGAAACCACACACATATTGAACGATGCATTCTTTTCGATGGATATCTTCTTTGGGGATATTCCTATGGACGAACACATTATAAAGTGGGCTGTATCAAAACAGGATTCGTTTGTTACAGCAGCAATGGCGTGTTATTTAGAATCAAGGAAACTTCGAGGTACATTATGATCCCCTGCTCCACATGCAGCATCAAAGACACCTGCAAGCGCAAACTCTCCCACCCCAATGTCTGCACCCACAAACCCGTCTTACTCCCAAGAAGCATTGTCAGACCTCCAGTGTGGCATAGACCCAACAATGTTATCGAAGGCCCGAACTACATTACAAGAATGATGCGACAAGAGAGAGTATTACGAGCGGGTATTACGGAGGGGAGCAGGGATGAATACTAACGAAACGCCCCCCATCTGTAAAATCTGTGGTAAGCCGATCCACAAACACATCATTCAAGAAGGTGCACGATTTCATGTTACATCATACAAGCTCGTCGTTCGGGATAGTGCTGAACACGCTATTGTAAGATGTAGTGATCCGTTATGCGAACACAATCATGGTGATGGGGTTGGGGGGTGTGGTGATGATTAACCTTGACGACATCACATCTCCAGATTATTTCCAGATGCGAGAATGTAAAAAAGAAAGATATCGCAACAATATGCTTTCACAATGTCAATTTGTTTGTCATCACAATGAAGAGTGTCTCAAGCGTGTAGGAATTGATGCAGAGATTTGGAAAGAAGAATATATGTTTAAGGTGTTTAATGGATGAGTATTAACATGCTATCACGAAGCCAAAACCAGAACCCATTGTGTTGCAGGAAAATATTCCGAAACTGTGATGGTTGCTTAACATGCAACTCGGAAAATTATGAGTATGTACGAACAAAATGTATTGATGGATATGGACATTGCAAATGCCGTGTGAATAGATGGACAGGAAAAACGGATATTGATGGCATTCCCAAGGGTGATGAGTAATGCCAGCACTCCCAAGAGCACAGAAAGCACGAGAGTATCTGGATCAACTTATCCCAACTCGCACGAGCGGTTCGGTGCTATTAACGGAAAACATCGCCTCGTCGCTTAGTACTAGATTTCGCTCGGTGCATAGCAAAACCGTTGGACTTGCTATGCGAGAGAGAGACGATGTGGAATTGATAAGCAATGGAAGATGGAGGGTGAAGTAACTCTTTACCCCACATGTTTTTAAATCCACAAAACAATTACTATCCATACCCTCAATGATACACCTTCGCAGTTTCATCTCCTTCTGCGAAGATGTGGAGAACGAAGCATGTAAGACATGCCCAGCACTGGAGTGTGCACCAAGAACAACAAGAGCGCCTGTCAAACCAGCAACCACAATTCAGAGTGGGCATCTCTATCCCATAGTAAGTCTCTTCATGATGCACCGGGAATCTCCTTACCAGCATTTGGGATTCCTGGTGCTGACTCTTTTTTAGGACTCTTTTTAGAGGGTGGGTTTGGATAGGGGATACCCTTAAATAAGGGGAACCCCTATGTATATGTATGACAACAAAGCGATATAAAGTTCATTTCAGTGAACAGGATGTTTTTGTGGATGCAACCGAAGAAGCAGAAGCGATGTTCCTTGCGCAGTCAGATGTTGAATGCAATTCAATAGATGAGTGTGACACATAATGACAGGAAAACCACAAATTGTTGTAATGCCTTCTACGGATAATGCAATTACCGTAAATGGAATGTCTGAAGGAAATGAATGATTACTACCCACACTTGGGATAAGGACATTTAGCCACTCCTTCGAGATTGTAGTTGTTGATCTCGCAGGGGATTTGGTTCATACAATTGTTGTAAGACAGAATGGAGAAGTTGAGGTGGATAAGTAATGACAGAAAACGACAAAATATTTTGGGTTGGGGTTATGGATCATAAACACGCAATCGGATATCTCGCCTTTGAGATTATCCCCAACAAATTCTTAATTTATTATGGTGGGCACAAATTCTCACCTGGGCACGGAGAACATTTTATTCGAGTATCAGAGAATTGCTACGACAAAATTGTAGATAAATCAAAGAGGGTTGTATAATGCCCTCCGCTAAATACTCAATCTCCAAACCCTCTGCTATCATCGCCCTGAAGTATGGCAAGAATGTCAGCCGGGGGATACTGGAAATGCAGAAGAAGATTGTGGAGCAGGAGGAAGAAATCTCAACAATGGGTGCATGGATTGCTGGCTTTCTCCAAAAGATTTGCGAAAAATAATAAAGGAGTGTGTGAAATGAACGAACTTGAATATTTAATGCATGTGGCTGATATGTTTAATTCTCAAATTATCATTCATGTAAGGAATTTTTTTGATGATCCGAATGCGATATTTTACGCACAAATTGAACACGTTGAGGTATCAGACACCCCCGGCTTCCTTACAAGTAAATGTGGTAATGGGGCAACCGCAGATGTCGCACTTCATGATTACCACGATTGGATACGAGGCAAAGTCCTTGTCAAACATGCTGGATGTTCTAATGAGATTCGGCGGAGGGTATAGGAATGTGTGGAATGACTGACAAACCCTACATATCAGAAGAGAATATTATCGATCTCCGTGGTATTGCAGCGAGTATGCATAGGATAGGTGTAATTAAAAATAACACCATTGATGATTGTATATCCGAATTGATTACGTATTGGATGCGTGATGATGTATGACTGATATCCCGCATCGCATGATCATAATGTCCGAAGATGATTTTGATATGATTGTCAAAAATACCTTTGGTAATACATTTATACAGGAGTTAATCGAGCGTGTCCGTTCTAGCCACCGCACCACCCCCGCACCATCCCCAAGCACCCCCAACAAGATGAACTTCAATGGTGGGAAATGCACCTGTGATGAATTTTTTAATTGCCATGATTGTAGAGACTTGCTTCGGTGTAATAAAGAGCATGATGCCGAGGTGAGGGAGAAAGTGCTGGGTGATCTGATTATACATTTCAAAGGATTTGAAAATCAAAGAACATTCCAATATAGTGCGGCAGACATAATCCAGTATTTGGAAGTATTCCAGAGAATGGAATCCCTCCGCACCAACAAGGAGGAGCAATGACCGATAACCCACAACACCCAGATCCCTGCCAGATCTGTCGATACAGGACTCAAGCATGTGCTTACATAATGGATGGTAATAAGAAAGAAGATGCCTGTTTAGATAAGATGCGATGGTTGAGAAGAACCACACCGGCACCCCAACCACCACAGTTCACCATCGATGCCGTATTGCGAGCAGAGGTGATAGAGACCCTCCGTAAGGCAGGATGTCCATGTCTGGCGGAACAAGTGCGAGATGAGACCACGCCAAATTATCATTGGTGTTCGGGGGTAAGTAATACCCCGAAGCAGGCAGAAACCATGACCGATCAGCAGAAATACCTCATCGATGATGCAATGCTTCTCCAGTGGAGAGCGGGGTGCATTCGAGCAGCCCCAATCAATCCCGATTGTGACGGCTGTGAATTTGACAACGAAACACGTGGTGGTTGTGATTTCGACGATGACGAAATGCAGAAAATATTCCAGTCCCGCCCATACAACGGTGTCACACTCTATACTGCGGGCATGGTGGCCCATCGGGTTGCACACGCAAAAAAGGAGGTGCTGAATGAAGTAATCAAAATTGTAATGGCATATGAACGGAAGCCCAAATATGATTATGAAGCAACACTTTGTAGTGTGATTGTGGAGAGTTTAGAATCCCTACGGGGTGCACCATGAGCGAAGCCCTCTCAACCCTTTTTGAAGGGCATGAAATCAGAGTATTGGAACAGGACAATGATCTATGAAGATGAGAAGGGTGAATATTTTGTTGAGAGAGGAAGTAAAAGATGACAATGCCAGAATATGATGAAGAGTGTGATTGTGATCTCTGCAAGCAGTTGCGAGAACGCGGGATACCAACCAAACTGAAAGCGAAAGGATATGCAAGTGTAAGAAGTCAGATATCAACAAAGGATCAAATGGGTGCTCTTTTTAAGAAAATTGAGAATCTGATTTATGCGGCAGAGGTGGCGTGTCATTCGATTAGTGACAATGAATATCATTGTGCACTTGGGAGAGAATGTCCGTTCAAAAATATTGGGAATCTATATTTCAGTTGCAGGGTAAATAGTATGCGATCTGTAATGGGCGAACGCCCGGAGCAGCACGACATCCCGCACGTGGAGTTGAAGGAATGACAGACAAAGAACGATTTGGGATGATGGGTTGTCTTATTATGACAGACGAAACGGATTATAATATCACATGGTATTGTGGGTGGACGGAATGACACACGAACGCAAAGATAGTAACACCGCTGGTGTAAAATGAAAATCCTAATCGTTGATGCAGACAGCACAATTCCAAATCGTGCTTGCTGTCAATTGAATGCCTACTGGAAAACAAAGGAGTGTGACATAACATTCCTTCGATTGGGAATATCGGTATATGGAAAATCAAAACACCACACCATCGATTGTAATGGATATGTTCGATCATTCATTAGTTCCATATTTGATACAACTCCACAACACATCGAAATACTAACAGGAGATTGTATTGTTGATTGCGGCGGTACTGGTTACGACATTAAAAAGAAACTCCCTCCAGAAATTGCAGCGTGTAAACCAGACTATTCAATCTATCCAGACAACGACACAACATATGATTTCATATCGAGGGGGTGCTTCCGTAATTGTGATTTCTGTATAGTCCCACAGAAAGAAGGTGGTATGCACCAAGAGGTTCAGAGTGTAACCGAATTAATACAACACAAGAAAATCAAATTCCTTGACAACAACTTCCTTGGACTTATCAATCATAAGATGTTTCTCAAAGAACTCGTAGCATTACAGATCCCATGCCAGTTTAATCAGGGTTTGGATATCAGACTTATAGATGATGAAACCGCCAGACTATTACAGCAACTCAATTACATTGGGGAATACATCTTTGCCTTTGATCATATCGAAGATAAAAAAATCATAGAAGAAAAACTAGCAATTGTAAAAAAGTATATCACAACACCGTGGAAGATAAAATTCTTTATTTATTGCCACCCAAAGATGGATATCGAATCGGATGTCCTCGCTCGGATAGAATGGTGTAAAGAAAATAAAGTTCTCCCATACTTCATGCGGGATTTGTCATGTTGGCAATCCGAGAATGCCAGAACCTACAATGACTTTTCCGCGTGGTGTAACCAACCCGGAATATTCAAGCACCACTCGTATAGAGAGTTTTGTTTGAAACGTCGTCCACAACCGAATAGGGTGGATGTATTCCCAGAATGGTTAAATGGGCAAATCACCCCGCATCCAACTCAACCTATATTAACTATTAGTAACATATTACTTGTTAGAAACAAAGTGGTGATTTTGAAATGAGATTTGAAGAGTACTTAGATAATTCAAAATTGGGAACTATCCTGCGTGTGGAAAATGATCGCGGGGAATGCATCAATCTGTGCGAAGCAGATATCCGGGAGTTATCAGAATGGCTTGTAGAACATCGCAGCGAAATGATTGTTGATGTAAGGATAAAGCAGCGCGAGAGGGTGAATACTATGAGGGAAAGGTTGGATGGGGTGGGTGCATGACTTGCGACTGTGATGCGACTCCCTTTACCCTCATCGGCCTTACATTCTGTATCCTTGCTGTCTTAACCGGCATAGTTGTTATCAAGTTTATATCCGTGTTCGATACTTACCGGCGGGATAGGGATGAGCAATCATGACTTATGAGCAAGGCAAACTCCTCGCGTGCTGGCGCAAGAAGTCTATCGATGTCACTGCGAAGTTGGTTCTCTATGCGGCGTGTGTGATAGATACTCTCGCTGTGGGAATTATAACATTTCTTGCGTCAGTATGGACATATGAGAATTTTTATTCGCCCACAGTTAGTTTGTTCACTGGCATTGTATCGCTTGTCTCACTCATCATCGCATTCGTGCCGTGGTATGTCTGGCTTGGCGTTGGGGTTATAGTGGCGATACTTGTTTATTCGTATGCGTGGTGTGTAGCGAGGGAGTTTACGGATGAGGATTGGGCGTGTGAAAATACTTTTGTAAGCGTTAGTGTAATAGGTATATCCGGTGGAATTGTATCAATCGTGCTTGCATATGCAACTTCGGTGTTTATAATTATTTATCTTGGGGGTCAGGCAGATGGGTTGCTTGTTGGAACAATTGGCCTGTGGTTTATTTATGTTTTCATATTATTAGGTATCGGTATGTCTCTTGTGGGATGCAAATGGATTTGGGTTTCAGATGTGTATCTCCACTACCGCAAAAGAATCAAGGGTGAGAAGAAATGACTCCATCATGGCAAGTAGATCCAACAACCATCTTCTTCGAGGAACTCCAGCGCAGGATGAAGTCCGGCGAAGTAGTGCAATGCAATGAATGCAAGTCCTACATGGTGTGGGAGAAAATACCCAGTGATGATATCATCACACAAGGAAATGGTGTGCTATCCTTCTGGGGTGCACCCTGCGAGGAAATCATAGTAGTGGGGTTTGTATGCCCTGCTTGTACAGCATCGAATGAATTGTAAAGAGGCATTGAAATGACAGCATCAGAATTACTTGAATCACAAATGAGAGAAATGCGAGAGGATATGGCATCACTCAACCGAGCACTCGGAGCATTGCATATCCACTTGCATAGAATTGATGAACTGACAAAGGATTACGTTGGCAGAGAAGCCATAACGGAAGAACTTCAGAAAGCACAGAATATCATCAGTAGAAGAGAAGGGGTGCGATGATGGAACCACAAGCAGAAGCACAAAGCCTAAAATCCGAACCACTCCCGGTATCAGAGAAAGAGAAAACCATTCCCACCCAAATCCACACGCTTGACATTCACATCTCACTCCTAAAGGAAAACCTCGCCCATCTGCAAGCCCAGATTGCTGACTCGGAGACAGACAGGAAAATCCTCATCTCCAAAGCAAAGGAGTATCACATAACCACAGACTCAAACTACAAAATCATCGAAATCCCTCTCTATCCAAAGAAGCATGTCGATGTCGAGCTATTGAGAACAAAGTATGAAGATAAATACACGCTTATCATTGCGAACAAAAGAGCACAACTCCGGGACAAGATAGAGAGTGAGACGCAGAAGTTGCTTGATGTGATTACACAGGCTGATTTGAAGGCAGTTGTTAAGGATAAGGCGGCGTTGGCGATGTTGATACCAGAGCCGAAGGAGCCGAATGGATTTGAAGTGAATGTGGTGCGGCGATGAATAATTCACTGTTTGTATTCGAGCAAGGACACGTCAGTATAACATTCGTGAATGGTTATAGAATATCAATGACAAATTATTCGTGTGCACATTGTGATTATAATTCATTACGATCAGATATTCATCGTTCGGTTTCATTTAATGTGGAGGTGATGATATTTGATCCATCTATGAATGATATCACAAAGGTATTTTTCAAGGATGCATCACCAGACGCGGGGCATATAGATTCTGCTGGTATTGCTATAATTATTAATAAATTACGATACTACAAAGACTCGTTTACAAAAGAGGATTTAGAATGACTGGCATATTCCCACAATGTTTTGCGTGTTACTGGTGCAGGGATAGCGATGATAACAACCCATCTCCTAAAAAAACATACGCTCTGGATAAGGGAGAACTCACTTGTAAGTGTTCTGGTTGGATTGATCCAATGCCTATACGGTATATGGATTATTTATTTATGAAATCGGTTGGGTGTCATACATTTGCGTTGAGAACGGATGGTATTGATTTAAAGGCGGTGTGAGTAAATGCTATCTATCACCATACAGCACCCCGATACACCATTCCTTCAATATTGCCCCTCGTGCAAGCGCAAGCACTACATGCTTCACCAGTCTTGTCCAACATGCAGTGTCTACGAAACCCCACAGCCGGTGTCGGATAAAGTCTATGATGCTTGTGGTGCGGATTATTCATGCGATGGATGCGAGGCATATAAGGAGCATCTGGCATGACTTTGGAGAATGGTAAGACGGTTTATACAAGAGAGGTTTGAAATGAAAGAAAACTGTTTCAAAGAAACACTAAAGCGAGACTTCAAAAACATTGGAACTTGCGCACTTTTAATATGTGCAATTGGTATAGCAGGAGTTGTTGGATGGTTGGGTACAGTTGCCGTAAATGCATGTATCATTCCAATAGTCATTCCAATAGTATTACCACACATTACAGGATACAATTGTTATATCGTTGCTTCGTGTGCTGCGATTTTAATCGGGGTGTTTATCTCGTTGACCACGAATGATTCAGATGATTGTAAATCATTATCTGATGCCGATGCAACGATTTATTTGCTTGGTACGGAATTATTACTTGCTGGTGTATACACTTACACGGTGATATGGGCAAATCTTGCGGGGGTTGTTGTCTATCTTCCACCACTTATGGTAGCACCAACAATTGAATGGATTGCATTCTCACTCGCAGCACTCGTAATTATTACGGTTGTTACAGCATATGCACGATGCAGGGACTAACAATGCCCCCAATGAACGGTAAGAAAAGCAAGGGTGGGGTCTCCCAGAAAACCTCCACTCACAGGTTGGTTCTCGTAAGACAAGGAAAGGCGAGTTGGCTTCCGATAAGATTGATGAGCGTTGAGGATGCTTGCAGGAAGGCGGGGTTGGAATGGGTAAACTAAAGTTTGAGAGATGCACTCGCTTTGACACGCTATGCCGCTTTTGTTCCAAAGAAATGGTTGTGATACCATATTCACCTTTAATCACAGATCCTAGAAGCAAACGGCTAATAGCGGGCGCTGTTGAGTATCGTGGCGAGTCTTTGGGCGAATGGTGTAATAATTTATCGCAATGGTGTAACACTGTTAACAAGTGTCCCGCCAGGGAAGGGCTTGCCGCTTACGGGTGTGGGATCAAGGCTGATGGGTGTGGGGTGTATGCGGTGATTAAATAATGGGTAATAATAACATATTACAGAAAATTTTGGAGCAGTTAAGTATTTTTAATTTATATAATAGAATGTTAAAGTAATGGTATGATTTATACCTACTTCGCAGAATAATTTTTAAATTCGTTTATTTGTCTTGAATACGAATTAATATCCACAGTGGTGTTGGAATCGACTTTTTTTACTAGTCCCACTAATCTCTTTAATCTCCTAAAGAACTCTTAACTCTTTTAACGCGAATAAGATGTAGTATATAAAGACTTAAAAGAGATTAAAGAGATTATAGAGATATTAGAGATATAAGTGATATAAGAGACTACTAATTATTATAACGCCGATATCAGGCGTATAAAAAATTAGATTACTATATGATACATTCTTTTGTTGCCATCCTGAATCATCTTTATCTCTTCGCTTTCAATCAATGTTCGGATAGCCCTGGCGAATTCGGTAGAATCCATCTTTGTTCTTTTCAACAATGCAGTGTGTTTAGCAATGCCACCAAATGCTTTGAGCGACTCTAATACATGCAGTTGCTTATTGGTGACATCAACCTTATTTGAATAGTCGACCACTATCATCATTCGTGGTAGAAGATATTTCTCAACAATTAGTATCGCCTCACGCACCCAACGTTCGGGTATCTCTACTCGAATCGGATAATCTGATCTGCCCAAAACCTCTTTCTGAAAATCTGGATCAAACATGGCAAGCACCATAGCAATCTTATAAACGTGGATAACACTTCTCCCGGTTGCCGCCTGATATGTTTCATCATCGCTTCGTTTGCTGATGTCCATACTCCACTGTTCAATTATATCATTAACCGTGAAACATATAGAGTCTGGTTGCATTCGTTTTAGAACAGTTCCTATGTTGACCAGTTCGTTTTTAATATCCGCAATATCTTTTAAATCACCCGTGCTTGCCGTCACGTTTTTTTTCTTTTCACCACCATGTTCTAAAAACCATAACCACCTGTAAAAGAAACCACTTCCAACAATCTTATTGGTGGATGCTTCTTTTAATTGGTTGATAGTCATATTAAATAATAAACTCAAAAACGGCGTGGGGCATATCCATTTGTTATCTTCTGAATCGGGTTTGTTGCTTTTATTGGATCGTGCGCTTTCAAGCGACGAGCCATCATACGCAGTACATAAATTACCTATGATTGGTGCATTCCAACCCCGCTCTGAACTCTCGTCAAAGAATTCTTTGGCCTCGTCATAGTACCACAGCATATTGTGCGACTTGCTTAAATCCTGTACCAATCTTGGGTTGCTACAGGATTTTCTTTTTAATACTGTGCTATCGGTTGGATTTACAAGCGTTGGTATATTTACTGTTGGTATTCCCAACTCCTGTATTGCCGTATCCGACGAGAATGATTTCCCCGATATTGTGCTTGTCCCAACCAACATCATATTAAAATTGGTATAGGTATATTTAGTTGAAATCAAAACCCCGACGCGCCTACCCAACGCCATAGCTGCGATTGCCAGAAGGTTTCCAAAGTGATATGACTTGTGGGAATACATCAGTCGCCCTCCCACTTCCATCCACTTCTTAAATAGTGGGTGTGTTATCTCTGGGAGAGGCGGGAGATTGTCGCATAGTTTAATCGCGTCGCGTATTACTTTTATCTCGACTTGGGTGAGTTGTTGGGTGGAAGTAGTTGAAACCGTTTGTTTTGTTTTTTTGAGAAACGCAGTTGCGATTTCGCTACCGTGCTTGATATCTCCAGTAGACGTGGGTTTGTAAAAACCAGTACATGTGTCAATTGCTTTCCGAATTGTAATCTGTGATAGATATGTTTTGTGACTATTCCACTTATCTCGTAATAATCCCGATTGTCGCATTATGCGTTCAATCTGGTTTGCGTCTCTGGTGTAGAATGCCAGAATACTTGCGAGTGCCATATCTGAACTACTACGATCCGATCCGCCATCTCCATTCATAAGGCGCAGGAATTTATCGGATGATGTCGAGTGTGAAATTATACTAATGATATCTTCATCGGATAAGTCGTTGGTATCGGTTGGGGGGGTGAGATGTTTCGGTGGTGTTGGATTAAGAAACGGATCACACAATAGCCGGATCAATTCAGCCGGATATTCCTTTATGGTTGATGGAGTGCCAACAAATTGATTTCCCGTAACCGTGAAATATCTACCTTCCGAATATATTTCCAGATCGCCTTTCTTTCTACCAGTGGTATAGGGTTTTGTTTTACAACGGAGTATAAGATGTAATCCAGTTCCAGATGGAGATATTTCAGTATATGTTTTTAGTTGTGTGAGAATAAGGGCAAACTTGTCAGAAACGTTGCCATCGAGTAAACAGTGGTCTAAATCTATACCAACAATACCGTTACCATCGAATACAAATCCTATTCCCTTATCAGGTGCGGGTGGAATAGACCGAACCTCTTCATATGATCTCCACGTTGTTTTATCTGTGGATATTGCGAGTGTTCTCTTATCGGAGTATGGGAGTTTTGTTAGTTTGTTATCTTTGGTTAATGTTAATTTCCACCCCACCCAGTTTGGTAGTTGCTTAAGTTCCTCTGGAACGGTGGAATAGTCATCTGGTGGTATCTGCGGTGAATGCACAGAGATCACAACGGGGTTTCTAGGTAATCCGATAATTTAACAACCGTCCCATAACTTACATTTCCAGGCATCCCTTTGGCGATGCGCCACACGGTAAGATATGATACTTCAGAGCGGCGGGATACTTCCGTGAGTTTTCTATCTTGTAAAATTTTTGTAATTTCTTCTAAAGTGAGCATGAAAGTAAGTTGTGCTTCCTTCTATATATCATTTACCAAATGATAATTTTTGTTTATCAGAAGATATAAATACTAACCTATCTAACATAGTATCGCAGAGCGTTAACACGCCGAGCAACCAACCAATCGAACAACCAATCGAACGGAGAACACCATGATCGATCTCAAATCAATTTCAAAAAACACGGTTAAATCACCACGCATTGTAGTGTATGGGCCACCCGGAGTAGGTAAGACTACCTTTGCAGCGATGTCTGAACAACCAATTTTTATTCTAACAGAAGAAGGTCTTGGCGATTTGGAGGATATACACGCGATCCCAGTGGACGAATCTGGAAAGCCCCACGTCGCAACAACATTCGCAGATGTTATAGATTGTTTTGCAGCACTTGGAAGTCAGGATCACGATTTCAAAACAGTCGTGATTGATAGTCTTGATGCGCTTGAACAACTCATATGGGCATCTACTTGCAGGCGCATGGGTTATTCTTCAATCGAAGCCCCAGGATGGGCCAAAGGATATAGAGAAGCAAACACAGAGTGGGATGAATTTTTCGCATGTGTGTCGGCATTACGCGACATAAAGAATATGACTGTAATTATGATTGCGCATAGCGCATACACTCATATTAACGATCCAGAGCGCCCGTCCTATGATACCAACACGTTGAATGTCCACAAGTATGCTATTCCCATAATTGTTGGTACAGCAGATATTGTTGGGTTTGCAGCACAGAAAGTTTACACGCAAGCGGATGCCATCCCCGGTAAAAAGGATGACAAGCGTGTCCGTGCGGTTGCTGGAGTTAAACGCGAACTTCGCCTATCTATCTCCCCCGCATTCACCGCAAAGAACCGCTATCATATGCCAGACAGTGTACCGCTATCGTGGGAAGAATTTGCAAAGTATTTACCGAATGGAGGAACCTAAATTATGGCAGCAATTAATTTTGATTCAAACTTGGTTGAACCGGCTGGTTCATTCGAGCCACTACCGATTGGAGAATACACCGTTGTTATTTCAGCATCGGAAATCAAACCAACAAACAAGGACAAGGACAAGCCCGAATCCGAACAGAGGAATAAGTACCTTTTGCTAACGTATGATGTTGCAGACGGTAAGTTTCAAGGCAGGCTGATATTTGATCGGCTTAATATCAAAAACGAAACCCCAAAAGCACAGGAGATCGCAGAGCGATCATTATCGGCAATATGCAGAGCAACCGGAATTTTGCATCCAGATGTAACCGAAGAGTTACACGGTATCCCATTCATCGTGAAACTTGGTATTAGGCCAGGAGACGATAAATATGGCCCTACCAACGATATAAAGGAATACAAACGCATTGACGGGGTTAAACTTTCCGAAGTGTGCGATAGTGCGCCGACAGAAAAGAAAGCAGCAGCACCCGCAAAGAAGAAGATGCCGTGGGAGAAGAAGGCATAAATTATTTTTTATGACAATATGGCATCGTGTAGCCAGTTGTTATGTACGAGGTTTAACAATGTCTAAACTACCAACCGAGCAAACACTAACAGTAGACTTGATCTACAAAATGTATGAAGAAAAGAACGGTGACTGGAGACGCAACCATATGGGAGCATCACAGATTGGGCATTCATGTGAACGTAAGTTGTGGTATGATTTTCTGTGGTGTTCCGAACCAAAGTTCGATGGGAGAATGCTGCGGTTGTTCCAGACTGGATTTAGGGAAGAGTCCCGCATCATAGATGAATTGCGAGCGAACGGTATAACCGTCTATTCGGTTGATCCGTATTCGGGCAAGCAGATCCACTACGAGGACTTTGGTGGTCATCTTGGTGGTTCACTTGATGGCGTAGCAATTGGGTTTCCCGAAGCACCAAAAACATATCACGTTCTCGAAATTAAAACGGCAAATACCAAATCAACCAACGCATTAACGAAGAATGGCGTTGCTGCTGCAAAACCAGTCCATTACGCACAGATGCAGATATACATGCGGTGGGCGGGTCTTGAACGGGCAATGTATCTTTCCGTATGCAAAGAAACGGATTTCATTTATGAAGAGCGGGTTTACTATGATGAAGCGGTTGCCCTTCGGTTGAAGAATAAAGCAGAGCGTATTATTTTCTCTGCTTCCCCACCACACCAAATTGGAACTCCAGACAATTTCGAATGCAAATGGTGTAACCATAAAGATGTTTGCCACCAATGGAAACTCCCGATAATCAGTTGCAGAGTTTGTGCATTCGTGAATGCAGAAGAAAATGGAAAGTGGATGTGCACTAGAGAGGGCAGGGTGTTGTCTCCGCTCGATCAGCGAATGGCGTGCGAGAAACACTGCTTCGTCCCTGGGGTTGTTCCACTCGAACAAACTGATGCATCTGAAGAGAAAGGAACCATAACCTACGGGGATATCACTAACGGATTTGGAGAGGTGCTGTCGAAGGATTTACAGGGGGTTGTTGATTGTCAAACTGGGCACGCAGACAAAGTTGGGTGACGAAAGATACTCATACTAATATCGTAAAAGATATTACTATGATAACAGACAAAGAGTGTAAACGTTGTGGTCACAAGTGGATCCCCAGAACACATGATGATCCCATAGTATGCCCGGTTTGTAAATCTCCTTATTGGAATAGGGATAGGAAGGATCGGCGGTGAACCATATCGGAGTGTATGGGAGAAAAAGGGGAACCGCAATAGTTGACACACCCAAAGGAATTGTTGTAGTTAAAGGTAAAGATCCCAATTCAAAGTTTATTCTTCCGGGTGGTGGGCCGAAAGGAAGAGAATCCAGATTGGAGGCATCTGTTCGTGAGTTGCGCGAAGAGACAGGATTGATTGCAAGGGGTGTTTTATTTATGTTTGATTACCAAAAATCAAAGGTATTCCTTATAGACGCGATTGGACTTCCGCACCACCACCATGAGATTGCTGCTATCGGATATTATACTCCATATAGTAACGTTGCGATTACATACGATACTCTAATGGTGATAGAACAATACTTAAGAATGAGGAATAGGATGAGAAGAAAATGACCACAAGAGTTTGCACGCAGTGTGGTGTAGAGAAAGACGTGGGTTTATTTTATATAGAAAATAGGAGTAAAAAACCAAGATCGACGTGTATTAAATGTACCAGTTCCGCATGCAAACGATACCGAGAAAACAATGCAGATGTATTAAAGGAACACGCAAAATTATATCGGTGCGCCAACAAGCAGGAGATATCGGAACGCAGTAAAGTGTATCGTATGCAGAATTCTGAGTTACTAAAACAAAAGAAACGAGAACGGTTTGCAGCAAATTCCGAAGTATTGAATGCAAGACATAGAGCAAAGCATCAACAAAATAAAGATTACGACAACGCAAAAACCAAAGAATATCGTGATGCAAATAGAGAAAAAATCAGGGTGTCGGATAGAGCATATTATCTCAATCCAATACGCCAAGCAAAAACAAAATGGTATAGTCATAATCGGAGGCAGAGAATTTTGAATAGTGATGCATCTCTTACGGTAAAACAGTGGATGAGAATTATAGAGATGCAGAATAACAAATGTTCCAATTGTGGGCGTATGTTCGGTGAACATCTAAAACCAACAAGGGATCACATCATTCCTGTATCGCTTGGAGGAGGCTTGACGTTTGGTAACGTTCAGGCACTTTGCCACTCGTGCAACTGTAAGAAGAGTAGTAGCGTCATATTCACAAGAGCATTAAATGAATTGCTGGTGAACCCATGCTAACCCTTCGTCCATATCAACAGAAAGCAATACGAGACTTATTTGAGTTTTGGGAGTCTGATAAAGGAAATAACGCCGTCGTGGTCATGCCAACGGGATCTGGGAAAAGTTTATTAATCGCAGATTTCTGTAGACAGGTGGGTTTAGAAAATCCACTTGTAAGAATACTAATCGTTACTCACTCAAGAGAACTCGTTTGGCAAAACGAAAAGGAATTAAAGTTATATTGGCCAGAAGCAATAACTGGTATATATTCGGCTGGTCTTAAATCAAGGGACACGGATAAACCAATTCTTTTTTGTGGAATTCAAAGCGTCTATAACAAAGCATTCGAGTTTGGGAAGATAGATATTGTCGTGATTGACGAGTGTCATGCGATTTCAAGAAAGGCGGGTTCGCGGTATCAGCAATTCTTTAAAGATTTGCGTATTGCCAACCCGAATGTTGTGATTTGGGGATGCACCGCAACACCATTCAGATTGGAGAGCGGTTTAATACACGAAGGCAAAGATGCCATATTTGATGAAATCGTGCATGTAACAGAGATCAAAAATCTTATTAAAGATGGGTTTCTCGTTCCGTTGATATCAAAGGGTGGTATGAGATCAATTGACTTGACAAATGTAAAAATAAAGGCTGGCGAGTACGATGCAAAAGATTTAGCATATGCCGCAGACGATCCAATACTTGTAAAACTTGCAGTAGAGGAGATTGTGACGTGTGGAGAAAAGCGTAAATCGTGGATTATATTTGCGGCTGGCGTTGCACATGCTGAACACATTGTAAGTGCGCTGCAATGGCGTGGTATTGACTGTCACCTTATTACTGGTGAAACCCCACTGGATGAGCGCGATAGAGTCATCTCAAAATTCAGAGCGGGTAAGTTGAGATGTATTGTAAACATTGGCGTTCTCACTACAGGGTTCAATGCCCCTTGCACGGATTTGATAGCACTTCTATTTTCGACATTATCTACTGGAAAATATATACAAGTCTGTGGGCGAGGTATGAGAACACATACAGGCAAAAGAGATTGTTTGTTGTTAGATTTTGGTGGCAACATTTTAAAACACGGACTTATTGATGAACTTGATCCCGTAAGAAAAAAAGATATATTGTGCATGCCTATGGCAACCCCTCCCATGAAACAGTGCGAAAGATGTAATGCAATTGTTCATCCGAGAGTTTTGATATGTCCAGTTTGCGAACAGGCATTCCCGGTAATATCTCCGCATGGAACTACCGCATACGAAGGGCCGGTTCTCTCTACGCAAGTTCTACCATTCATAGTAGAAGTGAAAGACCAGTGGATAAGCAGGCACAAGAAACAAGGAGGCAAGGACTCAGTCAAGGTTGCATTTTATGACTCGATTGAAAAAGAGTATGCGTTGTGGTTAGCACTTGATCACGGAGGATACGCTTCCGAAAAAGCAAGAGCACTTGTTAAACAATTTGGGGGTAGTGCCACAACCGTTGACATGGCATTGAAAGAACAATTCACCTGGAAGAAAGCAACGCACATCCGCGTAAGAAAAGAAGGCAAATTCTTTCGTATAGATGGGTTTGTGTTTGCACCCAGAGTATTGCAGCAGACAATTCATACGCAGCAACAAACCATTGGTGGTGGCGTACCGATTGACGATCAATTTTGGAATGAAAAAATAAGGAGAAAAGTATGAGCGACGAGCACTCGGGGCAATCGGGGTTTGTTCGGTGGTTTCGTAATAAATATCCAAGCATCTTAATTTTTGCCATCCCTAACGGAAGTTACAGGGATATGTCAACTGCGAAGAAATTAAAAAAAGAGGGGGTTGTTTCGGGTGTCCCCGACTTGTATGTACCGAAGTACCATTTATGGATTGAGATGAAGCGCAAAGAGGGCGGCGTGTTATCAGAGGAACAAAAGGCAATGCATCACTACTTAACTATGATAGGGGATACGGTAATAGTTGGTTACGGTGCAGAAGACGCAAGCCGCAAAGTTTTAGGGGTGATTGGATGGTAATCGTAATTGAAGGGGATTGTCTTGATGTCATGAAGATGTTTGATAATGATATGTTCGACTCCATCGTGACTGATCCACCAGCAGGGATTTCATTCATGGGAAAAAAGTGGGATCATGACAAAGGTGGGCGTAACCAGTGGATAGCGTGGATGACAACCGTTGCTACCGAATGTCTGCGTGTCATTAAACCCGGTGGACACGCATTGGTATGGTCTATTCCGAGAACGAGCCATTGGACTGCTACAGCGTGGGAAAATGCGGGGTGGGAATGTCGCGACAAAATTGTACATATTTTCGGAAGTGGGTTTCCGAAAAGTTTAAATATAAGTAAATCTTTGGATGCGATGTTGGGAGCAGAGCGGGAAGTTATTGGGAATAGAACGAGAGTATATGGTTACGAGAAGGACTATCACAATTCGTTTGATAATGCATTGTTTGATGTGGGAAACAATAATAAAATTACCGCTCCCACAACAGACATTGCTAAACTTTTTGACGGCTACGGCACCTCACTCAAACCGGCGCACGAAGATTGGTTGCTCTTTCGTAAACCATTGGCGGGCACAGTCGCGCAGAACGTTTTAAAATATGGCGTGGGTGGGATTAACATTGACGGGTGTAGGGTTGAGTTAAACGGAGAAAAGCCATTCCACTATCCAAACGGTGCGGGGGGTAGCGATCCTAATCATATGTGGCGAGGTAGAGAGAAGGGAGATGGTGACATTCCGCAGATGGGGAATGACAAAGGACGTTTCCCTGCGAATTTAATTCTTGACGATAGTGAATGTGTGAGGGAGTTGTTTCCACATAGCAAATCTGGGGCAATGACAAAGCCATATGTTTATACAAATACGGGCCATTCGTTAGGTAAGCCTGCAGGTTCCACAAAAACACTTTGTGAATCAAGTGAAGGTTCCGCAGCCCGTTTCTTCTATTGTGCGAAGGCGAGCAGAAGCGAAAGATCAGAAGGATGCGAAGAGTTTTATACTTTAAACAGCAATATATCTACAGATGACATAAACGAGATTGTTAAAATACTCGCTTTTGTTACATAAGGTAATATTATGGGTAAGCGAACGGTTTTTAAAAAATATATAATAAAAAAATGTATTTTTTGTGGTGTTGATATACTAAAACGCTCAAATGAAAGCATCAATACCTATTATAAACGAAAGTTTTGCAAATTGTCTTGCCAACATCAATGGAATGCGAAAAATAAAAGTAGCGATGTCAAATGTGATTTTTGTGGAATTTTATTAAGACGGAGAAACAGTGGCATCGGGGTTCATAATTTTTGTTCAGAACGTTGCCAATATAAATATTATTCTCAAACTCACACAAAAATCGCTTCGTGTAATTGGTGTGGGAAATCATTTACTAAAAAATTATCGGATCGTAAAACCAAAAGAGTATTTTGTACACGAAAATGCATGGGTGAGTGGCAATCTAAATATGTTATAGGAGAATTGTCCCCCAGTTGGAATGGGGGATCGTCTTCACTGAATCGTAGAATACGTAGTTTGGTGAAATATGTTACTTGGATGAAACGAGTTTATAATAGGGATAATTATACCTGTCAAGTGTGCGGAGATGCAGTTGGTGGAAATTTAAATGTGCACCATATTAAATCTCTTTCAAAAATTATCAAAGATTGTGGTATAAAATGTATTGCAGATGCCATCATTTGTTCCGAGTTGTGGGATATAGAAAATGGTGTAACAGTTTGTAAAAAATGTCATGCAATTAAACACAGGAGGAAATAGAATGATAATATCAAAAGAGCAATACAATAAACTTCCAAAAAATTTACAAGATTGCTTTGAACCTATGAAAAATATTCATCCTACGGTCAAACCCATTGCCCTCTGCAGATACCTCTGCCGTCTCATCACACCCCCAAAGGGATTAATCCTTGATCCTTTCGCGGGTTCTGGTTCCACTGGGGTTGCTGCTACTAATGAAGGGTTTGAAAGTATCCTGATTGAGTTAGAACATACATCGTGTGAAACTGCACGAATGAGGAATGGCTTACATTGATGAATACCGCAACGGAGCAAAACAATGATTGAACCAAACCGAATATACTGCGGGGATAATGTAAAAGTAATGCAAGATATCCCAGACGAAAGTATTGATCTGACGGTAACATCCCCACCATATGACAAACTGCGAATATATCAAGGCTATTCCTTTGATTTTGCACGAGTAGCACAGGAGTTATATCGTATAACAAAGAAGGGTGGTGTTGTTGTCTGGGTTGTTGGTGATGCCACAATTAAAGGAAGTGAAAGTGGAACTTCTTTTAGACAGGCACTTCATTTTAAAGAGATTGGATTCAATCTGCATGATACGATGATCTATGCGAAGAATAGCTATATGCCACTTACACACAATAGGTATGAGCAAGCGTTTGACTATATGTTTGCTTTCAGTAAAGGGAAACCCAACATATTCAATGCTATAAAAATACCTTCGGTTACCGCAGGGACAACCCGCAACCGTGGTGGTAGCAAGGCAAAAGAAGTCACATATTCAGAACGAGTGAGAAATGAAAAAACCGTGGTGTCTACGACAAAGCAGCATCCGAATATATTCTATTATGATGTCGGAAAAAATGATAAAACAGAACATAATGCACCATTCCCAGAACGGTTAGCAAATGATCACATCCTCTCTTGGAGCAACGAAGGTGACATTGTTTTAGATCCGTTCAATGGTTCTGGGACAACTACAAAAATGGCAAAGAAAAACAATCGCAAATTTATCGGAATCGACATCTCTCAACAATATTGTGATAATGCTATGGCACGATTAGAAATGTGATTTTAACATCCCTCTTTTCCCAACACCCAAACACCTTTAAATATTAATACAACTTATATTATAGTATGACAAACTTTGTTATACGAAGGTTAGGTGAAGATGTATTTTTGGACATTACAGGTATCAAACATATCCTCGTGACTAACAGTGGAACCCGCGCCGAGATACAATTATCAGAGGGGGATGTTATGATGCTGCGGGAGGCATTGCGATGACAAACATTACGATGATGAAACTATGCCCGTTGATGAGCAGGGGGATACACCCGGCAGATTGTTATAGTCATTGTATGGCTTACATCCCCCCAACCGATCACTACTTCGCTTGCACCCTTGAACTCACAATAAAAAACTACAGCGAGTTATGCAAGTCAGAACGCTACATCGAAGCCCCAGATACCCCGCAGGAAATGACTTGTGATGGGTGTGAGTATTACAAGAAGATCCAGTGCACTCCCATTCCTGCACGGTGTAAACTTATGGAGAGGAAAACATGACATCTAAAACAGAAAACCTAACCATCCTCAATGTCCCGCGAACCGTAGCAGGAGTACTCGAAGTCCTGGCAGACTACCAACCCCACACAATGCACGACATCGAACGCAAGTCCGACTTGCGACAACCCGAAGTAAGCCTTGCTATTGGAGGGGCATTAAGTGCGTATGTTACCGTGGAGGATGTGAAGCGAGTAACACCGGGTAGACCCGTTAAGATCGTAACAATGAAACACGAGGCATATGATGAGTATATCGACGCATGTCTTGCTTGCTTTGAAGCAGCGTATGATGTTGCGAAGGAGGCGGCGGGGGAGTTGCGAGGGAGATGAGAAATGATAATGCTCATATCGGAATTGTAGGAGCATTCGCGCTCTTTAGCGTGTCTATTGTTGCGATATTTTTTGGGGTTGCCGCGTATACAGTCATATCAAGTAGTTATCCGAGTTCCTATGATAACGTAACCATTCTTGACAAAACATCATATGATGTGTCACAAGGATTTTTTTCGTCCAGAGAAGGATTCTTTGTATTTACAGATAAAGGAAACTACGAGGTTGGAACTACTGGGAATGTTGCAGATGTATATGCATTGTATTCTCGTTTGAAGGTTGGACATACATATAACATAAAAGTATCTATGGGTTTGGTATTAGGAGCAGAGGAGGTGAAAGAGAGATGATCCAAAATCCCATAGATGATTTCAACGAACAATACAAGAAAATACAAACGGATTATGATCAGGAAGAACTAGACGAACTCCGCGAGCGAGAGCATACCAGATGGCAATTGAAATCCATAGCGGCGCGACTGGTTGGGTTTTTCATTAAAGTTTGGATTGCATATTGGATATTCTCACTTGCTTATATTGGGGCAAGAGAGTTGTGTAGACTTGATTATGCGTGGATTGGATTATATACAGTGTTGATATATTCGAGCTCGTGCATATGGATTATCTACGAAGCAATGTCCACAACGATATACAACCCAATTCGAGAGGATGCACAAAAAGGATTTGAAATCCTTGGTGGCAAACTCAAATGTGCGATAAAGGGTTGGAGAGAATGTAAGGTGGGGGAATAGTAATGAATGGATTAAGAACGTACATAAAAAAATTAATTTGCTGGAAATGTCGTCACTACACCACATTCTCACATAAGTGTGTGTTTGATCCATCACCCCGCGAAGAAGATAATACTTGTAAATTGTTTGAGCTAGATAGTGGGGGTTACGTGTGACTCCTAATGTAGATACCATACCCACAAAATATTCCCTAACCATTCTGGGCTACACCATCCCCTTAGAACCAGAACTGTTTGAAACACACGAAAAGATTGGATGGATATTATATGTCCTTATCTTTTTCTATACCTACACTATATTCAGTATCTTCTTGACTACTTACATTTGGTTGCTGGTGAATGTATTTGGATTCAGAGTTACTGGAACAATCCTTGGGATATGGGGGATGTGAGATGACAGACTACTACGTTGTGATAATTGAGAACAAACATGATAATACATCCCGCAGCGTCTTAAAGAATTTCCTGCGCAAGCGAACAAAGGTAGATATGGGAATAACACAGATTTCAGCAGAGGGTAAAACAGCAAAGGAAATACTCACAACTCTTTTTAGGATCGTGCAGGCTAATCCCCACCAATTCATTGGTGGGATACAGCCGTAATTCATGTCAACCACAAACTTTATTGTTCGTGGGGTTCTATAATTAATTACAATTACAAAAGAACAAAGCGGAAGATGCTGGTTCTCACGATTTTCATGTTTCTTCACCTGAAATATGTAATTGTGTAATTTCAATACCGGATTGGGGCTACAATCCGTTGGTGAAACTCCATAGATGCCCGTCAATTTATTGGCGGGAGTGGTCACATAACCAACTTTTCCCAACCCCACAGCAAAGCCTTAATATACTCTTACTACAAACATATTATAGGTGACTCAATGAGCATCACGACACAAGTTAGTTTCCCAAAAGAACGAGAAATCCAACTCTCGCGGATCTTCGCAAAGTGTCCCGATCTTGCCGAACTCGGCACTTCCGGGGCAATCTATAAGATCCTCTTCGATGCGATGGATCGTATCATCCCGCTTGAAAAGAAAGGTGACGCATAATGATCCTCGATGAACAAGACTACACAATTGAATTCTCCCTTCTCATGCCCAACGCCCAGAAAACAACTTCCTACCCCATCACGGTAAAGGCATCGTGCATGGAGGAAGCCCTTACAAAAGCAAAGGCCAAGTGGGAAGAAATCACATCGCAGTATAGCGTTAAGATTAACGCGGTTAAGAAATAACCGTTTCAATTTTTATTTTCTCTTTTAGGAATGTTTATTACATATTGCAGCATATTACTACATATGGTAACATTCTGTAAAGCGCGAACCGTAGCAAGGGGCGAAAAGATATTCCATGCTCCGAGGGATGCAGAGGGATATTTTGAGTGCACGGAGAAGCGCGATGAAGATGGGATTTTGAAGGAAGTTGTTTTTAGGAAGTATGAGGTATGACTGGCATACACGACTATTGGAAATCCAAGCGTCTGAACTATGATGATGTTTTATTCTCACACATAAAAGAACAAACCGCTTATATGGCAGATGTGGCTGGAGATAATGCTAGACAGTGTAAAGATAAAAATTCCGAAGAGTATCACTACTGGGCTGCATTCTCTGATATAGTGGGGAAATTCAATTCGCTGGCGGCATCGGAACACGTCGGGGAATTCGCGTTGGGAAAAAATCGTATTAAAGGTATGCTTGATGCAATGAATGTAATTTGCAACGGGGTATCGAAAGGGGATTTTTCAATCGGGGAACGATCATAATATGACGCTCTCCTTAATCTACGGTGCTGATGCAACCGGTAAATCCCTTCACTGCAAAACCCTCTGCGAAGCATCCGAGACTCCGCTTTACATCAGTCTTGAACTTAAAAACCGAAGAATGCTATCCCTCGATGCAAGAACTGGTGCAATGACGAAAGACACACCCTTTGATGTGTTTGAAGCAATCGTGTTGGAAAAAACTCCGAAATTTAATACCGATTTGATCGCCACTTACAATAAATTGGGTGAGGTGTTGGAGAAGATCCTTAATAATAAAGGATTTGATGGTAAACCGAAACACTATGATGTTGTTGTAATTGATGGCGTATCTGACTTGTCAAAGATGGCAGAGAAGATTGTAATTAAAGAGTTACAAAAGAAACAATCAACAAGACAGGAAATTGGAAAAAATGATCTTGCATCGTGGGAAGTCAGAAATAATCTTGCGTGTATGCCATTGGAACGACTTGCAAATTGGGCGCAAATAGAAAGCGTACATGTTATTGTCACTTCGCTTCTCACAGGAGAATATGTTAATGATACTAAGGTTGGTTATAAGATTGCGGTTCAGGATCGTATAAAAGAAAAGGCAAGTGCAATACAGGTGAAACTGTTAAAGGATGGTCGGGGGTATATTGCCGATTTCGAGAAAGTGCCAAACTGGGCAAACGATGGTAATCAAACCGTGAAGGTGATGCGTGGGGGTTTGGTTGCGGAGTTTGGCAAGAGGGGCTTATTATGACTTACTCGCCAGACACACCAGTGACTTATGAAGTATCAGTGCGTGTGTTCAGAAAGACATCAACACCAGCAGATGATAAATTACTCGCTTATACAAACATACCGTTCAAGACAATCAAAGAAGTGACGGACTGGATAGAGAAAGCAGGAGTGACTTTCATATGAGGCACGATAGATGGAGTGGGGGTGTATCATTATTTGCATAGACACACGCGAATGTTACCGCGATGAAATCAAAGCGAAGTTAGACAGGATAGGCAATGCCTCGGAAATATGCACCTTCTCCCAATGGACGGGGTGTGACTACTATGTTGTTAATTTGCATGGTTCGGCGTGCATCCAACGAAAAGACAGTGCTGCGGAGTTATGCTCTCAAATGGAAGAGTTGCGGTATGATGTGCTCCCACGGTTGATCAACTTCGCATCCGAACTCAATTCCAATCCTGTCTTACTCGTAGAAGAAACGCATACGATTGGTGACGTGGGGTATATCTTCCGAAGAGGAAAGAGAGGGGTATTTGTTGAGACTGGTTTGCACATCTCGTCTTACTACGGCTTTCTCCAAAGTGTGAGGTTGATGGGTATCGATGTTGTTACTACGAAGGGCTTATCAGAATCAATCTGGTATCTCTCTGCCTTGGATGGCTTTCTATCAAGGCAACACTATCCCAGGCATAACAAGTCTTACAAACCCCACCAGCAGGCGCTTGGGGCTTTGTGTTGTATTCCAACGATTGGCTCTAAAAGGGCAACGAAAGCACTTACAGAGTGTTCCATTGCAGAGATGCTTCATGCGAAGGAAGTTGAGGGGTTGACGAAAGTGCAGTTGGGGAAGGTTAAGAGAGTATTGAGGAGTAGATTGACATGACACCAGATGAAAAAACCGCACTCGCATTCTTTCTGATACTTCTGGCATTATTCGCTGGGGTAGCACTGGGAAACTTTTATGCATCATTTTCTATCCCGTCCTGTAAAGTGTGGGATTCCCCAAGATTATACGATCATATCCTCATAGCAGATGATGTGGTATGTACATCGTGGAATGAAGTGAATGCCACGTATTATCGCTATGATACTTTGGTGTTTAACGGGACAGAGTATATCGTGCAGAAAGTAGAGGTGGAGAATACGACAGCGAAGAGTATTATTGTTTGTAGTGGAGGGAGAGTATGACACACGATAAGATAAACCCGCTTGCTATTCTTGAAGCGTGTATCGAAAACGATATGGACGAATGCAAGTTTGTTTTTACAGACTGGAACGATGAGGGTGAAGTTGTTCTGGATTGTTTCGAGATTAAACTCATTATTGAAGAACTCCGCACAAACCCAGAGGCAGTTTGTGAGCGTGGAAGAAAAGAAGGGTGGTTGGAGTGATACTCTATGTTAACTGGGACAAGGACGATAAATATCATATTCATGTTGGCCCCGCAGTTCACAGATGTACTAAACAAATTAAACAAGAAATACCATTTGGTATCAACCCATGTATCAATTGTGACACGCACCAAACTGGCAAAGTTATAAGGTGTGATCCGTGAATGACACCCATTGAAATATGTTTGTCGCATCTAGCATTGGTATTAGATGGGGTTCCCCCACTATTGTTAATATGCGGTATTACAGGATTCTCATTGTGGGTAACACACGGGCTGTTCAATGGCGATTAAAATGACCCTCACAAAATACCCACACGAATATATCAACGTCCCATTTCTGGTGTTCGTTGCATCTCTAACCATACTCATAACATCCGTCATAGTTCCCTCGTGGTGGGTGAATACACAACCAATCGGTCTGATCGGTTTTTGCTGTTCTACGAATTGGTATGATGAGTTTATGTTTGCCCCATGGTATATTCAAATATTGAATTGGGTTTGGATAAAGATCATATGCCTCGTGGTAATGGCTATATCGGTATTATATCAGTTAATTCCTACTGGTGAAGAAAAGACGTGTGAGAATTGTAATAACTATAAGAGGAAAAAAGAATGAAACAAAAAACATGCATTTTATATTACGGTTTCGGAGTAACAATCCCCGAACGCATAGCAGACATTTCAGGCGATGGAACATGCATTGGTTTATTCACACCAGATGGGGGTTACAAGTCCTGCCGTGAAGCAATTGCTGCATTGAAATGCCCGAAGAAGAGAACAACTTGGTTGGAGGGATGAAAGACGATGAAAGTAATTCATAGCAACCCCAAAGAAACAGTCGGTATTGTAACTGAACTCGTAGGACTCACAACAGTGGGGGAGTTTGATCTTGCTATATTAGAAGAGTGGATCAAACAAGTGCGGGATGTATTCGGTGATGATGAGTATATCCACGTGCAGTTCAAGATGTCCGATGATGCAAGAGAACCTGGATATATGATTACCGCGTGTCACGGCAATACAGACCCCAAGATTGCAGTGTGCGGGACTTACAAGAAAGACGGGACAAAGTGGGAGAGTGGGTGATGACTTTCGATATTAAATCATACCAACAGTATCATCATGATATAAAAGTTGTTATAACTAAATCTCTCATAGAAAATTACTATAACGAAAACGGCGGGAAAGTGTATGTTTCATTCTCCGGTGGGTTGGATAGTAATGTCCTGCTTCACATTGCAAGGCAAGTAATACCCACAATGAAGGGGGTGTTCTCGAATACAGGATTGGAATATCCAGAGATTGTTAAGTTTGTCAAAACCTTTAATAATGTAGATATAGTAAAACCCAAGATGCGATTCGACGAGGTTATTGAGAAACATGGCTACCCCGTTGTGAGTAAGAGGATTTCCCGTTATATCAAAGACTTGCAAAACCCAACCGAAAATAATGTTAATGTCAGAAACTTGCGCCTCACTGGTATTAGCAGTGTAACACAACCTGGTAAACTTCAAAAATCAATGCAACTCCCCAAAAAGTGGTTATATCTTGTAGATGCCCCATTTAAGATATCTGATGTATGTTGTGATAAATTAAAGAAAGAACCACTTAATCGCTATGCGAAAGAAACCGGGTGTAAACGTATTATTGGTGTGATGGCAGATGAGAGTGATATGCGTATGCAGCAAGCACGTAGGGATGGATGGTCAGGAAAGGATTTACTACAACCTATGATTTTCTGGACACGCCTTGATGTTCTTGCATACACCAAACTTCATAATCTCCCATACTGCTCGGTGTATGGTGATATTAAAGATGGACAACACGGGCTTGAAACAACTGGAGAACACCGCACAGGTTGTATGTTCTGTATGTTTGGGGTTCACATGGAGAAGGGAGAGAATAGATTTCAGAGGATGAAGAAAACACACCCCAACCAATATAATTATTGTATGGATAAACTTGGGTGTGGAAAGGTATTGGATTTCATAGGAGTTAATAAATGACCCCTACCCCTTCCGAGAACCTCCGCAAGCACATCAATACCCGCACTCGCAAAACCGTTGCCCAGTTAGAAACAAAAGTTGGTTCTCTCAACCCACAAGAGAAGAAATCCCCCTCGCAGAAGCACAGCGAAGCGATGCGCAAGAAACTAAATCGCGGGGTTGTTCCACCGGCGCAGATTGGTTATGATTGCAACGACTGCTCTAAATACCCGTGTGGTGAAACAACAAAGACATGCTCGGAATCAACTCGTAAGAATCGCTGTGCCAAGTGTGGAATGGTGGTTGTGTATCGCTTTGTAGCAGAGGGTGAATGGCAGTATTGTTTGCCTTGCCGGGAGGGATTTAAACGAAAGTCGTAAACATGCATACCTGCAAACCCCCATTCGGGCAGGTGGGTGATATCCGCATTGACAGGAAAACCAAGTGGGGTAATCCATACCCACTTCCATGCGATACACCATCGTTGAGAAGTGCAGTGATTCGGAAGTATGAAGTCTGGGTGAAACAACAGATGGCAGAGGGGAAGTTAGACATTGATGAACTTGCGGGTGTTGCGAGGTTGGGGTGCCATTGCAAGCCTAAGGAATGCCACGGGGATGTTCTGGTGAGACTGCTTGGAGAGAAGTATAAACGGGAACAGACTACTTTGATATCGGAGGGATTTGAATGATGACAAGGAAAGACATGCAGCAAATATATGGAATGACAACAAAGGAAGACAGCATGGCTCTCGATACCATGTCCTGCATTCTCCATGCAGCAGAGCAAGGCGTGGCATTCGAGACTTACATGGATAGTGTGAGGGATTGTGGCAGGAAGAGGATTAGAATGATAAGCAAGGGGTTGGTTGCGGAATGACAAGCAATGTTGGTAAATTAACAGTGAAACAAATCCACGCAATCCACAGGAGCACAAACAACTTCGTTGGATTGATGAAATTGAAACTAATGGAGAATGCCGACAAGGGATTGTGGGATAAAGAATCGTATGAGTGTCTTCGTTCACGAGTGAACGATGAACTTATAGAATTGGATACAAAAATTGCATCTGGAGAATACTTGAACGCACGATTAGAATGTGCCAATGCTGCGAATTTCCTGATGATGATAAGTGATAATATATCATATGGGAAATTTGAGGAATTTAAGAAGGAGCGGTAGTAATGACTTCCTACAATTGTTGCGCCTACCCAGGTTGCTATATCAAAATCCCCTACGAAATCGGTGACACCCCAGAGAAGTATTGCGAGAAGCATCTGGGAAGAAATCGAAGCAATCTATTTACAACTCCACTACCAGTCGCTACAACCCCGATGGTAACATTCCGATGCAACGAGTGTCATGCCAAGCGTGACATTGATCGGGAATTGTGGATGGGTGGTGCTGTGCCATTGTGTTGCGAACAGAAGATGGTGTTTCATAAGGAGGTGTAGGGATGAACTCCATACAAGTTCTATTTGTACATTTTGGATTGACTATACTATCGCTAATGCTAACACTAATATTTGGAGCAATAGTTGGATTTCCATTCTTTTGTCTATCAACGGTTTGGACTGTATTGAAGTGGAATGACGTTAAACACGAGAATGATATTGTGTGGAGTGGATGAATGAAAATAGAACGTGAAAACATCGGACTAGACCTTGCCACCATCGCAACCATCATTTCCGTCGCCGGAGTCCTTACAAATAATTGCGCACTTGAACACATCGCGGCCATGTGGATCTGGCTACCAAGCAATCTCCTCTTCATCATCTACTTCTATGGCAGGGGCAAAGAGTGGTGGGTGGATGGTTTGAGTGCCAGGATGATATGCATTAATTACTGTGTGATGCTGATAAGTGGTATAGTCGGATTGATGCAGATTTATGGAGTGGTGTGAATGTGTGGAGATAAACCAATGTGCGGTGATATGAAACAAATCCCAAAAGCAAAAACAGCCCACGAATTATTACTCGAAAAACAATCAAAGACACAATCAACCATGTGGTTCAATGAAGAGCATTGCCCGGAATGCGAGGCTCCGATTTACACCGATGGTAAACTAGAGTGGTGCAAGGCGGGGTGTGGTAATAATGGAACGCGGGGTATTGACAGAGAGGGGTATATGGGATTTATAAGTGATGTTATCCGGTAGCACCCCAACCAATTAATCCTTTCAAATCCAACTATTAAACATGATACCAAAAGATCAACCCTGCAATTTTTTAGACACGTCAAAGAAATCAATAGTAGAATGCCGTGCTCATAGCGTGGGGAGTTGCCCCAAGAAGGTTTCGGTAGATAGAAAAAGAACCATCACCCAATTATGCTGGAGGGTGAGGAAATCTCCAAAGTAACTCTTTTCAGAAATCATCGCAACAGTATAAATACTATAGCGTGTCTATAGCATTTGTGGCAAAACGTAAAATTTCTTCTATACAATTATCAGAACCGGCAAAACTAAAATTGAAGCGTAAGAAGCGCGAATATGAAACCTACGAGGAATACCTGCGAAGGATAGGTGTTGTATGAAACGCCTGTTAATAGTTTTGTTAATTTTGTGTTTCGTACTTCCAGTCATAGCAGTATCTCCATATATCAACGATCCGATTACAGAAGATTCGTTCGTGTATAAGGAAGCATCAAAGTCGGAGATACAAACCCCCCCGCTAGTAACTATAGATATCACTCCCTTCCTATCAAGCGGGGCTAAATTAAATAGAAATATCCACGAGAAAGAACTTCCTTACAATCAAATGGTTACAAATCTCGTCGAGCACGTAAACAACGGGGTTAAGAAAATCAAGACAGTGCAGATATATCCAGAGTCTATTTTGGAAATGTCCGACGATGCCGAGACAATCAAGCAAACTATGGATGGTAGGGTGAGGCTTGAATTATATTACGGATATCAAACCGCAAAGCCGTGGGCGCAATATTACAAAGTAGAGAATTGCGACGCTACAAAATGTAGGGTTGTGAGGGCAGACTTTGCTACACGACAAGTCTGGATAGAAACAATCACAGTAGAAATTGCGAATGGGATAACCGGATTGCCCGAATATAATGACTTGCCCAAAGGAGTGAAGATATGAAACTCTCACATAAAATCCTCATAGGGTTAATCCTGATCGGGATGCTGGTTGTGCCGGTAAGTGCAACCGTTTATGGTGACAACTTCGCTCCTATAATGTCAAGCAATACCCTATCTAACGGCGTAACTGGCAATACAACGAGTGCGAGCAGCGAATATAATACGGGGGCTTATGGGGCGTGGGCGGCGTTTGACCGTAATATATATTCCAGCCCAACTCACGGGTGGGTTACAAAAGATAATATTGTTGCGGGTTGGCTACAGATAGAAATGCCAACGGGGAAGGTGCTTAAAAAATATACTTTGTCACAGAGTAATTTTTCGAGTCTTGCAGCCAACGCCCAAGCAGCTCCGAACCAGTGGAATGTTAATGCGTCAAATGATGGCACAACGTGGACGGTTTTGGATACGCAAACTGGTATTCCGTGGGATAATACCGCGAGTGTCCCTCAAACATTTACAATCTCAAATACCAACTCATATAAATTTTATCAGATTAATGCAACGGCAAATGCCACAAATCCTGCGGCGGCTCTCGGTATTGGGGAATGGTACTTATACGATGAACTGGTGGCATCGTTTACACCAGTTACTTCTACGGGGTCAAGTCCGTATGGAGTTACATTCACCGATACATCAACCGGGAGTCCGACAAGTTGGAACTGGAATATTACGGGATATGGAACTAATACATCAATATATTCAACTGCAAGCACATCACAGAACCCGCCGTTCACGTTCTTAACGGGCAATTTCACTGTTAATCTCACGGTTACAAATCCATACGGTTCAAACATCTCAACGCAGGTAACGTGGGTGAATGTAAGCACCCCCGCACCAGTTGCATCATTCACCCAAAACAAAACCAGTGGGCAATCCCCCCTTGCAGTTCTATTCACAGATACGTCAACGGCAAGACCGATGTTCTGGAATTGGTCTGTTAATAGTACCGACTGGACAACCCGCACATGGTATAACTACACCACATCAACCAATCTGGTTCAGACATTCACAACTGCCGGTATCTACAACGTCACCCTGTCAGTCCAGAATATAACTGAAAGTCCAGACATAAGTACAGTCCAACACGACGTTCTAGTTAATGCAACTCTCATCGCAGATTTCGTAGGAGCGCCACTATCGGGACACGCAACGACAGACGTATCTTTCGTTGATTTCTCTGTAGGTGGAGGAATATACTCGTGGGATTGGGACTTCGGAGATGGTGGTACTTCTACTGAAAGAAATCCAACCCATCCATACTCAACAACAGGAACCTTTGATGTGTCTTTAACTATAGATGGCGCAGATGGAACAAACACAACAACGATGCCGGGCTATATCACGATAACGGAAGCATCAGATATCAACCCAGACAGTACCTACCGGTTCAAACCCGATAACAACATCATTAGTAATCTCACGCTTTATAACCGTACAATAGAAATGGGTAATGTAAATAATGCCACGTATGCCTTGGGATCAACGCTTTTCGACAAAGATCATATTCGAGTTATGCGGGTGCTTCCGAATGCGACAACGTATGGTGATATCGTTCTTACGTCTTACTCTATGGACAACACCACCGGCATAGTGAATTGGAATGTCACCCGCCCCGGAGGATTTGCTCCCATTGCAGCATTCGTTCCGATACTGGATATCGAAATGTTTTATGATCGATATAGTCCCGGAGTTACCGGAGCAGCGTGGGGTAGTGGAACTTTGATCAATGGCACATACCGCAATTCGTTCCCGGTAACAAACTTATTAGATTCGCCACTAACATATTCGTGGACAACATACAGCAACTTCAGCGTTGATAATAACGCACCTATTCTCTTCGAGGATGCGGTTATATTTACCCCAATTGAATTAAACTTCACTCCGAACAGGTGGTTATGGGATTTCGGGGATGGAAATACAACACTCTTAACAACTCCGAGCAGCATAGCGCACATCTATTCGGGAACACCCAGTACGCTCAACCCCTCACTGACGGCATACATCATAGAAAACACAGCAGTAACAAACACCACGACATTGTATGGCGCGATTGTTACTGCATGGAATACAAGTTATGTTAAGGCAGATTTCTCCGCAACCCCAATCACCGGAACTCCCGGCGTTGCAGTTTCGTTTACTGATTTATCACAGTGGGGTAGTACAGATGCAGTAAGTGGTCGAACATACAATTGGAGTTTTGGCGATGGGTTGTATTCATCATCACCCTATTCGGATGTAACTGGAGATGTCTTGCATGTTTATCCAACAGTGGGCGTTTATTCCGTCAATCTCACTGTAAATAACACAATTGATTCTGATCATGTGGAAAAATTAAATCACATTACTGTCGCTATAAGTCAGGTTCAGCAAACAACGTGGTACACCCCAAAGCAAATAGGCATCACTGCGGTGTACCGCGATCCCGCAGGCATTCCCATTCCCAACACCACCCTCACCGTAACTGCAATTGGTTCGAGTATCCCGGCAACTGCAACAACTTCCACGGGAGAATCGTTACAGGCATTATATGGTATAAATCCTACCGCAGCAAACCTTATGCTCAACAACACACTTATCATGTCTGGCACAACCGGTGGTGATGGTTCGGTGGCGTTTATTGTAGTAGCAACTATATCATACTCGGTTGCAGTGACAGATCCAGCAACGGGACTGATATGGACAACGACTCTCTTCCCATCTGATCCAACAGGACTGTATACAGTGTGGGTGGGAGAACTGCCCTACACATCCCTTGGAAATACCACCCTGACTTATATGAATGCCACGCGGATATATTACACACAACCCGATATTGGCAATGTCACATTTCATATTGATTATCAGGATATAAGTGGATATACCACGAATGTCTTGTTTGAAGTTATTGATGCTGGTAATATGACTACGGTGTATAGTGCGAATCTTGGAGCACCAGGCACCGGTTTATTACAAGCGAATTACACACTGCCTAACAAGATGGGTTATACCTACTACTGGGGATATAATGCTACGAGGGATACACCGTGATTGCTATAACTCGCCCCCGCATTGTTTTACTGGTTATTGCAGCATTTGGATTGCTGGTATCCACCGCAAGTGCAGTTGTATCCTATGCTCCGGCATATTCGGGGTTGACAATGTATGGTGATTGTCCCGGCGGGGCGATGGTATGTCTTGGGTTTCCCATAGAGTTTGTCTATTTTTATAATTACATATCTATCGGATTCTTATTTCTCATAGCATCGTCTGCTTCGGAACGTAATTCATCATTCTTTGCGATTTTGCTACCATTGTTCGCTGGTTTGTTTGCATGGTGGAGATGGCTTGTTCTGCCGTCATTCGAGCAGGTGGGTGGGGTGATTATATGCTGCGCTGTGCTTGCCGTTGCGATTTATATAAAGAGTAAACAGCAGGAGAAGTTTGGTATCGCAGGGCCGGGGTCGCCCTTCCTCAACATCGTGTTCTGGATGGTGGTGGTTCAGGCATCGATTGGTTTTATTAATTCAATGGGGATGTTTGAATATAACGTGATGGTTACACCAGATGTATTCCAGAATGTCGTTCTCGCAGACACCGTGGCAATGCATGTGGGTGCGGGTGGGTTGTGGTCGGCAATCACATCGGTAGCATATCTCACAGGTGGGCTTGCAATATCGGCGCTAATGATGATGATAAATACTCTGCTGGCTATCGTGTACTTCAAGGGGTTGGTGCTGAGTATAATTCCATTCGCAGGAGGTATTCCGGTTGTGGAGAATATGCTCACGGTTATAACTGTAGGGATTGATGTTGTAATTATATTTGCGATATTCTTGTGGCATTACAAACCAGGAGCGGGTGAAACTGTATGAGTTCTCAATCTTTTATCGGGTATGCGATCATCATCGCGTTCTCGCTCATCATCTGGGGAATGGCTGGATATGCAATAGATTTGATAGTACCGTGGGGCAACAGATTTCTAATAGGGTACGCGCAAAGTCAGGATAGTTTAAACACGGCGCACCTATTACTTCAGATTGTCGTTTCATCGCCATTCATCGGACTGCTTTTGTGGGGCTATGATCATATCAACAATTCAAACTCTCAATCTGGAGGGGATAGATAGTGGCATCGGCACAGGCAAAAATGGAGGCGATGGCACTCTGGGTTGGGGGTTCAATTTTATGTCTGACAATGTCATTCTTCGGTACGCCATTATGGAGTATCATCAATGGCATCAATTCAGCATTCCATATCACCGGGGAAATGGGAATGAGCAATCTTCACAGCGTCCAGCCAATTCCAATGATCTACTACGGCTTCCTCGTCGTGTTCGAAATTGCCCTTATCGTCAGAACAGCCTTTGTGGTATGGAGCTCTGGTAGTTATGAATCGGGGTACTAATACACTACTCGATAGATTGCAGACATCCAACATAGCAACCTTCGTAGACAAACATCACCAGAGTATCTTTCTACTATGGATAGTGTTGTGTGCACTTGGCATTCTCATAACTCCTGTTGTTGCAATTCCGACAACAGGTGCAGCAACTCTAGTAGGAAGTAACAACGCCACACTTGCAGCGACAGGTGGTGGTGTAGATTGTTGGTTTACGTATGGTACTAATTCTGGCAATCACTACTGGATCACCCCAAACACCACAGCAGCCGCAGGAGTGTTTTCACAGAGGATACACTCTGCTCCATTGACGGGCAACACCTTATGGTATTATGCAGCGTGTGATGAAACGGGTTGTGATGCCGAACAGTCATTCTTCACCTTACCCGTCACTCCACTCCAACAGACAAACATGGGGGGGTTCTATCGCAACATAACGCAGAGTGGTTTTAATATTCCTAACATGGCTGCGAACTTGATAGGCCCGTATGTCTGGAATACCAACATCCCACTTGTGATCGTGTTCCTGCTTATCTTCATGCCCGTATTTGTTGGGATCTGGTTACGGAGCAGGAGTGCTATCATGGTGATGATTACAGGTTTCATCACTGGGAGTTTTATCCTGTATGCAGACAGGGGTTTGCAACTTGGGATTCCGCCTGATGTGGTGCAGGTGGCACAGGCGATGTGCTACGTGGCGTTCGCCGGGGCTGTGATTTATATATTGAAGAGATAACATTTTCTTTTTCCCGCGTGTGGGGTTCTGTTAACTTGGTGAGGGATAAAAATGAGTGTTAACCAGAGTGGGATAATCAATAGAAAGAACTCGATTTTTCCTTGGTATAACAAAATCAATCATAATATTATAATAATGGACTCCCCCAATAGTCAATTGAGGCAGAAACCCATGACGATTTGTATAGCAGCGATATCTAAAGATGGGGATGATGAGTGCATTGTGCTTGCAACGGATCATATGGTTTCGTTGGGAGAGGATATTCAGTTTGAACACAACATAAAAAAATACAAACGAATTAACAAAACAACCATTGCTTTATTATCTGGTCAATTTTTAATGTTTGATGATTTAATAAAATTATCAGACGAGAATTTATGCTATTCTAACATTGCAGAAGAAATATTGCAGAACTTTAAAAATATACGAAAAGAGAGAATAAAAAATGAAATTTTAGATAGGGCGCAAATAGACCGTGATTTCTTACTTTCTCGTTTATCTGAATCAGAAACAAGTCAAATAATGGGTGCACTTTTTAAACAAATATACGAATATAGCCTGAGCACAACAATCATATTAGCAGGGTTTGAAGGAAGTAAAGCCGTAATTGGCGAAATTTCTGAAGATGGAATTGAACATACCCGAGATATGTTCTTTACAACGATTGGAATTGGAGACATAGAAGCACACAATACTCTTCTCTATCAAAAGCACAATATTATAGATCCTGTTAGAAAAACAATTTATAATGTTTTCAAAGCGAAAAAGCATACAGAACATTTACCCGGAATTGGTAAAGATACAGAAATTTTAATCCTTAAACGAGATGGCTTAACAGAATTTACCGATTTGGAAATTCTTGAGAAATTATTTAAAAAAGAAAACGATTTTGGTAAGAATCACGAGGACTTAAATAAAATAAAAATTAATAGGTCACAGGAGGTTAATGATGTTAAAAAATAAGAAAAAAGTTACTAACGAAGATTATTTAAAAAAAGCATTGGATAAAATTATTAACCGGCCATATGATGATATGTTCAAGAGAAAAGTAAAGGGGAAACTATAGATCCCGATTTCACTCCTCTTTTTCGATAATTATTTTTTTCCCATCAATCTTCATTTTTAAGTTATCATTGGGTGCAAACGGAAACGCGCTATCTCTAACAAATTCACTTGGTAGATTTATGCTGTGCCGTGATTTTACGGCATATAGTTTGACCTTTGCTTGGTTCACCATAGTTATTCTTTGGGTTATACGGTATTTAATACTTTGGTGTATACCAAAGTGCACACATAAGTATAAATACATACAATAGTATATACTATAGTATACACCAACAAGAGGTAAACAAAATGACACAAACTTACGAACCATTAACAACAACCCGCGAGGAACGTGGTGAAGCCATCGCAAAACAGAACGGTCAGATTGCGCGACTTGATGACAACCATTACGCAGTTAAATCCCAATCGGGAAATGGAATTTATGAAGTAATGCAGACAGAGATCGGATGGAGATGCACATGCCCCGACCATCAAACACGCGGCGTAGAATGTAAACATATCATCTCCGTGAAATTAAGCTTTGCGATAAGAAAACACATTGAGAAAATCCGGATTGCACCGGTTAATTCAACGGCTGATATATGCGTATTCTGTGGTTCATCTCTCATTGTAAAGGACGGGGTGCGGCACAACCAATACGGCGACATACAGGTTTTCTACTGTAAGGAATGTAATCAGCACTTCACCTTAAACGCAGGATTCGAGGGTATGAAAACATTACCGCAGGATATTACAAGCGCGATGCAGCTCTACTTTAGCGGACTATCATTCAGGAATGTTACCAAGGCGCTCAAACTGCGTGGTGTAAATGTCTCTCACGTTGCTGTCTACAAGTGGATTAACAAATACACAACCCTGATGGAGCAATACATCGAGAAGATCCAACCTCAGGTATCCGACACATGGAGAGCGGATGAGATTTACATTAAGATCAAGGGTAATATGAAATACGTTTTCGCCGTGATGGATGATGAGACCAGATACTGGATCGCACAGGAAGTAGCGGGTTCAAAATTCAAGCACGACGCAGCAAAGATTTTCCGAGATGCACGGGAAATTACAGGAAAGAGGCCGAACGTCCTAATCACCGACGGACTCAAAGCTTATCACGATGCGTTTAATCAGGAATTTTTCCAAATGGCTCACCCCCAATCAAAACATATCAACGCGATTAAGATAACTGGCCATGCGAGTGATGCGAACAATAACAAGATGGAAAGAATCAACGGAGAAATCCGAGATAGGGAAAAGACAATGCGCGGCCTAAAGAAAGTCGATACAAAGGTTCTTCCCGGTATGCAGATTTATCATAACTTCATCCGGGGTCACGAAGCCCTAAAGGGTATGACACCCGCAGAGGCATGTGGAATTGTGGTTGAAGGAGATAATAAGTAGATGACTCTAATTCAGAATGCAAGCCAAATGGCGAAGGCAAAATAACTTTTTGACGATAAATCAAATCGGATGTTTTTAATATAATGTCTTTTATCTTTTAATCAATGAAAGCATCATTACTCATAATAGGTGTATTATGCATTTTATTTTTATATACTGTACCTGTTCCAATTTATCCTCAACCACATACCGTAATGGGCTCAAATACTTACACGGATTTTAGCACAGGACAGACATTACCATGTCCTCAATATTCGTCTTTGACCATATCTCAATTATCGGGATCTGTTTCAGATCCAGTAATTATGGGTGGCCTGAGTGCTTGCTCTATTATTATTGGGGGTCCGGCATATGAGTTATACACCGGTATATTTTATGTAGGGTGGATTATCGGTGCACTTTGTGTTTTATCCGGTTTTTCAAAATAAAAAAATGCTGTTTTTTAAAGTATCCCACGACAGTTAACACCATTTTTGATCCCACATAGAGTTAACAGAACCGCGTGTGGTAACCTTTATCAGTTGGTAACCTCAATAGATATATATGAAATACAAACCTTGCATTTTGTTCACAACTCTGGCAGTTGTATCGTTTTGCATCACGATGATAATGTATTACGGTGCGATATCATATCCTGATTTTAGTAGCGTATTTATTGTAATAGCACTAGCAACACAAATGTCAGTTATTTTTATAGTTGTTGCATATGTTTATGGGATTGATGGAATTGTAAGTGGTGAGTATAGAGAGGTGTGATTAAATGACAAAATTGGGATGTCTTATTAAGAAGAGTGCGGGAGGATATGCTACATTACCCGGTGGGTCGTTTGAAATCATATCGATTCTTGTTACACCACATAGTCGTGAAGGTATGAGTGCAAAGTGTACGGTATTTTCATATCTTTGTATTATTATTTCATATTTATCATTTGAAATTATAACTGATGTTCACAACCTTGTGGGATTTGCAGTAATGCTAATCGGTTCTATTATTCTGTCAGTTTGTATGATGCCTATCTACTCCGCATATTACGACTGCTACATTGAAGGTGATAACTGATGACAGAACAATACATAAAAAAAATCTGATGTGTTTAAAATGTTGCGCGCAAAGATCAGCGAGTGTATCAAAGGCAAAGATCAATCGCTAATGTTAATTGAACTGTTTGGAGATATTGGGAAATTACCAGTTGTTGGAGGTGAAAGAAATGGAAACTAACCTGTATAATGTTATTGAGTGGTATAAAAACCACGTTGTTGAAGTTGCAATGTTTGGATTGTTTTTCGGAATTATATTCGGAGCAGTTGCGCTCAGCAATCATATTAGAATAGTATAATGAAGGTGAAACAAGTGTCAACCAGAACTTACAAAACCGGCAAAACCTGGAACACCGGTTCTAAAAAGTATGCCATCTCCGACTCAAACGCCGAGATTGCTTTGAAGTATGGCAAGACGGTATCGCAGGGGATTGGAGAGATGGAGAGGTTGCTTGGGGGAAAGATGTATGGGAATTAAGTGGTACTTTCCGATTTACTTTGGGCTATTGATTTTAATAGTAATGGCGTGTCTGGCGATGCCAAGTGTGCTATCGTATAATATCCAACACGACAATGCTATTAATCAAAATCCCCAGTTTGAAGGGGAGGTGGGGTATGATAACCAGTGGAAAAATAATGACAGTGGTAATGGGTATTGCATTCGTCGCACTTATCGTAGCAGATGTACATGCATTATTTATCGCTAAAAGTTTTGTATGGTTTGCACTATTAACAGTCGGTGCTTGTATGACGAGTGTTGCTTGGATGGTTATGTACGAATCTTCATTCATGGTGAGGAGGACTAAAGAATGACACAACATATAATTAAACAAGTAGGGTCTGAAACAATCTGTCTGAATAGCAACGACCCGATTAGCAAAATTGGAGCAAAAACGTTATTCCTATTAGGGGTGCTATATTTGCCTATGATAATTTCAATATTATATTTATTTTTTACAGCCAAGGGTATAAATTCCGATTCTATAGACACGGTTTTATGGGTTGGGGCGTTTGGTATTACGGCAACGATACTTTATGTGTTATTCTATGATTCCATACTTGAATATGAACCTGCCTATTGCGTCTACATCGAAGGGCATTACGACACTTCAATCACAATCCCCAAAACAAATGATAAAACCGATCAAGATGAAATCTGCAAGGCTATGAATAAATTGGTTCCGGTTGCACAGGGGTTTGTCGATCATAGGAATAAGATTGAGAAAATTGTAGAGAAGTGTAGGTGAAAGAAAATACAGATTAAAATTAGATCAATTCCATTTTCTATCCAAAAACTTAATAACCCTATACAACCTTACTTTGCAGTAGGAGCATCAAATTATGCCGAACCGAAAAATTCGTAACACAAGGTTGGCCGCGAATGTAGGGAACGCCTTATATGATTCACGTACACCAATCCGTCTGGATGTGATGGGTAGTCGAGAAAGTGGAGTCGCGTGGTACAAGGAAACCAAAGAAGCACGTGATTTGAAAGAAGCAAGGATGATTAAGATGAAGGGGCTGTAATTATGCGAGGATGCACACGAAATCTACCAAGTAGCAGGGTTGTAAAAGACGCACGAGTCAAACCCGATAAAAAGAGGGTTTCTGGCTCAGGTGATGATGGTATTGCTGCTGGAAAAGATATGTACAAGCGCTTTTATGGTAAAGGCAAAAACAGGCGCTATGTAGGTGATGATTGATATGAGATACACTCTCAATCGGGGCAGTAATGATAAGGATGGCAAGGCCAGGAAAAGGGATACTCGCGATGCCGGTGATACTGCGGTGAAGGGTATTGTGGATGTTACTAAGATTGCCGTTGTGGGAAGCGTTGCTGCGGGGCTTATCGGAGGCGTGGGGGCAGCGTTTAAGAAGTAGGTTGGTGTGGGTATGGTGAAGAAGAACGGGAATAAAGATAGTGACGAACGGACTTTTAAAGATGGAGTTGATGTAACTGAAGAGGTGAAGGCACAAGAAGAATTGGATGAAATTGAAAGAAAATTGGATTTGGAACTTGCAGAGGAGCAAGGTTCAAAAGATTTAGAACAGTTTGGCGATCCAAATGTTAAACCCAAAAAGAAACCCGAAACCGCATTGGATAGAGAACTTGAAAACGTACTAAAATCGGACAAAGACCTTGCCGAAGAGAAACGCGACGAAGAGTTTAATGCGTGGGATGTGAAAGGCAACTTATCACTCGGAGAAATGAACAAAAGCAAAGCGGATGCGTTTACATTTGGTGAGCGTGTCAAGTCCGGTGTTAAATCCTTAGTATCAGATTTAAATTTCAAAAAAACCAAAGCGGGAGATTCCCCCATACGCAACCTGTTTGATGATCTCGCATCGGGGCAATTCTCAACCAAAGAAACCCGCACTTTCTCTCGTGGTGTGTCTGATTTGAAGGAGAAGGTTGCAGCAGAGCGTGGGGGAACCGGCAAACCTATCTATGGACTATACCCAGTATCCCAAGCGGGTAAGCGATCGAGTGGTAAATCTCAAGCAATGCCAAAACAATCCAAGCAAGCGCATACCCAAAAGCGACCAGTGCAGTCTGGTTCTCCAGTGTTTCGCAATCTGGGAAAAAGCAGCGCTGGTAACATTAAGTCAACCAACATGGATTTTGTCCAACCACTTTTCGGGAATCCCCCCAAAGTTGCGAAATCGAATCGTAAAATGCCAAATGCCAGAAAAGGCAATCCATATAATCTGAATTTCAGATTCTAACTTTTCTTTTTCCCCAAAGCAAGTCTTTCTCCAAAGTAAGACTTTCTCCAAAGGCTTTAATACAACACAATGCTATTCTCTTTTAAGTTGGTGAATGGTATGCCAGATATAAAAGTTTGCGAAGTAATTGCGTGGAGAGTGGGGTAGATGTTAAAGAATCCATTTGATAGATTTAAATTGTTGTTGGAACACGGCGCACAAGCATCAGATGATTATTATTCGTCTTCCGCTGGTGGGGGAGATACCACATACAGTGCACCGGCAGCGTCAGCACCGGCGGCATCCGCACCAGCATCATCAGCACCGTCGGCATCGGAAACCGGGGTGGATTCATACACGCCTTCTGTTCCGGCAACACCGGCACCACTCAGTAGGGCAGCCGGAGAAGCGTCACTTTCATCAAAGGCGTTTGTCGGAACACTGTCGGCATTGGGTGGTGGTGGATATGCGGGTGGTTTTAGTGGCAAAGGTGCGACAAAATCACAACCCGCACCCCGCCAGCCTGTTGTCCCATCTGGTCGTCTTGGTATGTCGTATAGCAGAGACACACCCCGATTTGCGAACGATGGTAAAAATCACGCCGATGTTCTCAGAAGCAAATTCAAACTGGGACTTGTCAGAAACCGGAGGCGGTAACAATGTCTAATCCCCCACCGGGTGCTGCGGGATGGCGCCCCGGTGGTGAAACCGAACAACAAAAAATAGCAGCACGACAACGAAACTTTAGAGCCGCACTAGCAGATCGTGCTCGATATGGATCTACGCCTCCTCAGGGAATTGGACAGTCAGCCCGTAGTGGTGGTGGTGGGGGTGCATTGGTCGGCGGACAACCAGCACCGGCGTATAGTGGCCCCGGTTCTGTGGTACATGCACAAGCAACACCGGCGTCGTATAGTGGCCCCGGTTCTGTGGTACATGCACAAGCAACAAATGTTGCATATCAGGCAGCACAAAACGCGCCATTAGCAACTGGTTCTGCCGCATGGTGGGCCATAGCAATCTCACAGGGAGTAGACGCGGCGAAAGCAGCAGCCGCACCGGCAGCGCCGGACACTGGGGTGGATTCATACACGCCTTCTGTTCCGGCAACACCGGCACCACTCAGTAGGGCAGCCGGAGAAGCGTCACTTTCATCAAAGGCATACGTTGGTACAAAATCTGCTTCTGCCGGTGGTGGATATGCTGGTGGTTTTAGTGGTGCTGGTGCAACCGCAGAGCAAGCATCAGCAGCAGCAGCAACGGCAGCAGCAGCAGGGGATCATGCAAGAGCAGCAGCCATTGTAGCAGCGACAGACCCAATCAAATCGGCACAATTCGCAATACAGCAAGTGCGTTCAGACGCGGCCATCGATGCTGGTATCATGGGTACTAACATACATGCCGTTGGAACGCCCGAATGGTGGATATTTGAAAAAGCATCCAGAACTCTAACGGCATCATCAAACGTGCGTGCAAGCCCCGCATCGATACCAACACCAATACCACAACCACAGATTGTAATAGCACCACCCGATCCAACAGGGTTGGGGTTGCCCGGCCCGATGGGAACAACCGTAACAAATATCTATGATATCATCAGACCACAACATAGGACTACGTTACCCGGCCCGATGGGAACAACTGTAAAGGGGTTATATGGTATATTTGGTACAACTTCGGTAGTCCCTAAAGAACCAGAACAATATCGGATGCCCCCCCGTAGTGGTGGTGGTGTTCTTGATACGATTGGTTTTGGGATGTTGGCACTTGGAACAGCAATGGCTACAAACACTGAGGATTTCTTTTCGGAAGTTGAAAAAAATATACCGTCTAATATTCCGTTCGTATCCACCAACCTTAAATTTATCACAGGTGTTGTAGAGGCAACACCACAGGTGGTATCTATGGTTCCACTCATAGGTGGTTCTGCATATGTTTTTGGTCGTGACGTTAAATGGGGAACATCACAGATAATTCCCACTGGGACGGAAATCGCAACGGGAATGTATGAACGTGCGATAGAAAAACCAGAAAGGACTGCTGGCAATATAGTTGGTGCTATGATTTTAGGAGAGGTTGGAATACCAAAAGCCGTCGAATCGATAAAATATCTCTCACCCACTGGTATTGATATTATAGAAATACCAGCATCAACGGGAGCACGTTCGACCATAGCCTATGCTTATACAAAACCATTCGCATCTGGTATGGAACAAGCGACTGCTAGAGGGACAATGGCATTATCAGCAGTATCAGAACCGGCAAAACTTATTGGTAGTCCATCACTTGCTGCACCGCCGGGATCAATAAATATTGTTGGTGGCAAAGTTCCGAGTTTTTCAAGTGTTGAGGTTGCGGTACAAACATATGATGCTCTTGCTGGTAGAAAAGGTTCGTTCCTACATGGGACTACCGATGTTAGGTTTGTCCAATCTTTGCTTGAAGAGGGAGAGGTTATAGTAGGCGCAGGAGCAAAAGGTACGGAACCACTCTATGTATCATCGGTTCCAGATGTGGTGTATCAACGTTTCTTATTGGGTGCACAAGAAGCACAACCCGGTTCTTCTGCTATCGTAAGAGTGACCGGAGCACCAAAAACGGTTACAGAAGCACTTGCGTATGAAGGTTCGATATATTCACCAGAATTAACACCCGGTTTATATCCCGGTGTAAAACCCCTTAGTGGTTGGACTGGAACACTATCACGCTTTTTTGGTTTACAACAGGAAATGATAGTTCCTGCTGGATCAAAACTTGCTGTTACCGATGTATCATTTATAGAGATTGGTGGTGTAAAAGTACCAATCATAGATGTTGTTGTTGGTAAAGCGAATATCCTGCAACGAGCAAAGGTTGGTATAAAACAGTTTGGATACCGAGCAAATGCGGCAACACTACCAGAAGTGGGATTGGGCAAACCAACGGAGTTTTTGAAAGGGTCGGATATTGTAATGCCAAATCCACTACAGGTTGGTTCGGAATGGACTGGAGCACAACGGGCTATTTTAGATCCATATATCAAAGAGATGGCAGCAAAACCTGGTGCGCCATTGGGACTAAAAGCAGTAGCGGCGGGTAGGGAAGCATTACCACTATTCCGAGAGGTTACATTTGTTCAGAGAGAACCCGTGGGTCAAATTCTTGCAGGAAAAGAAATGAGTGAATCTACCATTGCCAAAATATTTGAAAGTCGCGCTGCTATGGGAGAAGATGTTGTATCAGGCGGTTCAACAACTATACGTGCCAATCTTGGTAAGGGTTTCTTTGACAAGTCTATGATTGGGGATATAGATGCGTGGTTAAAATCAACTAAAGTTGCAGAGCAACAATCAAAAGAAATCGCCATTATTGCACGCGATCAACCATCTGCTGTAACATCCAGAGCACCCGGATTGCAAGAGGGGTTCCCCGTGGCAGAAGTTAGAATACAAGGGGCTGCACACCCTCTCACAGAATTGCATAGTATTGAGGCGTTTCCAACTGTTGCAAAAGCAGAAAATATAGGAACACTCGAAGCAGTTGGTGGTACAACAGTAACAGGCCCAAAAACTGGGTATACTGGTGGAGTCCTAAAGTCATCTGCTGCGTTCGATAACATCGCTCTGACACAGCGCCCCGGTGGTGTAATGGATATTGCACTAAATCCCAAAGGTATAAAACACGCCGTTGGTACATCCGCAGTTGCAAAAGAATCTGCATCATTATTCTATGGTCGTGATGTTGAAATAACTGGTATGAAACCGAGTTACGCTAAAGGTCGTGTAATGGAGAGGTATGCGAGTGCATTAGATGAACTTTTGAAAACACAGAAGGGGGAAGCCGCAAAGACCGTAAAGAGGTATCAGAGTGCTATTGAAATAAACCCGTTGGATTTGCCAGAAACAAAGGCTGCAAAAGCGAAAGCATACGCGGCATCTGGACAAGCACCATTATCGCAGATACTTGGTATTGATATAGGAGTGCCAACACCAAGAACCGCATACCCAGTACGCGCAGCAACAAGGTCAGTAGCACAAGCACCGGAATCAAGTGCGGCATACTCAATCATAGCGGCGTTGGGATTTGTAGTTCCACGGGCTATAACTCCCACTACAACCTATCCAGCGCAGCGTGATTACTCAACTAGTGAAATACCAACAAAGACGGTAATCACCAATTATCCGATTGGTGAAACACAAATAGACAAAAACGTTTCGGGATATTCATTTACAGGTGTTCCACAAAAGACTGGTGGTTATCCAGCAACGACACCGATAACAACCCATGATATACCGGTTGGTGATTACCCAGTAAGTGATTATCCACCAACCGATTATCCACCGTTTACCCCCCCACCAACAACCCCACCCACTACAACACCCACAACACCCCCCCCGCCACCAGAGAAAACAATAACGGAATATGCCCCGATGCGACAAATTCCGGTTCCATTGAAAACTTTTGAAATAAATAAAGAGAAAAAGAAAGAAGAGCAGAAATACAAAATGCAGACGAGAAAATACTTCCCCTTTGTGGAATGGTTCAGAGTGGGTGAGGGTGTAGAGTGGGAATCATTTATGGGAGTTGTGCCAACACGCTCTGCGCGGATAATCAAAAGCCATCCGAAGAGTATTCCGCCGGAGAAAACGCCGGATAAATTTTATTCGATGAAGGAATATGCACCGGTTCCAGTCAATATGAAGAACCCCGTACAATTCGGATTTCTCGAACGGTCTCTCGCATTTCACGCAGGGCAGAGATTATCGAAGCCACAGCAATTACAAAAAACAGCAATGCAACGCAGAACCGCGCCACCCACGAGAGTGATACAGAATAGACCCATCGTTGGTCAGACAAAGAAAAGCAAGCCGATCAAATTTGGTAGTAGAAAGAAAAGTATGAGGTTCTGATATGGAGCAAAAAAGCAAGCGCGTCGTCGCAAACATCCCAACGCGAATACTAGATGATCTCGTTAAGCACAATGAGATTTCTATAGATAGTCTGGGGCGTGCGCGGGGTTTCTCGTCGCATTATGCCAGGCTGTATGCGAAAAAAGATGAGAGGGTGAGATGATATGATTGCAAATTGGAACGCAGTTGTAAGCATTTGTGGCAAGTGGAACTGGCTCGGCTTGAATAAATGGGCAATTGCGCTCTTAAAGAGAGAGGAGTCCACCCTTGGAACTACGATTGCGTCTATAGAACTAAAAGAGGAAGGAACGCTATTTCTTCCGCACGCTGCAATGAATCATACGGCTGAAGTTCTCGGAACGGTTTATTCGGAACGCTTTGTTTTTGAATTTCCAACGATCCGACAATTCACTGATGATGAGTACGAAGCGTGGCATCGTGAGAGAGCGGTAAATATTGCGAAAGGTATTAGCGCCCCGAGTGAATCGGCATTCAATACAATCATGGAAAGCCACCACCATCACGGGGTTGAGTTCGGATGACTTCAAAAAACCCGGATTAGAAGATCGGATATGCGTTTGCAAAATCAAAATTATTGTGTGGAGAGCCAGTGCACGAGAGTGAGGTTAAAGCGCGAATTCATATTGGCAAAATGGATCGTGCTCTCCCTTGTCAAATCCTCGAACGATTGCATGGACATTATAAAACCCATACAGAAATGGCGTTTGTAGGTGGTGAGTGGGTACTTTCACCCACATCAAGCAGAAATCGCGCGCACAAAACCCCCACAGCCACAATCCCAAACCCAGCGCATACAACGCCACGTTCCCAAAATCCCAACAATCCCCCTGCTTCGTGGTGGGCTTACATCCGGGGCTAGTAGGACAGGTGGGCCAAAATTCCGCCAGTTTACCCAGTTCTCAGAACGTTTCAATGTTGGAAGGGGCATATCCCAAAGTGCCTTCTTTGACGGTGGAGAGAAATTATCCTTAAAGAAGCGTGGGATTATCTTTGGGAAACGGTGACACTCTTTTTTTTAAACATTTTTAACACCCACATAATCATTAAATAGTATTAAGTCAAACTATTAAGTATGACAAAATGTCCGAAGTGTTCTCACGAGTGGGAATATACTGGAGAGGCGAGGTATATCACTTGCCCGAAATGTAGGTCGCTGTTTAAGAATCCCAACTGGAAGGGCTTTGGGAAGGTGGAGAGGAAATAATGACAAAATGTATTGAATATTGGGAAAAATTAAAAAAAGAACCGGGGTTCTGTGGCTTGGGGTCTACATTAAAATCGCAACTTGACTATCTTGAATACACCGATGAGATTTCAGAGAAATTTGATATCCCAATTCGTGTTATTTACAAAAACGCTTCACACGGCGCGCTCAAACCCGTTTTGCGTTTCAGAAAGGGAAGTCAAGTTAGAGATAAAGCAACGGCCGCGATTGTAGAAACTATAAAAAATAAGCACGCGATAACGGGAAAATATATTAACAGCATTATTGGTTTTGATCAAAAACCAAAGAGGATGATTGAAGATCCAAAAGTAATTGTTGCTCCTATATCAGAACCACACAGAGAACAAATTAATAGTAACTCGGTTAAAGACAAAATAAGACTTCTTACGAGTGCTTTGACATCTGGACAGATGGATATTATTAATGAGGTTATTAAATTTGAAGGGTTAAATAATGAGTACGAGGCGATGGCACTTGTTATCAAATGGGCTGCCATGAGGATTGGGAAATGAAAGAAGTTGTAAAACGATATCCGAAAATACACGTAGACGTTCCAAAAACCATATCGTTGGAACAACAATATATGAATTTAAAACAAAGTAAAGAAACAGAGTTGAAAAATAACCTTGATTTTCTTACATTTCGCAATCTTGTGATAAAACAACTTATATTAAAAGCAGAGATGACGTATTCCCAAATTGGAGCGCAATTTCTACCACCATTGTGTGAAGATTCTATACGTATGATCGCCAAACAGATGGGTGTGCGTAGAAACCGTACTCATAATTATTCCGGATGGTCAGAAAATGATATAAATATACTAAAAAACGACTATGGAAAAATACCGAGTATACAGTTGGTGTATAAGTTTAATAGATCCATTGGAAGCGTGCATGTTAAAGCATCCCAACTTGGACTTACAAAGCAAGGGCCGGGCGCAAGGTATTCTAATGAGGATGATGAATTTATTAAAAACAATTTACATATGCCTTTGGAGGAAATGGCAACACATTTTTGTAGAACACCAAGGGGACTGAAAAGTCATATAAAAAAGATGGGGTTGTTTCTCGAAGGGTGGGTTGGCGAAACAAACCACTGGTCGGGATCTGAAGTACAATTTCTAATAGACAATCAACACCTTCGACGAAAAGAAATTCAGAAGTCGCTTAATAGGTCTGAAAAATCTATAATAAAAAAACAACGTAGATTGGGGATTGTATGTAAATACAAACACAATCGTTGACTGTGAAAAGAGGGATTGCTAAATATGACTCCAAAATGTCTGAACCCAAATACACATCCAAAATACACAACAATAAAATCAATGGGCTTCGGTTTCATCATCATAGGGTTTGCAATCTGGTTTGCATTTCTATTCCTTGTGATAACAGATCCAGATAATACCATTGAGTATCTCGGACTTCCTACTCTCGCAATGATAATTATGTATCTCGGTGCGGAAATAGAAGTCGTCCGACTCAACAATGAATTATTACGAGTACCTGGTGATCAACATTCCAAGCACCAAAACTAATATACCATCACAAACATCATCTATTATATGATGATTAAACCCACCCCCCTCATTTTTGCAATCCTGCTCCTGATCCTGCTCCCGTGTTTCGCAATACCAGTCTCTGCCGAGAACAGC
>Ga0307376_10000227_pt1 | contig 76041 bp, 84 predicted proteins | sample TR2MG_FD_202536 | JGI IMG/M metagenome (GOLD analysis project Ga0307376, IMG submission 202536) | Soil microbial communities from Risofladan, Vaasa, Finland - TR-2 | ecosystem: Environmental > Terrestrial > Soil > Coastal area > Acid sulfate soil | place: Finland: Risofladan, Vaasa | collected...
CACGTTCAACTGCGGCCAGATCAGCTCCGCCGCTATATACGCCCCCACCAGCATCCCCACAATGCCCCACACCACGGTCATCACGGTGAACTGGCGCACGACTTTGTAGTTGTAAGTCGCTTGCATGTGAAAATTACCTCCGTTGGGAAAGAATGCTTGTCTTCATCGCCGCAGGCCCGCAGCCTCAGCCCTCAAGGAATCCCCCGAGGCGTTTCGCGCCAGCAGGGACGGGCGTGCGGCCGTCTTGCTGTCCGCGTTCTCGCCAGGCGCCAGGCTGTCCAGGGTCGAGGCGAGGAGCGGAGAGTCGGTGCCGAGGGCCTTACGGTAGATCGCCAGCGAGCGGTGGTAGAGCGACACGGCGCGCGCATACTGGCCTTGTTTCACATAGAGCGCCGCGAGATCGTCGAGGCGCGAGGCTAGCGCCGGATGGTCGGGACCGTAGGTTTTCTCGGCGGCGGCGATGGCCTCCTTCATCGCCTGCACCGCGCAGTTCTCCTGCCCGTTCCGGATGTCGCCCGCGGAGGGGCGGCAGGCGACGCCTTGGGCATGGACGATGACGCCGGAACCGAGCAGCGTTATCAGCAGGGCCAAGAAGAGTAGCGTTCTCACCGTTTCGCTTTCCGTAAAGGGGCGGAAGCCGTCCGCCGATCGGCGATATCAGGATCACGATATCCACATAATATTATTATGCTACCCAAAATGAAACCCTGACGGATGTCAACTTTTACGTCGCGGCGATCGGACGCCGGCGCTACGCGGAGGCGTCGTTGCGGGCGAGGGCGTGCAAGCGCACCAGGTCGTTCAGACGGACCATCCTGCGCTCGGCGGTGATCAGTCCGTCTTCGTGGAAGCGGGTCAGGATCCGGCAGACGGTCTCCTCGGCCATCCCGAGGTAGTTGCCGATATCCTTGCGCGACATGCTCAGACGGAATTGTTTGGGCGAATAGTTCCGGCTGGCGAAGCGCCGCGACAGGCCGAGCAGGTAGGCGGCGAGGCGCTCCTCGGCTCGCCGCGTCCCGAGCAGGAGCATCAATTCCTCGTCCCGTCGGATCTGGCCGCTCATGATTTTCAGCATCTGGTACTGCACCGAGGGAATTTCCCGGGCGATCTCGTCCAGGCGGGAGGCTTCGACCTTGCAGACGGAGATGGTCTCCAGGGCTCTCGCCTCGCCGCTGTAGTGGCCCGAAGCGAGGGCGGAGAGACCGAGCAGCTCGCCGGCGATGTGAAAGCCGGTGATCTGCACGCGCCCGTCATCGCTGCTGACCGAGGTCTTGACCGAGCCGCTGCGGATCGCATAGACGTAGTCGAAGCGGTCTCCGGATCGGAACAGCACTTGGCCGCGTTTATAGACTTCCTTGCGCCTGACGATGCTGTCGAGCAGCGCCAGGTCGGATCCGTCCAGGCCCAGCGGCAGGCAGAGCTGATAGACGCCGCAGTTCTTGCAGGCGATCGGCGCGCAAGCCGTCCGGTCGGCAAGACGTGTCGGGACGATCGCCGGGCTGGACATGGGCGTGATCAGGAGAACGTGCGCCGCCGTCCTGCCGGCAACGACTCCGCCGACAGGATCGCGCCGGGCAGATCGGTGAGCCGGTACTTGCCGCTCTTCACCGCCAGGGCAAGCACCTCCAGCGTCTGCTTCTGCAGCAGCTCGACGATGCTGGCCTTGATCGGCGTCCACTTGACGTGCATCGGGCACGGAGTCTCGTCCGAGCAGACCTTGAGCCCCAGGACGCAATTCCCGGTCAGGCCCGGGCCCTCGATCAGGGTGAGAATCTGCATCAGATCGGTCTTCTCGCAGCCCTCGCGCAGGCAGTAGCCGCCCTGGCGGCCGCGGAAGGAATGGAGCAGCGCTCCCCGTTCGAGCGTCTGCAGCACCTTCGCCAGATAGGCCGGCGGCACGTTGAGATACTGGGCGATCATGCGCTTCAAGACGGGCACGCCGCGCGGCTGGGCGGCGACATAGATCAGGGCCTGGATGGCGTACTGGCTGGTGCGGGATAGGATCATGGGACGCGATTATGCAGCAATTCGCTAGCCGGCGGCCGCAGTCGTCAGCAACCGGCCGCGCGCCCGAGCGGCCCTCAGTCGTCCTCAAGATTCCGCAAGCTCGTGACCAGCGGCCCCCAGGCGGCCAGCGTCGCGACGATGAAGGCGAGCGCCAGTTCCCGGGACAGCGCCGGCCACTCCAGGCTGGTCAACGCGGTCGCGAGCAGTGCCGCCCCGAGCAGTATCTGCAGCAGGCCGCAATGGCGGGCCCAGGAGGCCGGGCGCCTGAACCGGCGCGAGTCGAAGCGGTCTATCAGTTCGAAGTGGCCGCGGTAACGGATCTCGAATCCGCACCAGAGAAATACCAGAGCGCAGAGGCAGAGGATCAGGGCACCCAGAATGACCATGGTTGACAGGCCCGCTCGCGATGGGGACGCCGGCCGTCATTTGGCGGCCGGAATTGACAATGTCATATTATGACATCGGTATCGACGATGCAAGCGCCCGCCGCGCAGCAGGGGCTAGATGTCGATTTCCAGGCCCTCGCGGGCGAGGATCACCGAGGGGTCGGCGGGGCCGTGGGAGAAATGCGAGAGGGCTTCGCCGAAGACCTGTTCGAGCTCGTCGTCGCTGCGCGTCGGCTCGTGGTGGGTACACACCAGCTGCTTCACGCCGCAACGGCGGGCGAGTTCGATCGACGAGTCGAAGGTGCCGTGGCCCCAGCCGCGCTTGGCCGGATACTCGGCCGCGGTGTAGGAGCAGTCGGCGATCAAGACGTCGGCGCCGCGCACCGCTTCGTCGATGGCGCGCTGCTTTTCCTCGATCAGCGTCTGGTACTCGTCGTAATCCTCGTCGCCGGGCTCGTAGATATTGAAGTAGGGCTCGTGGTCGCCGGTGAAGAACACCGACTTGCCGTTGCAGTCGATGCGGTAGCCGAGGTTGATTACCGGATGGTTGAGTATGGTGTTGCTCACCCGAGCGTCGCCGACTTCCACCACGGCGCCGACGCGCAGGGTCTGGTACTCGATCCGGGCGCGCATCTCCGCCTCGCGCACCGGGAAGTAGCTGTACTGCAACTGCACGCTCATCACCTGCTCGATGCCGGTGCCGGTGACGACATCGTGGGCGCCGCAAAGGCGCACGGAGTTGCCCGGGATGTAGAGCGGCGTGAAGAAGGGCAGGCCGTGGATGTGGTCCCAGTGGGTATGGGTGATGAACACGTTGGCGGCGATCGGCAGTTCCTTGAGCAGGGACTGCGCCAGGGCGAAGATCCCGGTGCCGCCGTCGAGGATGATCAGCTCGCCGGCATCGCTCCTGATCTCGATGCAGGTGGTGTTGCCGCCGTAGCGGAAGGTTTTCGGGCCCGGCGAGGGAATCGAACCGCGCACGCCCCAGAAGCGCACCTTCATTTGGACATTCCCGCCTGGGCGAAGGCCGCGGCGTCTTCGACCATTTTCTCGATGTCGCCCAGCGAGGCGACCACCCGGTCGAGGTCCGTGCCGAAGCGCGCAGGATTGATCGGCGACTCGCCTTCGCGGTAGGGGGTGTCCATGTCGCCGCTGCCGAGCTGTCTGCTGATCAGGTCGGCCATGCGCAGGCAGTCGTTCATGGCCGTGGCGGGTGCGTCGGACGAGTGATGGCTGCGGATGGAGTCGACCAGGGCCGCCGGGAATTTCCACTTGCCGGCGAGCATGGCACCGACCACGGTATGGTCGGCGCCGATCAGCTCGAGCTCCGCGCAGTGTGACGGCAGGGTGGTCTCCGCGCACCGGGCGAGCACCTGGCGGAACTGCTCGGGCATGAACTGGGCGAAGACGATCTTGCCGAAGTCGTGCAGCAGGCCGGCGATGTAGCAGTCGCCGGGATCGGCTTCGCCCGCCGCATACACGGAGCACAGCTGGCGCGAGAAAGCCGCCGTGGTCAGGGAATGCATCAGATAGCGCTGGATGTCGAAGCCGGCGGCGTTGGTCGTCGGCAGGATGCCGATGGCGGCGATCGACAGCGCCAGATTCTTGATGGTGTTCACACCGAGATAGACCACCGACTGGTTGATCGAGGTGATCTTGGTGGGCAGGCTCAATTGCGCCGAGTTGACCACCCTCAGGACCTTCAGGGTGATCACCGGATCCTTCTCGACGATGCCGACCAGCTCCCGCGGCGTGCAGTTGATGTTTCTCGTGATCTCGAGGATCTTCTGCACGCTCTTCGGGAAGGCCGGCATGCGCTCGACGACGATGCCTAGCTTCCGTTCAATCTCGGGTGCGATCTGTGTCATGTCAAGGGGCGACGGTTGGAATTCGGCTGTGCGTTGCGGGGGCTATGCGTCGCGCAGCCGGCATAGCCAGATTATGCCAGAACCTAGGATTTTCCTTTCAGCAGGAACCTGAGGTCCGCGAATGGGTTGTGGGTCGCGATCGCAGCCGTCGGAGTGCCCGAGGATGAGCCGGCACTCCGGTCGGACTCGAGGTGGCGTGAGTGCTCGTTGTCGTGGCAATAGACGCAGAGCAGCTCCCAGTTGCTGCCGTCCGGGGGATTGTTGTCGTGGTCGTGATCCCGGTGATGGACGGTGAGTTGCTGAAGGTTGTCGCGGGTGAACTCCCGGGTACAGCGGCCGCAGACCCAGGGATAGATATTGAGCGCCCGCTCCCGATAGCCACGCTCGCGCAGTTCGGCGTTGCGCCGCGCCTCGGCGACCACCCGGTCGAGCCTGTCCGGCGTCTTGCTCATGGTTCCCGCGCCGCCCCATTCATCTTGTCAGATCCCATCATAATGGATTTTCGCGCCTCCGGCCGGGCTGGTTCGTGGCACACTGGCGGCCCCGGAATCCGAGAGTCCCCCGGAGACATTCGATGCTGAGCTTCGTGCTATCGACGCTGACGTTCTTCATCGCCAGCTTCTATCTCAAGCGCCGCCTGGGCGACATGGATCTGCCCTCGGGCATGACGCGCAATCTCCTGGTGTTTACCCTGGCGCTGGCGATTTCTTACTTTATCGGTTTCATCGCCGACAAGCTGGTCGCCTAGTGCCCGTCGCCGGGGTGCCCGTAGCAGGCGCTAGACTGCCGGAGCATTTGCACCGTCTTTCCCCTGGCTTTATAGTCGCGGTTTCACCCCGAGCGCTAGTGGCCGCTCGCCTCTGATAGGAATCGTTTATGGATAACACCGGCCGCCGGGCCATCGCCACCTGGCTATTCGTCTGCTGTCTGATGGTGTTTGCGACGCTGATCGTCGGCGGCGTGACCCGGCTGACTCACTCCGGACTGTCCATCGTACAGTGGCAGCCGATCATCGGCACGGTGCCGCCGATCACCCGGGCCGACTGGCAGGATGCCTTCGCACAGTACCAGAAGACACCGGAATTCCAGCAGGTCAATCGGCGCATGGACCTCGGCGAATTCAAGCACATCTTCTGGTGGGAATACACGCACCGGCTGCTGGGCCGCAGCATCGGCCTGGTGTTTCTGCTGCCCTTCCTCTATTTCCTGGCGCGGCGCCGCATCGACCGAGAGCTCGCGCCCAAGCTCGCGGGCATCTTCGTGCTCGGCGGACTGCAGGGGGCGATGGGCTGGTACATGGTGAAAAGCGGCCTGGTCGACGATCCGCGCGTCAGCCAATACCGGCTGGCCGCGCATCTGGGTCTGGCCTTCATCATTTTCACGGCGATGTTCTGGGTCGCGCTCGGGGTTCTGAATGAGCGCGCGAGGGCGGTGTCGCGCCCGGGCAATCGCGGGCTGGAGTCGCTGCGGCGCTTCGCCGCCTGGCTGGCGCTGACCGTCTTCCTGATGGTCGAGGCCGGGGCCTTCGTCGCCGGCTTGCACGGCGGGCTGGCCTACAATACCTTTCCCTCGATGAACGGCTATTTCGTGCCGCCGGACATGTTCGCCCTCAAGCCCTGGTTTTCCAATTTCTTCAACAATCCGAGTGCGGCACAGTTCGACCACCGGTTGATCGCTTGGCTGCTGATCCTGATGGTGCCCGTCTTCTGGCTGCGTTCGCTCCGGACGGCGCTGACGCCGCGGGCGCGGCTGGCGGCCAATCTGCTGCTGCTGGCGTTTGCGTTGCAGATCGCGCTCGGCATCAGCACCCTGCTGCTGGTGGTGCCCGTGCCGCTCGCCGCCCTCCATCAGGCCGGGGCCATGGTGCTATTCGCAACCGTGCTCTGGGTGAACCACGAACTGCGCGTGCCCCGCTGAGCGGGCTTACACCTCCAGATTGTCGATCAGGCGCGTGCTGCCGAGCAGTGCCGCGCCCAGCACCACTAGCGCGGTATCGCCGACGTCCGGCGCTTGCAGGTCGAGCTGCCGGCGGATCGCGACGTAGTTCGGCTGCCAACCGTGGGCCCGCAGTTCCGCCATCGCCGAGTGCTCCAGCCTTGAGAAATCCCGCTCGCCTTTGATGATAGTCTCACGCACGCGCATCAGTTCGCGATGCAAGCGCGGGGCCTCGGCGCGTTCCTGCGCGGAGAGAAAGCCGTTGCGCGAGGATAGCGCCAGGCCGTCGGCGGCGCGCACCGTGTCGGCGGCAACGATCTCGATGGGCAGGGCGAGATCCCGCGTCATGTTGGAGAGCACCATCATCTGCTGGTAGTCCTTCTTGCCGAACAGGGCCACCTGCGGCTGGGCGATATTGAACAGCTTCAGTACCACGGTGGTGACGCCGCGGAAATGGCCGGGACGGAACTCGCCTTCGAGGATGTTGATCTGATCGGCCGGCGGCTCGACGTAATACTGCTGCGGCGTCGGGTACATCTCGGCCTCGCAGGGCGCGAACAGGTGGTCGACGCCTGCGGCGGAGAGCCGCTCGCAGTCTTGCGCGAAGGTGCGCGGATATTTTTCGAAATCCTCGCCGGGTCGGAACTGCAGGCGGTTGACGAAGATCGAGACCAGCACCGTGTTGCCGTGTGCTCGCGCCTGATGCATCAGGGAGATGTGGCCGTCGTGGAGGTTGCCCATGGTTGGCACCAGGACCACGCGGCCGGCGTGTTTCAGGCCGGCGCGCAGGCCGGCGATGGTGTCGTGGATGATCATGTTGGCGGGATTCAATAGCAATGTTCGGCGGCGGGGAAAGCGCCGTCCTTGACCGCGGCGACGTAGGCCCCGACCGCGGCGTCGATGCTCTCGGCGCCGGTCATGAAGTTCCTGACGAAGCGGGCCGTCTTGCCAGGATAGATGCCCAGCATGTCGTGCAGCACCAGCACCTGGCCCGAGCAGTCGGGGCCCGCGCCGATGCCGACGGTGGGGATGTCGAGCAGCCCGGTCAGCTCCGCGCCCAGCTGGGCGGGGATCATCTCGATCAGCAGCAGCGCGGCCCCCGCCTGCTGCAACGCCAGGGCGTCGTCCTTCATGCGCTGGGCGTTTTCCTCGCCCTTGCCCTGCACCCGGTAGCCGCCCAGGGCGTGCACCGACTGCGGCGTCAGGCCTAGGTGGGCCCAGACCGGCACGCCGCGCTCGGAGAGGAAGCGGACGGTGTCGGCCATCACCGCGCCGCCTTCGAGCTTCACCATCTGGGCGCCCGCGGCCATCAGCCGGCAGGCGTTCCGCAGCGCCTGCTCCGGGCTCTCCTGGTACGAGCCCCAGGGCATGTCGGCGGCGACGAAGGCGCGCTTCGTCCCGCGCGCCACGCATTCGGTGTGATAGACCATCTGCTCCATCGTGACCGGCAGCGTGGTGCTGTGGCCTTGCAGCACGTTGCCCAGCGAGTCGCCGATCAGGATCGCGTCCACGCCGCAGCGATCGAGCAGTGCGGCAAAGCTCGCGTCGTAGCCGGTGAGGGTGGCGATCTTTTCGCCGGCCGCGCGCATGCGCGCGAATTCTGAGAGCGTCACCGGTTTTTCGTTGGCAAGATAGCTCATGCGGGGACCTCTAACGGATATTGAAAATGGACGGCGCCCAGGATACACAAAGCCGCTCGGAATATATTGAGCGGGATCATGCCACGATCCGGGCGACGTCCTGGCCGCGGCAGGAGGCGAGCAGCTCGCTCACCCCGCCGTGCCCGGGGATGCTGCACTCGGGAGCGATCTCGGCCAGGGGTGCCAGCACGAAGGCGCGTTCGTGCATGCGCGGATGGGGCAGGGTCAGCCGCGCCTCGTTCATCCGGGATTCGCCGTACAGCAGCAGATCGAGATCGAGGGTGCGCGGCGCATTCTTCACGCTGCGGCTGCGGCCGAAGCGCGCTTCGATGGCGAACAGCGCTTCGAGCAGGGCGAGCGGGGCGAGTGCGGTATCCAGCGCCGCCACCGCGTTGATGAAGTCCGGCTGATGTTTCAGGCCCAGCGGCGCGGTTTGGTACAGGGAGGAGGCGGCGATCAGCGCCGACTCGGGAATTTCGGATAGTGCCGCGAGGGCGGCTCTGACGGTTGCCGCCGGGTGCCCGAGATTGGCGCCCAGGGCGACGTAAGCGCGGATCATGCCTCCGGTTCCGCCGAGCCGGCCTCGCGACCCTTGCCCCCCGGGGCGCGCCTGCGGCGGCGCTTCTTCGGCCCCGTCTCGGGCAGCAGCATGGCCATCCTGGCTTCGCCCTCGGCGTTCTGGAAGTCGGTCCACCAGTTTGCCAATTCCATCGGCACCTCGCCGCTTTGCGCGCGCAGCAGCAGGAAATCGTAGCCGGCGCGCAGTCGCGGCTGCTCCAATAGGCGCAGCGCGGTCTTGCCCGAGCGCTTCTCGAAGCGCGGCTGTAGCGCCCAGATGTCCTTGACGTCGCCGCTGATGCGGCGGGTGATCGCGAGTTTTTCGGACTGCTGGTCGAGCACCTCGTCCATCGCCTCGAACAACGCCGGCATCTTCACCTCGCCGCGCTTGATCCGCGCCTGCCAGTTGGCCAGCACCTCGCTCCAGAGCAGGGTGGCGAAGAGGAAGCCGGGCGAGGTCGGCTTGCCCTCGCGGATGCGGAGGTCGGTGCTGGCCAGCGCCAGCATCACGAACTTCTCGCCCATCGGCTGATCCAGGATGACGTCGAGCAGCGGCAGCAGGCCGTGGTGCAGGCCTTCGTCGCGCAGGCGCTTGACGCACTCGACGGCGTGGCCGGAAAAGAGCAGCTTCAGCATCTCGTCGAACACCCGGGCGGCCGGTACGTTCTCCATCAGCGAGGCCATGTCGCGGATCGGGGTGCGCGCCTCGGGATCGATGACCAGCCCCAGCTTCGCCGACAGGCGGATGGCGCGCAGCATCCGCACCGGGTCCTCGCGGTAGCGCGCGCGTGGCTCGCCGATGATGCGCAGCGTCTTCTGCTTCAGGTCGGCGACGCCGTGGTGATAGTCGAGCACGGTCTCGCTCGCGGGGTCATAGAACAGCGCGTTGATGGTGAAATCGCGGCGCGCCGCGTCGTCGGCCTGAGAGCCCCAGACGTTGTCGCGCAGGACGCGGCCGTGCTCGTCCTTCTGGGTGTCGGCATCGTGGGCGGCGCGGAAGGTGGATACCTCCAGGGTCTCGGCGCCTTGCATCACATGGACGATCTGAAAGCGCCGGCCGATGATGCGCGCACGCCGGAACAGGGCGCGCACCTCATCCGGCGTGGCGTCGGTGGCGATATCGAAATCCTTGGGGGGGATGCCGGCGATCAGGTCTCTGACCGCGCCGCCGACCACGTAGGCGCGATGGCCCGCCTGCTGCAGCGCCTCGCAGGTGCGGCGGGCGCCGACGGAAATGTGTTCGCGGCGGATACCGTGGCGCGCGACCGGAATCACCGCCGGCTCGCGGCTGGCGGGCGCGGCGGCGACGCGGAATACACGGCGCAGAAGCTTGCGGATCATTCAGCGCTGCCCGTATCGACCGAAACCACCCTTGTCGCTGCGAGGCCGAAGGCCGTGGCAGTCTGGAGATTGCTTCGTCGCTCGGCTCCTCGCAATGACGGGCCGTCATTGCGAGGCCCGTAGGGCTGTGGCAATCGCAATGACGGGGTTGGTGGAGGGTTCATGGAGAGCGGGCCGAGGCGGGGGAATCTTTGAAGGGCGCAATGATACCGGAACTGTCGCCCCCCGGCAGCGGGCTATCTCAGGCTGATGATCGGCCAGCCTTGCTCGCCGGCGTGGCGGCGCAGGGTCGGGTCGGGATCGACCGCGACCGGGTGACTCACCCTGGCCAGGAGCGGCAGGTCGTTCAAGGAGTCGCTGTAGAAGAAGCTGCGCCCGAAGCTGCCCCACCACAGGCCGAGCGCTTCGAGCCAGGCCTCGACGCGCTCGACCTTGCCATCGCGGAAGGACGGCAGTCCGCGCGCCCGGCCGCTGAAGCGGCCGCTGCCGGTCTCCTGGGCGGCGACGGTGGCGATCAGGTGGCCGACGCCGAACTCGCGCGCGATCGGGCCGGTGACGAAGCTGTTGGTGGCGGTGACGATGGCGGTGAGCGCCCCCTCGCCGACATGGCGCCCGACCAGGGCCTGCGCCGTCGTCCCGATCATCGGGCGGATGCGCGTGGCCATGAACTCCTGATGCCAGCGGTCGAGCTCATGGCGTTCGTGGCGCGACAGGGGCATCAGCTGAAAATCGAGGAAGGCGTGGATGTCCAGGGTGCCGGCCTGATAGTGTTCATAGAATTCCTGGTTCTTCGCTTCCTGCACCTCGCGGTCGAGCACCCCCTTGTCGATCAGGAACTGCGCCCATTCGAAGTCGCTGTCGCCAGAGAGCAGCGTGTTGTCGAGGTCGAATAGCACGAGGTCCATGGTCAAGGCTCCAGGGTGGATTGCAGTATTTCGCGCAGTAGCGGCAGGGTCAGCGGCCGTTGCTGTTCCAGCGAGACGCGGTCGAGCGCATCGAGCACCGCCAGCAGAGAGGGCAGATCGCGGCGGCCGTGGCGCAGCAGATAATCGATCAGGCTCTCTTCGACGCGCATGCCGCGGGCCCGGCCGTGGCGTCTCAGCGCATCGGCCTTGTCCGAATCCGACAGCGGTTTGACCTCATAGACCAGGGTGGCGCCGATGCGGGTGCGCAGATCCTCGCGCAGCGCAAGGTGGAGCGGCGGAATCGGGCCGGCCAGGAGCAGCGCCAGGCCGGCCAGGCGGGCGGCGTTGAAGGTGCGGAACAAGGTGATCTGGGCGGTCTCGGAGAGGCGATCGACGTCATCGACGATCAACAGGCTGCCCGGCAGGGGGACTAGCTCCCTGCCGAGCGCGGCGCCGTCGATCTGCAGCACCGGGCGGCCACGGGCACGGGCGTGCGCATAGGCGCCGCTGAGCAGGTGGCTGCGGCCGCTGCCTGATGGCCCCCAGAGGTAGACCTGGTCGAATACGCCGGGATCGGCGAGCCCGGCCAGGCGCGCGAGCAGTTCGGCGTTGCCGCCGACGACGAAATTGTCGAGGCCGGGCGGCTCGTCCGGCCGGATGTCGAGCAGCAGCTGGTGGCGCGTCACGAATGATCCTCGCCGCGGTAGAGGCGGCTCGCCAGGTAGAGGGTTCTGACCTCGCGCAGGCCCACCAGCAGGGCCGCAGAGACCGGCAGCGCCAGGAGCACGCCGAAAAAGCCGAACAGCTGACCGAAGGCGAGCAGGGCGAAGATCACCGCCAAGGGGTGCAGGCCGATGCGCTTGCCGACCAGCCACGGCGTCAGGATGAAGCTCTCCAGCCCCTGGCCGATGCCGTAGACCGCCAGCACGCCGAGGACCGGCGCCATGCCCGAAAACTGCAGCGCCGCCACCGTCAGCGCCAGGGTGAAGCCGGTGGCGAAGCCCAGGTAGGGGATGAACACCAAGAGGCCGGTGAGCATGCCCACCGGCAGCGCGAAGCCGATGCCGGCGGCCCACAGGCCGAGGCTGTAATAGAGCGACAGCGCCAGCATCACCGAGAGCTGGCCGCGCAGGAATTCGGCCAGGACGGCGTTGATCTCGCGCACGATGGCCAGCGTCTTGGCGTGCCAAGGGCGCGGGATGGCGGAGCCCAGGCGGGCGAGCAACTCATGCCAGTCGCGCAGCAGGTAGAACATCACCACCGGCGCCAGCAGCAGGTTGGCGACGATGCCGAACAGGGCGATACCGCCGATCTTGAGCGAGGCCAGCAGCTTCTGCGCGATCAACTGGGTGCTGTCGCGGTTGGCGGCGAGCAGTCCCGGCAGCGCCGCCGGGTCGAACTTCAACTGGATGCCGAAGCGTTCCTTGAGCCAGGGCGTCAGTTGCTCGTTCAGCAGCCTGATGCCATCGGGCAGGCGCGCCATCAGCTGTTGCGCCTCCTGGTTCACCAGCGGCAGCAGGATCAGCGCCAGCAGCGCCAGGATCGCGGAGAGCAGCAGCATCACCAACAGCACGCCGACGAGGCGCGGCAGGCCGTAGCGTTCCAGGCGCTCGACCAGCGGCGCGCAGATGTAGGCGAGGATGCCGGCGAGCAGGAAGGGAGCGAGGATCGGGCCGAGCAGAAACAGCAGCCACAGGACGGCTAGGCCGAGCACGCTCCAGATCAGGGTTTGCAGGCGGTCGGCGCGTTCTGGGGTCATTTCCGGTAGAATCGGCGGGTGATTATCGCGGCCGCGGGGTGGCAGATAGCCGACGCCCGGTGCCGCGAAAAGACGACACTTTAGCCGCCAGCCCGCAGGAACTCAAATGGCTTCATCTTCTTCCCCGAGCAATCCGCCGCTCACCTATCGCGACGCCGGCGTCGATATCGATGCCGGAGACGCCCTGGTCGAGCGGATCAAGCCCTTTGCCCGCCGGACCATGCGTCCCGAGGTGCTGGCCGGCATCGGCGGCTTCGGCGCGCTGTTCGAGCTCTCCAAGAAATACCGCGAGCCGGTCCTGGTCTCGGGCACCGACGGCGTCGGCACCAAGCTCAAGCTCGCCTTCCAGCTCGACCGCCACGACGGCGTCGGCCAGGATCTGGTGGCGATGAGCGTCAATGACATCCTGGTGCAGGGCGCCGAGCCGCTGTTCTTCCTCGACTACTTCGCCTGCGGCAGGCTCGACATCGGCACCGCCGCGAGCGTCATCCAGGGCATCGCCAGGGGCTGCGAACTGGCCGGCTGCGCCCTGATCGGCGGCGAGACGGCGGAGATGCCGAGCATGTACCCGGACGGCGAGTACGATCTCGCCGGCTTCGCCGTCGGCGCCGTGGAGAAGTCTCGGATCATCGACGGCGGTACCATCGCGCCGGGCGACGCGGTGCTGGGTCTCGCTTCCAGCGGCGCACACTCCAACGGCTATTCGCTGATCCGGAAGATCCTCGCGCGCGCCGGCGTCACCGCCGCGGACTACGCCGCCGACTTCCACGGCCGCCCGTTCGTCGACGCGCTGATGGCGCCGACGCGCATCTACGTGAAGCCGCTGCTGGCGCTGATCGAGGCGTTGCCGGTGAAGGGCATGGCGCACATCACCGGTGGCGGCCTGACCGAGAACCTGCCGCGCATCCTGCCCGAGCCCCTCGCCGCGACCCTCGACCGCCGGCTGTGGCCGCTGCCGCCGCTGTTCCGGTGGCTGCAGCGCGAAGGCCAGGTCGCCGACGCCGAGATGCATCGCGTCTTCAACTGCGGCATCGGCATGGCGGTGATCGTCGCTGCAGAGCACGCGGCTGCCGCCACCGAGCTGCTCCAGGCGGCAGGCGAGACGGTCCATGTGATCGGCAGCATCGTGCAACGCGGCGCGGGCCAGGCGCAAACCGCGGTGGTCTGAGCGGCGGGCGCCTCACGCCGCCATGGCGGGAAAGCGGAGCAGGAGGCCGAAGCCCCGGCCGTCCAGCCCGCGGTCCAGTTTGATCTCGGCGCCGTGCGCGCTGGCGATGCGCCGGACGATCGACAGTCCGAGCCCGCTTCCGGGCGCGGGGTGGCCGCCGACCCGGTAGAACCGGTCGAATACCCGGGCTTGGGCCTCGGGCGGGATGCCCGGACCGTTGTCCCTGACCGCGAGCACGATCCGCCCTCCGGCACGGGCGACGTTGAGCGCCACCCGGCCGCCGGCCGGCGTGTAGCGCAGCGCGTTGTCGATCAGGTTGCCGATCAGGACATCTAAGGTCGTGCTGTCGCCGCTCACCAGGCAAGCGGCCTCGGCCGCCACGCCGAGCTCGATGTCCTTGCCCACGGCCTGGTCCGCGTAACGCGCCGCGCACTGCGCTGTGAGCTCACCCAGCTCGACCGGCGCCCAGACGCTCCTGTCGGGATGATCGATGCGCGCGAGCAGCAGCAGTTGTTCGACCAGGTGGGTGGTCCGATCGACCCCCGCGACGATGTTGCGCACCGCCGTCCGTCGCTGCCCGGGATCCTGCGCCGCGAGCGCTACTTCGGCCTGCACCTTGATCGCCGCCAGCGGCGTGCGCAATTCGTGCGCGGCGTCGGCGGTGAAGCGGCGTTCCTTGTCGAGGGAAGCGGCCAGCTTCTGCAGCAGCTGGTTCAGGGAATCGATCAGCGGCAGCGTCTCGGCCGGGACCTGGTCTACGGTGATCCGATCGAGATTGTCCGCGTCGCGGGCGGCGATCGCTCGCGACAGGGCAGCCAGCGGCCTGAAGCCGCGTCCGATGCTGAACCAGATCAGCAGGGCCAGGGCGGGCAGGGCGTAGAGCAGGGGCATCAGCATCCGTCCGGTGACGTGAGCCGCCAGGTCTTCCCGAACCTGCAGCCGCTCGAACACGCGCACCTGGAGCCCGCGCTGCTCTTGCCACAGCGAGATGCTGCGCCAGGATTGGCCGCCGATGGCGATCGTGCGCAAGCCGGCAGCATTTTCGAAGGCGGCGGCCGGCGCCTCCGCGCTGCGCAGCAGTAGGGTGCCGCCGCGGTTCCAGACCTGGAAGCCGATGCGGTGGGCGGCGTCGTGATCCCGATCGTGATCGTCCTCCGGCGCGGCGAGATTCTCCGTTGCGCTAAGCCGCCTGAGCCGCTTAAGATCGAGCAGCATCAGCGTTCGCGCGCCCTCCTCCAGGCGGGCATCGAACAACTCATTGACCTCTTCCCTGGCTTCCCGATAGCTGACCAGCAGCGTTCCCGCCCAGACCAGGAGCAGGCTGGCCGAGAGCAGCAGCGTCAGCCTGCGGCGCAAGGAGAAGCGCTTCACGGAGCGTCCTTGCGCACCAGGTAGCCGACGCCGCGGATGGTCTTGATCAGGTCCTCGCCGAGCTTCTTGCGCAGGTTGTGGATGTGCACCTCTACGGCATTGCTGTCCACCTCCTGGTTCCAGCCGTACAGGGCCTCTTCCAGGCGCGCGCGCGACAGCGCCGTGCCGCGGTGCTCCAGGAGATCGACGAGAATCGCGCACTCGCGCGGGGAGAGCTGGATCTCGACACCGTCTTGCGTGACCCTTTGGCTGGCGGGATCGACGCTGAGGCTGCCGCGGACGATCAGCGGTGCGCTCCGTCCGTGGGCGCGGCGCAGCAGGGCGCGGATGCGGGCGCTCAGCTCGGCCAGCGCGAAGGGCTTGACCAGGTAGTCGTCGGCGCCGGCATCGAGGCCCCGAACCCGGTCCTCCAAGGTGTCGCGCGCGGTCAGGATCAGCACCGGGACGTCGTTCCCCTTGGCGCGCAGGCCGCGCAAAACTTCCAGGCCCGAGAGGCGGGGCAGTCCCAGATCGAGCACGATCAGTTCGTAAGCCGTCGTGGCCAGCGCGAGCTGCGCCTCGCGTCCGTCACGGGCCCAGTCGACGGTGTGCCCGGCCTGCCTGAGTCCGGCTTCGATGCCGTCGCCGAGCAGCGCATCGTCTTCGATCAGTAGCAGGCGCACAGCGTGGGCTCCCTCGTGGTTGAACATGGCGCTTATCGCGCTCCCGGCTTAAGGCCGCCTTAAGCCGGATCCGGTCGCGGCGGCGGCAATACACCTAAGCTTCGCTTAAGCCGGGCGCCGCATCCTGCCCCGGCGTCAACGCAAGACCACCATCCATCAACTTAGCATCGAAAGGAAATTTCATGAAATCGCTCTCCCTCAAGCTCGTCCTCGCCGCCACCGTCGCGGCAGCCTCGCTGTCGGCGATCGCCGCCCCCAAATGCACCGCCGAGCCCAAGTCCAAGTGGCTGCCGGAAGCGGAGATGAAGGCCAAGATCGCGGCCATGGGCTACCAGGTCAAGGAATTCGAGATCAGCGGCCACTGCTACGAAATCTACGGTCACGACAAGGACGGCAAGAAGGTGGAAATCTACTTCAATCCGGTCGACGCGAGCATCGTCAAAGAGAAGCGGAGCTGAGCCATGGGCGCGCCGATCGGACGTGATCCTGCGTCCGCGCCGCGGACGATCAAGGTCTGGGACCCCTTCGTCCGCGTCTTCCACTGGGCGCTGGTCGCCAGCTTCGCCGCCGCCTACCTGCTGGGGGACGACGGCGGCGCCTGGCACCAGACGCTCGGCTATACGGCGCTGGGCCTGGTGGCGGCGCGCATCGTCTGGGGCCTGGTCGGATCGGGGCCGGCCCGGTTCTCGGCGTTCGTGCCTTCGCCGCGGCGGCTGTCGCGCTATCTGCGCGATCTGCTGGCGGGCCGGGAGGAGCGCTACCTCGGGCACAATCCGGCCGGGGCGATGATGATCCTGGCGCTGCTCTCCGGCGTCGTCGCCCTCGGCCTGAGCGGCTGGATGCTCGGCAGCGACGTGTTCTGGGGCGCCAAGTGGCTGGAGGAGCTGCACGAGGGCATCGCCGTGGCGACCCTGAGCCTGGCGGCGATCCACGTCGCGGGCGTGCTCTTCGCCAGCCGCCGTCATCGGGAAAATCTGGTGAGGGCGATGATCACCGGGCGCAAGCGGCAGTGAAACTCGCCGTCGATCGCGCTCAGGCCCCGAGGAAACGGCGCACGCGTTCGATTGCCCGCGCGCCGGTCTCCGCGAGCAGCGGGTCCAGCGTCTCGGCCGGCAGCTTCCTGAGCCAGGTGAGCTGGCGCTTGGCGAACTGGCGCGTAGCGAAGACGCCGCGCTCCATGAGCTCGGCGCTCGCCAGCCGCCCCTCCAGCATCTCCCATACCTGACGGTAGCCGACGCTGCGCATCGCCGGCAGATCTGCGCTCAAGCGATAGCGCTGCCGCAAGCATTCGACCTCGGCCACCAAGCCGGCGTCGAGCATGACGGCGAAGCGTGCTGCGATGCGTTCGTGCAGCACGGCGCGCTCCCCCGGCACCAGTGCCAGCGCCAGCACCCGGTAGGGCAGCGGAGCCGCGCGCTGGGCCTCGAACCAGGCGCTCATCGGCAGACCGGTGAGACGCAGCACTTCGAGTGCGCGCTGGATGCGCTGGGCGTCGTTCGGTTGCAGGCGCGCCGCGGTTTCCGGATCGAGTCCGGACAGCTCAAGGTGCAGCGCCGGCCAGCCGCGGCGGGCGGCGTCCTGGTCGATTTCGGCGCGCAGTGCCGGGTCGGCTTGCGGCAGATCGGCCAGACCCTCGGAGAGCGCCTTGAAGTAGAGCATCGTGCCGCCGACCAGGAGCGGCACGCGGCCGCTCCGGGTGATCGCTGCCATCTCGCGCAAGGCGTCACTGCAAAACTGCGCCGCCGAATAGCGTTCCTCGGGGCTGATCAGATCGATCAGCCGGTGGGGGTAGCGCTCCTGCGTGGCGGCGTCGGGCTTGGCGGTGCCGATGTCCAAGTCGCGGAACACCTGGGCCGAATCGACGCTGATGATGTCCACCGGCAGCCGCTCGGCCAGTTCCAGCGCCAGCGCGGTCTTGCCGCTGGCGGTGGGGCCCATGAGGAAGATGGCCGGCGGTAGCCGGCCATCTTCCTCATGGGCCCTCGGGGCCTCCGGGAACGGCCTGCCCCCCGGCCCCCGCCCCGAGGGCGGGGGTGACTGATCGGCGCCCTGCGGGCGGTCACTGGACTGCGAGCCGTAGCCACCCCCTTCCTCGGGGCGGAGGCGGGGTTGGGTGGAGCATTGCTCCGCGCCGCCGTAGCCGGACGGCTGCGCTAAGCCGTCCGTGGAACGGGGGCTGGGAGGAAGGCTCATCATGTCAGCCCTGGCGCCGGGCCGCCCCAAGGCAGGGCAGCCATAGCCTGCGAGCCATGCGAGCGGCGGTCACCCCCTTCCTCGGGAAGGGGGCTGGGGGGAAGGCACTTCATCTCCCGCGCAGGAACAGCCGGTCGAGCTCGGCGAGCGACAGCTGGGTCCAGGTCGGCCTGCCGTGGTTGCACTGGTCGGCCCGCTCGGTCGCCTCCATCTCGCGCAGCAGCGCGTTCATCTCCGGCAGCGTCAGGTTGCGCCGGGCGCGCACCGCGCCATGGCAGGCCATGGTCGCCAGGAGTTCGTTGCCGCGCGCCTCGATCACCCGGCTCGCCGGGAATTCCCCGAGGTCGGCCAAGAGCGCGCGCACCAGGTCGGGAATCGGCGCATGCGCGAGCAGCGCCGGGACGGCGCGCACCACGAGCTCGCCCGGCCCGGCCGGGGCGAGCTCGAAGCCCAGGCCCTCGAGCGCCTGGCGGTGCGCTTCGGCGCTGGCCATTTCCGCGGCGCTGGCGGAAAACAGCGCCGGGATCAAGAGGCGCTGCGTCGCCGGCGCCTGGCCAGCCACCGCCGTCTTCAGTTTTTCGTAGAGGATGCGCTCGTGGGCCGCGTGCATGTCGATCAGCACCAAGCCGGCGGCGTTCTGCGCCAGGACGAAGACGCCATGGAGTTGGGCCAGCGCGTACCCCAGAGGTGCGATCTCCGGGGCGTGCTCCGGAGGCACCGGGTCATCGGTTGGGCGCGCGGGTGCCGCGGCGACGAAATCCAGGTAGGCCGCGATCGCCGGCTCATGGATGCCCAGCGCCGACTGGCGCGGCTGCGTCCACGCCCCCGGCGGGGACGATTCGATGCGCGTCGCAGCGCTGGGCCCGGCGCTTGTGGCCAGGGGGGCGGCCAGCACCCTTTGCAGCGCGTGGAAGACGAACTGATGCACACCCCGCGCCTCGCGGAAGCGCACCTCGATCTTGGCCGGATGGACGTTGACATCGACGCCCGCCGGATCGAGTTCGAGGAACAGCACGTAGGCAGGGTGACGGCTGCCGTGCAGGATGTCGGCATAGGCCTGGCGCGCCGCGTGGGCGAGCAGCTTGTCGCGGACGTAGCGGCCGTTGACGAAACAGTACTGGGCGTCGCGCCCGGCCCGCGAATAGGCCGGCAGGGCGGCGAAACCGGTCAGACGCAGATCGCCGGCGGCAAGCTCGACGGCGCGGGTCTCTCCGAAAAATTCCTCGCCGAGCAGTTCGCGCACGCGGCGCGCGAGATCGGTCGCATTCAGGCGTTGTTTCACCTTGCCGTTGTGGGCCAGGCTGAAGGCCACTTCCGGCCGCGCCAGCGCCATGCGCCGCAGCACTTCGTCGCAGTGGGCGAACTCGGTGGCTTCCTGCCTCAGGAATTTGCGCCGCGCCGGCGTGTTGAAGTAGAGGTCGCTGGCCTCGATCACCGTGCCCCGGGCGAGTGCCGCGGGCGAGAGCGACGGGTCGCCCGCAGCGATGCGCCAGGCGTGTGCGGCGCCTGCCGTGCGGCTGGCGATCGAGAGGCGCGCCACCGAGGCGATCGAGGCCAGCGCCTCGCCGCGGAAGCCGTAGGAGGCGACCCGTTCGAGATCGGCGAGGCTGCCGATCTTGCTGGTGGCGTGCCGCGCCAGCGCCAGCGGCAGGTCTTCCCTGCTGATGCCGCCGCCGTCGTCGGCGACGCGGATCGAGCGCACACCGCCCTCGATGAGTTGCACATCGATCTCGCGGGCGCCGGCATCGAGGCTGTTCTCGACCAGTTCTTTCAGCACCGAGGCGGGTCGTTCCACCACCTCGCCGGCGGCGATCTGGCTGATCAAAAGATCCGGCAGGGGTTTGATCGCGCTCATGGGCGGCGATTATAGACCGCACTATCCGGTAGAATGCCCCGCCTCCGTCTCCCGCTCCCGCCCCGATGGCGCTCCTCGCCCAGTTCCTCGATCTCGTTCTGCATCTCGACCAGCATCTGGCCGTCCTGATCGCGCAGTACGGCGTCTGGGTCTACGCCATCCTGTTCGCCATCATTTTCTGCGAGACCGGCCTGGTAGTGGCGCCCTTCCTGCCGGGCGACTCGCTGCTCTTCGTTGCCGGCGCGCTGGCCGCGGGCGGCGGCCTGGACATCGCTGTCCTGTGCGCCGTCCTGTTCGCCGCCGCCCTGGCCGGGGACAACGCCAACTACTGGATCGGCCGCGCCATCGGACCGCGCGCCTTCCGCTGGGAGCAGTCGCGTCTGTTCAACAAGGCGGCGCTGTTGAAGACCCATCTTTTCTATGAGCGCCACGGCGGCAAGACCGTGATCGTCGCCCGCTTCCTACCGCTGGCGCGCACCTTCGCGCCCTTCGTGGCCGGCGTCGCGCGCATGGGCTACGGCCGTTTCTTCGCCTTCGACTTCGCCGGCGGCGCGCTGTGGATAGTCTCGCTGACCCTGGCCGGCTACTGGTTCGGCAACCTGCCCCTGTTCAAGAACCACCTGTCGCTGGTGATCGTCATCATCGTCGTCGTCTCGCTACTGCCGGCGCTGATCGGCTGGCTGCGTCACCGGAGCCAGCGCTAAGCCGCGTCCAGCCAGGCGCCCAGCCCCTGGGCGTTGAGCTCGATGTCCATGGCCATCAGGGTCAGCAGATCGTCGCCTCGCAGCGCCCAGTCCTGCAGTTCCGCTTCCTCGATCACGATCTGCGCCAGACCCGCCTTCAGGCGTTGGTGGCGTCCGGGGCCGTCCCGTTCTCTCAGCGCCAGTTCGGTGTGGGCGTCGATCAGCCGGTGCAGGTCCGCGGCCAGGCGCGGAATGTCGCCCACTCGGCTGTAGTGGGTGACATAGACCGCCCCGGGCCGGTGGCCGGCGATCAGATCCACCGAGCGGTGCAGCGCCACCGGATCGAACTGCACCGGCGTCGTCGCCGGGAAGGCGAAGCAGCGACCGTCCCGGTCCAGTTCGCGGTAGGACAGGCCGAAGCTGTCGCCGGCGAAGATCTGCCCGGTACCCCCGTCGCGGATCGAGAGGTGGTGACGGGCGTGGCCGGGGGTGTCGAACAGGCTGAGCTCGCGGCGGCCGAACGTCAGCGTCTGTGCGTCCCGGGCCTCGACGATGCGTGTCGCCGCGACCGGCAGGATGTCGCCGTACATCCCGCGCGCCGCCGCCTCGCCATAGACGGCGATGGTGCCGGCGATCAGCCGGGACGGATCGGTGACGTGCCGTGCGCCGCGCGGATGCACCACCAGCCTGGCCTCGGGCAGGGCCGCCATCAGGCTTCCGGCGCCGCCGGCGTGGTCGAGGTGGACGTGGGTGAGGATCAGGTAGTCCACCCGTTCGGGGGCGATGCCGAGCTTTTCCAATGCCTCCAGGACGCGCGGCACGGCGCGGTTGTTGGCGCTGTCGATGAGCGCGGCGCGACCATTCGCCACGATCAAATGCACGGCGTTGAGCCGGGGGCGGCCGAAGTCCGAGTCGATCGCGTAGATGCCGTGGCCGTGGTCGGTGAGGATGTCCATGTCTGCCATGGTAGCAGCACCGGCCCGCTGGCCGCAGTCCGCCGGCTTGCGCTATGATGGCTCATGCGCGCGCTCCTGCCTCTCGCTATTGTTGCGCTGACGCTGGCGGCGTGTGCCTCGACCCAGACTTCGGGCGTCGTCGGATCCGGCTTCGACCCGTCCCAATTGGCCCAGACCGATATCGACCGGGTCGCCGAGGCCGACCGGGATGAGGTTTTCACCAGCTTGAGATTGCTGGCCGAGAAGCTCTACCGGCGCAATCCCCGCGAATGGAAGAAGGGCGGTTCGGCGGACATCGACGCGGCGCTGGCTAGACTGTTCGATCCGACGGCCGCTTGGCGCTTTCCGGAATTGGCGGGCAGCAGCGGCAGCGATGCGATCGTCCTGGCCTTCCGCGAGGACTACCGCGGCGACCGGGTGCTGGCGCTGATCGCCGGACTTTCCGGGATGATACAAAACGCCTTCAACGATAAGACCGAGTTCTACATGACCGACGAGCTTGATCCGCAAAAGCTGTACAACGCCGCCCGCAACGTCGAGATCGCGGTGTGGCGCCTATCCCACGCGCGCGACCCCGGCGGCGAACTGCTGCTGCTCTCCAACGAGGCCCACGAGCCGCAGAATCTCAGCTTCGAGCGCGAGTTCGGCAAGATCATCGGCGATCTCGATCTGCTCTCCAGGATCGTCGCCGACCAGAGCCTGCGCACCATCGTCAAGGTGATCCAGAGCCTCGCCAGCGCCGTGTTCCTGCCCGTGGCGGGGATCAGATGAGCACCACGGTGATCCTGATCTCCGGCCGCGGCAGCAATCTCCTGGCGCTGCTCGAAGCGAAGCTGCCGGGGCGCATCGCCGCCGTCATCAGCAATCGCGCCGAGGCCCCCGGCCTGGCGCATGCGCGCGAGCGCGGCGTCGCGACGGCGGTACTCGATCACCGGGGCTACGCCTCGCGCGAGGCCTACGATGAGGCGCTGGCCGAGGAAATCGACCGCCACCGGCCTGACCTGGTGGTGCTGGCCGGTTTCATGCGCATTCTCGGCGATCCCTTCGTGCGCCATTTTTCCGGGCGCCTGCTCAACATCCATCCCTCGCTGCTGCCGGCCTTTCCGGGCCTGGCAACGCACGCCCGGGCGCTCGCCGCGGGCGTCAAGATCCACGGCTGCACCGTGCATTTCGTCACCCCCTCGCTCGATGCCGGCCCTATCGTGGCGCAGGTAGCGGTGCCGGTGCGCGGCGACGACGACGAGGCGGCGCTGGCCGCGCGTGTGCTGGCCGAGGAAAACCGGATCTACCCGCAAGCGGTGCGCTGGTTTCTGGAGGGACGATTGTCGCTGACCCCCGAGGGAAGGGTTGTTCTGCTGCGCGAGGGGCCGCCGGCGCCGCCCTTGGTGGCGCCGGTTGCGGCCTGAGCGTGCCCGGACAGATGATGCGCTCGGGCATCGCGCTGGCCCTGGCGCTGTCGCTGCTGCTGCATCTGGCGCTCTTGGTCTCCCCGGGCTGGCGCTTGCCGACCCAAGGCGCCGCGGCGCCATTGCAGGCGCAGCTCGTGCCCGAGGGACCCCGCCCGCAGCCGGTCGCCCGTCGTCCCGAGCCGCGCCGCTCGCCGCCGCCGGTCCGCCATCGCGCCCCGCCGCCGGCAGCCGCGCCGATCAGCTCGCCGGTGCCAGCGCCGGTGTCTGTGCCGGCAACGGCGGCCGCCCCGATACCGGTCGCGCCGGTCGCCGCCGGACCCGCGCTGTCGCCGCCCGCCGCTGAAACGCCGGCGGCATCGCCAGCCCCCGCTGCCGCGCTCGAGCCGCAGCTGCCGCGCCGCGGCCGCATCCGCTTCTCGATCAGCCGCGGCGACCAGGGCTTCGTCGTCGGCCAGGCGGTGCATACCTGGCGGCGCGAGGGCAAGAACTACACCCTGACCAGCGTCACCGAAACCACCGGGCTCGCCGCTCTGTTCAAGTCGGCGCGGGTGGTCCAGGAGAGCGAGGGAGAGATCAGCGCCGAGGGTCTGAAGCCGCTCGAATATCGCACCCTGCGCAATGGCGTCGCGGCCGAAGCCGCCAGCTTCGACTGGGCGGGCGGGCGGCTGCGTTATTCCGGCGGCCGCGAGGCGACGCTGTCGCCCGGTGCCCAGGACATGCTGAGCCTGTTCTACCAACTGGGCCAGCAGTTGCCGGCAGGGCGCACCGGGGTGATGCTGGCGACCGGCAAGAAATTCGAGCGCTACACCTTCGATGTGCTGGGCGAGGAGCGCTTGCCGCTGCCCTTCGGCGAGCAGCGGGTGCTGCACCTGAAGAGCGTCGGCGACCGGGGCGAGGCCACCGAGGTGTGGCTGGGACTGGATCTGCGCGGCCTACCGCTGAAGATCCGCTACACCGACCGGGACGGCGAGCATTTCGTCCAGGTCGCCGAGGAACTCGAGTTCGACGATAATGGGCCCGCCGCGAACGGAAACTTGCCCCAGGCGGGGCGATAGGAAGACATGAACATACGCGTCACTCCCGGCATGATCGACGATGCCGCCACGGTGCTGAAGAAGCTCCTGAGTTTCAGCCAGCCCGCCGACGCCGTGCTCTCCGGCTACTTCCGCGAGCGGCGCGCTCTGGGCGGGCGCGAACGAGGCTTCATCGCCGAGACCGTCTATACGGTGCTGCGTCGCCGGCGCCTGCTGGAGCGGCTGGCGCAGCCGATGGCGACGCCCAGGCGCCTGATCCTGGCGGCGCTGACGCGCATCGGCGGACTGTCCCAGCGGCAGCTGGCCGAGGCGGTCACGGCCGAGGAGGCCGAATGGCTGGGAGGCTTGCGCGCGCAGCCGGAGCGGGCGCTCGATCTCGCCGAGCAGGCCGACTTTCCTGACTGGCTGATCGAGCGGCTGCGCACCCGCCTGTCCGACGAGGCGCTGCTGCAACTGGCGCGCGGCCTCAACCAGGGTGCCCCGCTGGATCTGCGCGTGAACTCGGTCAAGGCCACGCGCGAGGAGGTGCTCTCCCGCCTCGCGGCGGACGGCATCGCGGCGGAGGCCTGCCGCTATGCGCCGCTGGGCATCCGCCTCAAGGCGAAACCGGCGCTCGCGCGTCACCCGCTCTACCTCGAGGGTGCCATCGAGGTGCAGGACGAGGGCAGCCAGCTGCTCGGCTGTCTGCTGGCCCCCAAGCGCGGCGAGATGGTCGTGGATTTCTGCGCCGGCGCCGGCGGCAAGACCCTGCTGCTCGGCGCCATGATGCGCTCCACCGGCCGGCTCTATGCCTTCGACGTCGCCGACAAGCGCCTGGCCCGGTTGAAGCCGAGGGCGGCGCGCGCGGGCCTGTCCAACGTGCATCCGGTGCGCATCTCCGGCGAGAACGACGCGCACGTGAAGCGGCTTGCCGGCAAGATCGACCGGGTCCTGGTCGATGCGCCCTGCAGCGGCCTGGGCACCCTGCGCCGGAATCCAGACCTGAAGTGGCGGCAGACGCCCCAGAGCGTCACCGAGCTCGCCCAGAAGCAGCGCGACATCCTGGCTGCGGCCGCGCGCCTGGTGAAACCGGGCGGGCGCCTGGTGTATGCCACCTGCAGCATCCTGCCCGAGGAGAACGAGTCGATCGTCGACGCCTTCCTGGCCGCGCATCCCGGCTTCCGCCGCCTCTCGGCGCAGGCCCTGCTGGCGGAGCAGGGCATCGCGATCGATTGCGGCGACGACATGCGTCTGCTGCCGCACCTGCATGGCACCGACGGCTTCTATGCGGTGGCCATGGAGCGGTTGCCTTGAAGCATTTGCCATGAAGACGACAGAGTTTCCGAATCCGCTCATCAGCTTCTGGCACGACCTGCTGCGCCCGGACGTGTTCTGGCAGTCGGGCGCGCTGGTGCTGTGTCTGGCGCTGGCCTTCTTCGCCAGCCGCCTGGTGCGCGGACGTGCCGCGAGCGACGGCCGCGCCTGGCGCCTGGGACGGGGCGGCTTGAAGCGGGTGGCCTTCCCGCTGGTGGCGCTGGTGCTGGTGACGGTGGCGGAGGCGCTGCTGCGGCATCGCGTCCATACCCACCTGCTGGCGCTGGCGGAACCGCTCTTGGCGTCGTTCGCGGCGATCCGCGCGGTGTTCTACGTGCTGCGCTACACCTTCGGCGGCTCCGCCTGGCTGGCGTCGTTCGAGCGCCTGTTCGCGCTCTTGGTGTGGGGTCTGGTGGCGCTGCACATCACCGGCCTGCTGCCCGATCTGATCGGCATGATGGAGGGCGTCAGTTTCGACGTCGGCAAGCAGAGCCTCAATCTCTGGATAGTGCTGCAAGGCCTGGTGACGGTGCTGGCGACGCTGTTCGTGGCGCTATGGCTGTCGGGCATGGTGGAGGACAGGCTGCAGCGCATCGAGGGGCTGGACGGCAACCTGCGCGCGGTGTTTACCCGCCTCTCCAAGGTATTCCTGATCCTGTTGGCGGTGCTGATCGGCCTGCCCCTGGTCGGCATCGATCTCACCACGCTCTCGGTGTTCGGCGGCGCGCTGGGCGTCGGCCTGGGCTTCGGATTGCAGAAGATCGCTAGCAACTACGTCTCCGGCTTCATCATCCTGCTCGACCATTCGATCAGCATCGGCAGCCTGATTACGGTCGGCGACGACCGCGGCCTGGTGACTAAAATCACCACCCGCTACACGGTGGTCAGGAGCCTCTCCGGGGTCGAGGCGATCGTTCCCAACGAATTGCTGGTGAGTCAGGTGGTGCGCAACGAGTCCTACACCGACCCCAACATGCGCTTCTCGCTGCCGGTACAGGTCGGCTACGAGACCGATCTCGATCAGGCGATGCGCATCATGGCCGAGGCCGCCCGGGCGCAGCCCCGGGTTCTGGCCGAACCGGGGCCGGGGGCCTTCCTGGTGGAATTCGCCGACTCGGGCATCAATCTCGAACTCGGTTTCTGGATCGCCGACCCGGAGCAGGGCACGTTGCAGCTGCGTTCGGACATCAACCTCGCGATTTGGCGCGGCTTCCAGGCCGCCGGCATCAGCATTCCCTATCCGCAGCGCGAGGTGCGCCTGCTCGGTACGTCGGCTTGATCGCTCGACATGGCAACTATTCACGTAGAATAGGGTCGAACTGTATTATTTCCAAAGGCATATTCTGATGCTCTCAGGCTTCATCCATCTGTCCTGGCTCGGCTACGCGCTCATCGCCCTATTGATGACCCACGTCACGATCGCCGGCGTCACCATCTTCCTGCACCGCTGCCAGGCGCACCGCGCGCTCGAGCTCGCGCCCCTGCCCAGCCACTTCTTCCGCTTCTGGCTGTGGCTGTCCACCGGCATGGTCACCAAGGAATGGGCGGCGATCCACCGCAAGCACCACGCCAAGTGCGAGACCCCGGATGACCCCCACAGCCCGCAGGTGCTCGGCCTAAACCGCGTGCTCTGGGGCGGCGTCTTCCTCTACGTCAAGGAGTCGCGCAATCGGGATACCGTCCTACGCTACGGCCACGGTACGCCCGACGACTGGCTCGAGCGCAAGCTGTATACGCCATTCCACAAGCTGGGCGTCGTCGTCATGCTGGGCATCGATGTCGCGCTGTTCGGCGCAGTTCCCGGTGCGCTGATCTGGGGCGTGCAGATGGCCTGGATCCCGTTCTGGGCGGCCGGTGTGATCAACGGCGTCGGTCACTTCTGGGGTTATCGCAATTTCGCCAGCGCCGACGCCAGCACCAACATCCTGCCCTGGGGAATACTGATCGGCGGCGAGGAACTGCACAACAACCATCACGCCTTCGCCACCTCGGCCAAGCTCTCCAACAAATGGTACGAGTTCGACATCGGCTGGTTCTACATCCGCATCATGGAGGTCCTCGGGCTCGCCCGGGTGAAGAAGCTGGCGCCGCGACCCAGGCTGGGCGTGGTTCGGCCGGCGGTGGATGAACAGACGCTGCAGGCGGTGATCACCCATCGTTACGATGTGCTGGCGAGGTACATGAAGTCGCTGCAGCGCATCGCCGTCGAGGAGATCGGCAAGCTCAAGCTCGATGCCCGGCAGGGTCAGGCGCTGAAGCGCTGGCTGGGCGAGGCGGCGCTGCAGATTCCGGATCAGGAGAAGTTGGCCTCGGTGCTGGGAAGGAGCGACCGCCTGGCCAAGGTCTATGCCATGCGCGTCGAGCTCGAGGCGCTCTGGGCGCGTTCCGCCGCCAGTCACGAGCAACTCGTGAAGCAGTTGCAGGAATGGATCCACCGCGCCGAGCAGAGCGGCATCGCTCAGTTGCAGGAGTTCTCGCTGCGCTTGCGGCGCTACGCCGTCTGAACCGCCCGAAACGACCAAGCCAACAGCCAACAAAAAACCCGCCATCGAGCGGGTTTTTTTGCCGGTACGGGGTAAGCCTTACTTCAGCTTGGTTTCCTTGTAGGCGACGTGCTTGCGGACCTTGGGGTCGTACTTGACCATTTCCAGCTTCTCGGGCGTGGTCCGCTTGTTCTTGGTGGTGGTGTAGAAATGGCCGGTACCGGCCGTCGATTCGAGCTTGATTTTTTCGCGGGCGCCTTTGGCCATGGTGATCTCCGGTCAGGTTGCGGCGGGCGTCAGAACGACTCGCCGCGGCTCTTCAGCTCGGCGAGGATGACGTCGATGCCTTTTTTGTCGATGGTGCGCAGGCCGGCATTGGAAACGCGCAGCCTCACCCAGCGATTTTGGGACTCGACCCAGAAGCGGCGATTCTGCAGGTTGGGCAGAAAGCGGCGCTTGGTCTTGTTGTTGGCGTGGGAAACGTGGTTTCCGACCATCGGGGCCTTGCCCGTGACTTGGCAAACGCGGGACATGTGGGTTGCTCCAGAAAGCGATTTAGCCGCGCATTATACGCGTGGCTTGGGAAAAACTTCAAGCCCGAATTCCGGCCGGACATTTCCGCCAGGTTTACAGCAGGCCCCGCTCGGCGAAGGACATCGGCGGCGCATTGCCGGCGACGATGAAGTGATCGAGCACTTTGACATCGACCAGCGCCAGCGCTTGTCGCAGCGACACGGTCAGGGCCTCGTCGGCGCGCGAGGGCTCGGCGGCGCCGGAGGGGTGGTTGTGGGCGAAGATCACCGCCGCGGCGTTCCGCGACAGCGCCTGCTTGACCACCTCGCGCGGATAAACCGAGGTCTGGGTGAGCGTGCCGCGGAACAGCTCGTCGTGACGGATCAGGCGGTTCTGCGCGTCCAGCCATAGCGCCAGGAAGGCTTCGTGGGGCAGATGCGCGAGCGTGAGGCGCAACCAGTCGCGCACCGCACCGGGCGCGCCGAACAGGTCGCGGCTATCCAACTGCTCGCCCAGGCTGCGCCGCGCCAGCTCCAGCACCGCCTGCAGCTGCGCGATCTTGGCGCTGCCCATGCCCGGGATCGCGGCGAATTCCATCGCTTCTGCTTGGAACAGGCGCTGCCAGGAACCGAAGTGGGCGAGCAGCTGGCGGCCCAGATCGACCGCGCTCTTGCCCCGGATGCCCACGCGCAGGAAGATCGCGAGCAGTTCCGCGTCGGAGAGCGCTCCGGCACCGTGCTTCAGCAGACGCTCGCGCGGCCGTTCTTGTTCGGGCCAATCGGCAATTGCCATGGGTTAGAATGCCTGATCGAATGGTTGGTCGATATTCTAATGTCATGACTGAGTTTTCGGCTAGACGCATCGTGCTCGGTGTCACCGGCGGCGTGGCGGCTTACAAGGCGGCAGAGTTGGCGCGCCTGCTGGTGAAGGGCGGCGCCGACGTCGATGTCGTGCTGACCGCCGCCGGTTCGCATTTCGTCGGCCCGGCGACCTTCCAGGCGCTCACCGGTCGGCCGGTATGGGGCGATCTTTGGGACGCGCGCGCACCCGGCGGCATGGCGCACATCGCGCTTTCCCGCGGCGCCGACGCCATCCTGGTGGCGCCGGCCAGCGCCGATTTCCTCGCCAAGCTGGTCCACGGCCTGGCCGACGACCTGCTCGCGACCCTCTGCCTGGCGCGGGAGTGTCCGCTGCTGGCGGCGCCGGCGATGAACCGGCAGATGTGGGAGCAGGCGCCGACGCGGCGCAACGCCCGGCAATTGATCGATGACGGCGTCGTCCTGCTCGGTCCGGATGTCGGCTCGCAGGCCTGCGGCGAGGTGGGGCCGGGGCGGATGCTCGAACCGGAGGCGATCTGCGAAGAACTCGCCGCCTTCTTCCAGCCCAAACTGCTTGCCGGCCGGCGCGTGCTGCTGACCGCCGGTCCGACCTTCGAACCCATCGATCCGGTGCGCGGGCTGACCAACGCCAGTTCTGGCAAGATGGGTTTCGCCCTGGCGCGCGCCTGCCGCGAGGCCGGTGCAGCGGTGACCTTGGTGGCGGGTCCGGTCGCCCTGGCGACGCCGCGCGGCGTCACGCGCATCGACGTCGAGAGCGCCGCCCAGATGCGCGAGGCGGTGCTGCGCGAATTGCCGGCGCAAGACCTGTTCATCGCCGTCGCGGCGGTGGCGGACTATCGCCCGGCAATTGCGCACGCAGACAAGATCAAGAAGAGCGGCGGCACCATGACCCTGGAGCTCACGCAAAACCCGGACATCCTCGCCGAGGTTGCGGCCTTGCCCAACGCCCCGTTTTGCGTCGGTTTCGCCGCAGAGAGCCGGAATCTGGCCGAATACGCCGAAAGCAAGCGCGTCGCCAAGAGGCTGCCGCTGGTCGTTGGCAACCTGATCCAGGATGGCCTGGGCGGCGACGCCAACAGCGTGATCCTGTTCGACGCCGACGGCAGCCATCCGCTGCCCGCGGGCGAGAAGCTAGCCGTGGCGCGCGCCATCGTCGCCCACCTCGTCCCCATGCTCGACCGCCGCTGACATGCATCGCATCGACGTCAAGATCCTCGACCCGCGCTTGAGGGACGCCGCAGGACAATACGCGCCGCATTACGCCACGGCGGGCGCCGCCGGTCTCGACCTGCGCGCCTGCATCGAGCTGCCGGTAAAAATCCATCCCGGCGAGACGCAGCTGATTCCCACCGGCATCGCCATCCACCTCGCCGATCCCGGCCTGGCGGCGCTGATCCTGCCGCGCTCCGGGCTCGGCCACAAGCACGGCATCGTGCTGGGCAATCTGGTCGGCCTGATCGACTCGGATTACCAGGGCGAGATCTTCGTTTCCACCTGGAATCGCGGCAAGGAGACCTTCACCCTGAATCCGCTCGACCGGCTCGCGCAACTGGTGGTGGTGCCGGTCCTGCAGGTCGGCTTCAACATCGTCGACGATTTCGCCGCCAGCGGGCGGGGCGAAGGCGGCTTCGGCAGCACCGGCAAGTCCTGAGTTCCGGGCGTCCGCTTCGGCGTATCCACGATGACCGCGCTGATGCTGAAGAAAATCGTCACGCTGCTGGCGCTGGTCGAGCCCTTCGGCCTGATCCCGCTGTTTCTCCAGGCGACCGGCGGCTTATCCACGTCATCGCAGCACCGCTACGCCCGCGTGTTGGGCGTGACGGTGACCGTGGCGCTGGTCGGGGCGGGATTGATCGGCGCCGAGATCCTCGATCTGCTCGGCATGAGTCTGGGCGGTATGCGCGTCGGCGGCGGCATCATCGTGCTGATCCTGGGCATCGCCATGGTGCTGGGGCAAGAGAAGGCGGTCAAACAGACCGCCGCCGAGACTTCGGCCGCCGCGGACCGCGAGGGCCGCGGCATCGTTCCTCTGGGCATTCCACTGCTGGCCGGGCCGGCGGCGCTGTCCTACATGATGACCCACGGCGCCCTGCAACGCGTCGCAGATTTCGCGCTGATCGTGGTCCCCGGTTTGACGGTCGGTGCGATCACCTGGGCCACCTTCCGCTTCGCCGCTAAGACCCAGCGCTGGCTGACCGCGGCGAAGCTCAACGTCATCGAACGCCTGACCGGCTTCCTGCTGGCCGGAATGGCGATCGACATGATGGCCACCGGGCTGAAGGAACTGTTTCCGCCTCTGGCCGGCTAGCCGACCACGTGCTCGGCGATATCGACGCGCACCGTGTTGCGCCCCAGCGCGGCCAGCGCGGCACGGGCGTAGCGCTGGGCCCATTCACCGCCGTCTGAGAAGCGCTTCTCGCCGGCGTATCTGGCGATCGAGAGCAGCTTGTCGAGCGTCAGTACCTTGCCCAGCGGGTTGATCGGGGCGCAGTCGAGATCCGACCATTCCTGGTCGAGCCAGCGCTGTGCTTCGTCGCGCGTCGGCAGCGCCGGGCTGTCCGGGAACCTAAACTCGTATTCGCGATCGCGGGCGAACGAGACGATGACGGTATAGGGCATGGCAAAGCGCTCCGGCGGCTGGGAACGCCATTTTGCAGGTCGCCGCCGGCGAGGGCAAGCGCCGGCACCCGATGATCCCGGGCGCCGGTGTTGACTACGCCAGCCTCTCGTAGAGCGGCAGGGTCAGGAAGTCGACGAATTCGACCGCCGTGGACATCTGCTCGAAGACCCCGGCCGCTTGGAGGTAGGTGGCGTTGAACGCGGCCTCGCCGACCAGCGCCTTGATCTTGACCAGCTCTTCGGGAATCATCTGCCGGACCATGTCGGCGGTGACTTTGCGCCCGTCTTCCAGCACGCCCTTGGGGGAGCGGATCCATTGCCACACCTGGGAGCGCGAGATCTCGGCGGTGGCGGCATCTTCCATCAGGTTGAAGATCGGCACGCAGCCGTTGCCGGCGAGCCACGAGCCCAGGTACTGGATGCCGACGCTGATGTTGCCGCGCAGGCCCGCTTCGGTGATCGGCTGCTCCGGCTGGAAGTCCAGCAGTTCGGCGGCGGTGACCACAACGTCGTCGCGCTTCTTGTCGATCTGGTTGGGCCGCTCGCCCAGCACCTTGACGAATTCCTCCATCGCGATTGGCACCAGGCCCGGGTGGGCGACCCAGCCGCCGTCGTAGCCGTCGGCGGCGTCGCGGGCCTTGTCGCTGCGTATCGCGGCCATCGCCTTGTCGTTGGCCGCCGGGTCGTTCTTGATCGGGATCAGCGCGCTCATGCCGCCCATCGCCGGGGCATTGCGCCGGTGGCAGGTCTTCAGCAGCAGCAGCGCGTAGGCGCGCATGAAGGGCACGGTCATGGTGATTCGGGCGCGGTCGGCCAGGCAGAAGTCGGCGTTGCTCTTGAACTTCTTGATGCAGCTGAAGATGTAGTCCCAACGCCCGGCATTGAGGCCGGCAGAGTGCTCGCGCAGTTCATACAGGATCTCGTCCATCTCGAAGGCGGCGAGGATGGTCTCGACCAGGACGGTTGCCTTGATCGTGCCGCGCGGGATGCCCAGCTCTTCCTGAGCCATGACGAAAATGTCGTTCCACAGGCGCGCTTCGAGGTGCGATTCCACCTTGGGCAGGTAGAAGTAAGGCCCCGAGCCACGCGCGATCAATTCCTTGGCATTGTGGAACATGAACAGGGCGAAATCGAAGATGCCGCCGGCGGCGCGCTGACCATCGACCAGCACGTGCTTTTCATCGAGATGCCAGCCGCGCGGGCGGACGATCAGCGTCGCCAGCTTGTCGTTGAGCTGATAGCGCTTGCCGCCCTGCTCGAAATCGATCCGGCGCCGGATGGCGTCCATGATGTTGATCTGGCCTTGGATCTGGTTCGACCAGAGCGGCGAGTTGGCATCCTCGAAGTCGGTCATGTAGGCGTCGGCACCGCAATTCAAGGCATTGATGATCATCTTGCGATCGACCGGACCGGTGATCTCGATGCGCCGGCAGAGCAGATCCTTGGGCAAAGGGGCGATGATCCAGTGGCCATTCCTGATGTCGGCGGTCTCGGGCAGGAAGTCCGGCCGCACGCCGGCATCGAGGCGAGCCTGGACCTTGATGCGCTCCTTCAGCAATTCCTGGCGGCGAGGCTCGAAGCTGCGGCAAAGCTTGGCGACGAAACCGAGTGCTTCGGAAGTGAGGATCTGGGCGAATTCCGGCGAAACCGATGCCTTGATTTGGATGCCGGCGGGTAATGGAGTGCTCATGTCGTATCCTGGTTCAGAGGTGGGGCGACGGTGTCATGGAAAGGCAAATACGCCGCGCCCCTTTTAGGGGCGCGGCGCGCCAAATGCCGAACTAGGGTAGTGTCCGGCTCAAGCGTTGGCAACCTTTTTCTCGAAGAATTGCTCATCCTCGGTCGAGCCCTTGAGCGCGGTGGTCGAGGATTGGCCGCCTTCGATGGTCTGGGTCACGGCGTCAAAGTATCCGGTGCCGACTTCGCGCTGGTGCTTGACTGCGCTGAAGCCCCGCTCGACCGCGGCGAACTCGGCCTCCTGCAGTTCGACGAAGGCCGACATCTGCTTGCGGGCGTAGCCGTGGGCCAGATTGAACATCGAATAGTTGAGGCTGTGGAAGCCGGCCAGGGTGATGAACTGGAACTTGTAGCCCATGGTGCCGAGCGCCGACTGGAAGGTGGCGATGGTGGCGTCGTCGAGATTCTTCTTCCAATTGAACGAAGGCGAGCAGTTGTAGGCCAGCATCTTGCCGGGGAACTTGGCGTGAATGGCGTCGGCGAAAGCCTTGGCGTAGGCCAGGTCGGGTTTGCCGGTCTCGCACCACAACAGATCGACGTATGGTGCGTAGGCCAGGCCGCGCGCCACCGACTGCTCCAGGCCGGCTCGGGTGCGATAGAAGCCCTCGACGGTACGCTCGCCGGTGCAAAACGGCTTGTCGAGATCATCGACATCGGAGGTGATCAGGTCGGCGGCTTCGGCATCGGTACGCGCGATGACCAGGGTCGGCACGCCCATGACATCGGCGGCCAGTCGCGCGGCGACCAGCTTGGCGACGGCCTCGCGGGTCGGTACCAGGACCTTGCCGCCCATGTGGCCGCATTTTTTCACCGAAGCGAGCTGGTCCTCGAAATGCACCCCGGCGGCACCCGCCTCGATCATCGATTTCATCAGTTCGAAAGCGTTCAGCACGCCGCCGAAGCCGGCTTCGGCGTCGGCGACGATGGGCGCGAAATAATCGACGTCGTTCTTGCCTTCCGACCACTGGATCTGGTCGGCACGGGCGAAGGTGTTGTTGATGCGCTTGACCACCATCGGCACCGAGTTGGCCGGGTAGAGCGACTGGTCGGGGTACATTTCCCCGGCGAGGTTGGCGTCGCCCGCCACCTGCCAGCCGGAGAGATAGATCGCTTTCAGGCCGGCCTTCACCTGCTGCATCGCCTGATTCCCGGTCAGCGCTCCCAGCGTCGCGACGAAGGGTTCGGTGTGCAGCAGCTTCCACAGTTTCTCGGCACCGCGGCGGGCGAGCGTGTGTTCCACCTGTAGCGACCCGCGCAAGCGGATCACGTCTTCCGCCGAGTAGCTGCGCGAGATACCCTTCCAGCGGGGGTTCTCGGCCCATTCCTTTTTCAGCTTGGCGACTTCCAATTCATGGCTCATGTTAGTTCCTCAAGGTTGGATGTTGGCGATCACGGCGCCGCCGGCGCACCTTGCGGGTGCGATGGGCAGCGTCCATCCACGGGGCGGCCAGAGATCCGATCTGACAAACCAAAGGGCGGGAAGGGTAGAGTCCGCCCTTACGGACACGACCAGGGCGGTCGCCTTGGCCGAGTTCGTGTTGAGGGAAGTATAAAGGGGTTTTTGCAGAGCAACAATAGCTAAAGACGTTGGTGATCAATATTATTTTATTAATTGTAACATATGCTTAAAAATAATATTTTGGGATACGAAATGCAATTCGGGCTCGTGAAATGCGCGCATGTTGCACTGCAGTAAATCAGTGCAGCGAACGATCGCAGACGATTGCGCCATCTTCGTCGGCATAGAGATAGTCACCTGGCCGGAAGCTGACGCCGCCGAAGCTCACAGGGATGTCGCTCTCCCCGACGTTTTTCTTCACCGTTTTCAGCGGATGCGCGGCCAAGGCGAAGATGCCGATAGCCATGGCCGATAGCGCGCGCGAGTCGCGGATGCAGCCGTAGGCGACGATCCCCGCCCAGCCGTTGGCGACAGCCAACTGCGCCAACTGGTCGCCGACCAAGGCGCAGCGCAGCGAACCGCCGCCATCGATCACCAGCACCCGGCCTAATCCAGGCTGGCTCAGGCTCGTCCTGACCAGCGAGTTGTCCTCAAACAACTTGAGCGTGCTGATGCTGCCGTGAAAGGCAGCTTTGCCACCGTAGTTGCGGAACATCGGTGCGACCACACGCAGTCGGCCTTCGCGCAATGCCTGTTCGTTGCCGTCGAGCAAGTCGGCGGTGTGGATGACCATGGAACCCCCTACCCCCGGATGAAAAAAAGCGGCCTGGCAAATGCCAAGCCGCGGTCAGCGTGTGTGCAAGGACTCACAGCGCGGGTTCGAGCGTCTCCTCGAAAATCAGTTTCACCTTCTGCTCCTCGTCTAGATCGATGGTGACCCGGCCGCCATTGGCCAGCCGGCCGAACAGCAACTCGTCGGCGAGCGCGGAGCGAATGGTGTCCTGGATCAGGCGCGCCATAGGTCGGGCGCCCATCAAGGGATCGAAGCCGTGCTCGGCGAGCCAAGCCTTGAGCGCGTCGGTGAAAATCGCCTCGACCTTCTTCTCGTGCAGTTGCCCTTCGAGTTGCATCAGGAACTTGTCGACGACGCGCAGGATGACCTCGGTGTCGAGTGCGGCGAAGGAGATGGTGGCATCCAGCCGGTTCCTGAATTCCGGGGTGAACATCCGCTTGATCTCGCCCATCTCGTCCCCCGGTTGCCTGCTCGCGGTGAAGCCCATCGTGGTCTTCTGCAATGCCTCGGCACCGGCATTGGTGGTCATGATGATGACGATGTTGCGGAAGTCCGCTTTGCGGCCATTGTTGTCGGTCAGCGTACCGTGGTCCATCACCTGCAGCAGGATGTTGAAGATGTCCGGGTGCGCCTTCTCGATTTCGTCGAGCAGCAGCACGGCGTGCGGCTTCTTGGTGACGGCCTCGGTCAACAGGCCGCCCTGGTCGAAGCCGACATAGCCCGGCGGGGCGCCGATCAGGCGGGAGACGGCGTGGCGTTCCATATACTCCGACATGTCGAAGCGGATCAGTTCGATGCCCATGCAGTAGGCCAGCTGACGCGCCACCTCGGTCTTGCCCACGCCCGTTGGACCGGAGAAGAGGAAGGAACCGATCGGTTTTTGCGGGTTGCCCAAGCCGGAGCGCGACATCTTGATCGCGCGGGTAAGAGCCTCGATCGCCTTGTCCTGGCCGAAGACCACCGTCTTCAGGTCGCGATCCAGGCTCTTCAGGGCGCTGCGGTCGTCCGAGGAGACATGCTGCGAGGGAATGCGCGCGATCTTGGCGACGATCTCCTCGATCTCGGCCTTGCCGATCAGCTTCTTCTGCCGGGATTTGGGCAGGATGCGCTGGGCGGCGCCGGCCTCGTCGATGACATCGATCGCCTTGTCCGGCAGGTGGCGGTCATTGATGAATTTCGCCGCCAGTTCCGCGGCGCTGATGATCGCCGCGCCGGAATATTTGACGCCGTGATGCTCCTCGAAGCGCGACTTGAGTCCGCGCAGGATAGCGACGGTCTCGTCCACCGAGGGCTCGTTGACATCGATCTTCTGGAAGCGGCGAGAGAGTGCGTGATCCTTCTCGAAAACGCCGCGATATTCGAGGTAGGTGGTTGCGCCGATGCACTTCAGGTTGCCGCTGGAGAGCGCCGGCTTGAGCAGATTTGAGGCGTCCAGCGTTCCCCCGGAGGCGGCGCCGGCGCCGATCAAGGTGTGGATCTCGTCGATGAACAGGATGGCGTTGGGATTCTCCAGCAGCTGTTTCAGCACCGCCTTCAGCCGCTGCTCGAAGTCGCCGCGATACTTGGTGCCGGCCAGCAGCGTCCCCATGTCCAAGGCATAGACGGTGGCGCCGGCGAGGATCTCCGGCACGCGCCCTTCGACGATGCGCCGCGCCAGCCCTTCGGCGATAGCGGTCTTGCCCACGCCCGCCTCGCCGACCAGGAGCGGATTGTTCTTGCGTCTGCGGCACAGGGTCTGGATGACCCGCTCGAGCTCCTTGTCGCGGCCGATCAGCGGGTCGATCTTGCCCATCAGCGCCAAGGCGTTCAGGTTCTGGGCGAAGTTCTCCAATGCGCCGCCCGAGGACTGGGATTCCTGTTCCTGCTCGGCTTGCTCGGCGTCGGCGCGGGCGGCCTGCTGCGGCACCTTGGTAATGCCGTGGGAGATGAAGTTCACGACGTCGAGCCTGGTCACGCCCTGGCGCTGGAGGAAATACACGGCGTGCGAATCCTTCTCCCCGAAGATCGCGACCAGCACATTGGCGCCGGTCACCTCTTTCTTGCCGGAGGACTGAACGTGCAGGATGGCGCGCTGAATGACGCGCTGAAAACCGAGGGTCGGCTGGGTGTCGATCTCGTCGGTACCCGTCACCGTCGGCGTGTGCTCGGCAATGAAGGCTGACAGTTCCTTGCGCAGATCGTCGATGTTGGCGGCGCAGGCGCGCAGCACTTCGGCGGCGGAAGGGTTGTCGAGCAATGCCAGCAGCAAGTGCTCGACCGTGATGAATTCGTGCCGCTTCTGGCGGGCTTCGACAAACGCCATGTGCAGGCTGACTTCGAGTTCCTGGGCGATCATGTTCAATTTTCCTCCATTACACACGCCAGGGGGTGTTGGTTCTGGCGGGCAAAAGCACTGACCTGTTCGACCTTGGTTGCCGCCACGTCACGCGGATAGACGCCGCACAGACCTTTTCCTTCGCGATGCACCTTGAGCATGATGAGAGTGGCCTGCTCTCGGCCAAAGCCAAAAAATTTTTGCAGCACCACTATGACGAAATCCATCGGCGTGAAGTCGTCGTTCAGCAGCAGCACCTTATAGAGTCGAGGTGGCTTGGTCTTGCTGTGCTCGGTCTCGAGCACGCCACTGCTGCGATCATCTTGCTGCTTGCGCGTTGCCATGGAGTGATTCTAATGCGAATTGTCGAATCTGCAACACCAACAGGAGCAGGGGAATAGCGAGGCTATTCTGCGCCTTTTCCTGCCGGACCTTCGCCTGCACTCCGGGTGCCCGGCAACGCAGGCTTGATATTGTCTTGTCGTGCACCATCAAAAAAAGCGCTTGACTCTTTGTTATCAGTTAAGTAAGAATTGGGGCGTGTTTGTCAAAATCAAGATCTCCTCAGTGTCGATAGCCCCGCAGTTCTTAAAATTCCGAACATCGCTTGGCGCCTTCTGCTGTTGCGAGCTTGCAACGCAAACATGCCCCGGTACGGCATCGTTCCGGTTTGTGTGACAACGTTTAAGGAATAAGCTTTATGGCAACTGGTACAGTCAAATGGTTCAACGACGCCAAAGGTTTTGGCTTCATTACGCCGGATGATGGCAGCGAAGACCTTTTCGCGCATTTCTCCGCCATCAACATGCCCGGCTTCAAGTCGCTGAAGGAAGGCGAAAAAGTTTCGTTCGAGGTAGTGCAGGGCCCCAAGGGCAAGCAAGCTTCGAACATCCAGAAGGCGTAAGACGCCCACCGGATTGCATAACCCGCCGTGGCTCAGGCCCCGGCGGGTTTTTTATCACCCGTTCACATGCGCTCGATCATGGCCTTGCCGAAGGCTGAGCAGGAGACTTCCTTGGCGCCCGCCATCAGGCGGGCGAGATCGTAGGTGACGAACTTGTCCTTGATCGCCGCTTCGGTCGCCGCGATGATCAGGTCTGCAGCTCCTGTCCAGCCCATGTGGCGTAGCATCATCTCGGCGGAGAGAATCAGCGAACCGGGGTTGACCTTGTCCTGGCCGGCGTACTTCGGCGCGGTGCCGTGGGTGGCCTCGAACATGGCGACGTCGTCGGACATGTTCGCGCCCGGGGCGATGCCGATGCCGCCGACCTGAGCTGCCAGTGCGTCGGAGATGTAATCCCCGTTGAGGTTCAAGGTGGCGATGACGTCGTACTCGGCCGGGCGCAGCAGGATCTGCTGCAGGAAGGCATCGGTGATGACATCCTTGACGACGATGCCGTTGGGCAGCTTTAGCCACGGGCCGCCGTCGATCTCGACGCCGCCGAACTCCTTCTTGGCCAAGTCGTAGGCCCAGTCACGGAAGCCCCCTTCGGTGAATTTCATGATGTTGCCCTTGTGCACGATCGTCACCGATTTGCGCTTGTTGGCGATGGCGTACTGGATCGCCTGGCGCACCAGCCGTTCGGTGCCTTCCCGCGATACCGGCTTGATGCCGATGCTGGAGGTGTCAGGGAAGCGAATCTTGGTCACGCCCATTTCCTCCTGCAGGAACTTGATGACCTTGTGGGCGTCGGCGGAGCCCGCCTGCCATTCGATGCCGCTATAGATGTCCTCGGTGTTCTCGCGGAAAATCACCATGTCGGTCTTGGCCGGATCCTTGAGCGGTGAAGGCACGCCCTGGAAGTAGCGCACCGGCCGCAGGCAGACATAGAGATCCAGTTGCTGGCGCAAAGCGACGTTGAGCGAGCGGATACCGCCACCGATCGGGGTGGTCAGTGGGCCCTTGATCGAGATCACGTAGTCTTTGACCGCGGCGAGGGTTTCGTCCGGCATCCAGACGTCAGGGCCATAGAGCTTGGTCGATTTTTCGCCGCAGTAGATCTCCATCCAGTGGATCTTTTTCTTGCCGCCGTAGGCCTTGGCAACGGCGGCATCGACGACAGCTATCATCACCGGCGTGATATCGACGCCGATGCCATCACCTTCGATGAAGGGGATGATGGGATTGTCGGGAATTGGCTGGCCGGGAACGATTTTTTTCCCGCCCTGCGGGATCTTGATCAGTGAAGTGCTCATGCCTGCTCCATCGGTTGAAGTTAAGATGCGGATCGCGCAGGGAGCTTAATCCTGCCGGCCGGACTGAGAGTTGATGCTGATCAGTTTGCGGCCACTTTTTGCAATTATCCCTCATAATGCCCTGGTCCTCTAGCAGGCTTGGTAGCTTGGTAGAATCGGGCATTCAAAGGAGTGCGGATCGGGTAGGAACATCATGGACGCGCCAGGAGGCCATAGCATTGCTGCACAGGACATCGCACGGGCGCTGATCGACGGATTCAACAGGCACTACCGGCTGTTCCGGGAGTGTTCGAGACAGGCCAAGGACCGTTTTGAAGCGGGAGAGTGGCTGGCAGTGCAGCAAGCGGTCCGTGATCGCATCCAGTTCTACGACGACCGCGTCCGGGAGACGGTCTCGCGGCTACACAGCGAGTTCCACGCCGAATCGATCGACGACGCGGTCTGGAAACAAGCCAAGCTGTACTACATCGATCTGCTGATCGAGCACAAGCAGCCGGAGTTGGCGGAGACCTTCTTCAATTCGGTGTTCTGCAAGATTCTGCACCGAACCTATTTCCACAACGATTTCATTTTCGTCCGGCCGGCCATCTCGACCGAGTACATCGAGTCCGATCCACCCGCCTTCCGCTGCTACTACCCCAATCAGGTCGGGCTGCGCCGCGTCGTCGGCGCGATCCTGCTCGACTTCGGCTGGCGGCGCCCGTACCAGGATTTAGAGCGCGACGTCGCCTATGTCTGTCGCGCGGTCGATGGGCATCTTGGCCGATGGCCGAGTCGCGAGTTAGATTTCCAGATCCAGGTCCTGAGTTCGGCTTTCTATCGCAACAAGGCCGCCTATATCATCGGCAAGGCGATCAACGGCGGCATCGAATATCCGTTCGCCGTCCCGGTCCTGCATACGTCGTCGGGAGAACTTTTCCTGGACACTATTTTGCTCGACGACAGGTGCATCGGCACGCTGTTTTCGCTGTCGCGCGCCTACTTCATGGTGGACATGGAAGTGCCCTCGGCCTACGTGCAGTTTCTGCGCAGCATCGTGCCGGGCAAGCCGCGTTCAGAGCTGTACTCGATGCTGGGGCTGGGCAAACAGGGCAAGGCCCTGTTCTTCCGCGATCTGATCTTCCATCTGCATCACTCGCGGGACGACTTCGTCATCGCGCCCGGCATCCCCGGGCTGGTGATGTTGGTGTTTACGCTGCCGTCCTATCCCTATGTGTTCAAGCTGATAAAGGATGTGTTCGGCGCCTCCAAGGATATTGACCGGGAAACTGTCAAACGCAAGTATCAGTTGGTCAAACAGGTCGATCGCGTCGGGCGCATGGCCGACACCCTGGAGTTCTCCTATGCCGCCCTGCCCAAGGCGCGCTTCTCGCCGGAGCTTCTCGGCCAGCTTTACCAGCAAGCGCCGTCCTTGCTCGAGGAGGATGGCGACGATCTCGTCATCAAGCACCTCTACATCGAGCGCCGCATGGAGCCGCTCAACCTCTATCTCAACCGGGCCGAACGGGAAAACAACCAAGATCTCATCGAGCACGCGGTGAGCGAATATGGCAACGCCATCCGCGAACTGGCGATCGCCAACATCTTTCCCGGCGACATGCTCTGGAAAAACTTCGGTATTACCCGTTTCGGCCGCGTCGTCTTCTACGACTATGACGAAATCGAGCACATGAGCGACTGCCGTTTCCGAACGATTCCGCCAGCGCCAAATCCCGAGATGGAAATGTCCGGCGAGGCTTGGTACTCGGTTTCCCGGAACGATGTTTTTCCTGAGGAGTTCGCCACCTTCCTGCTGACCTCGCCCCGGGTGCGGAAGAGCTTCATGGAGCATCACGCCGATTTGCTCGAAATTAGCTTCTGGAGAGAGACCCAGGCGGCGATCGGCCGCGGTGAGGTCAAGGATTTCTTTCCCTATCCCGATTCCGTGCGCTTTGGCCATACCTCAGGCCAAGATGATGACCAGTTCGGACTTGGCAAAACAGCTTAAATTGGTCGGAAGATAGGTGAATGGGGCTGTCAACCTGCCCGAAACTCGCGCGTTATTGTTAGCGACACCCGGTTTCGGCCTGCAGTGTCAAAACCAAGACCCAAGCCAAATATCGCTAAACATCGCAAAGGAAACAAAATGAGCAAACTGATGACCCTGTTGATCGCCGCTGCTTTTGCCGCCACCACCGCTTTTGCCGCTGATGCCCCTAAGGCCGCCGAGCCCGCCTCGATGCCTGCCGCTGCCGCTCCGGCTGCCGCCAAGGCTGAAGCCCCGAAGGCCAAGAAGGCTAAGAAGGTCGCCCATAAAGCCAAGAAGGTCGCCCATAAGGCCAAGAAGGCCAAGAAGGCTGCCGCCCCCGCCGCCAAGTAATTGGCCTGGGAACGATGGGCAGCAAGCTGCCCATCGTTGTTTGAAAGCCTGCTTCGCTACCCGGCTTTCGGTATAATGCTCCGGCCGTCATATTGCCGGTCGCCATTAAGTAATTAATATTATAGGAAATCAATCATGAGCAAACTGCTGTCGATCCTTGTTGCTGCGATGTTCGCCACCGTCTCCTTTTCCGGCTTCGCCGCCGAAGAAAAGAAGGCCGAAACCAAGACCGAAGTGAAGGCCGAGAAGAAGGTTGAGAAGAAGGCCGTGAAGAAGGTCGTGAAGAAGAAGGCCGCCAAGAAGGCCGTGAAGAAGGCTGAGAAGAAGGAAGAGAAGAAGTAATTCTTCGCCTCATCAGGAAAAGGCAGGGTTTTCCCTGCCTTTTTTTTGCTCGATCCGGAGGAGCCGCCATGAGATGGCATAGCCAACCAGCATGCTGGATCGTCGCTGCTTTGGCGCTGACGGCATGGCAAGTCCAGGCGCAGCAGTCGCTGGAGCTCACTGCCGGCATTTACCGCATCCGGGCGGAACTGGCGAATACCTACGAGTCGCGCGCCGAGGGTCTGATGCACCGCAGGAGCATGCCGGTCAATAACGGCATGCTGTTCGTCTTCGATCAGGAGGCGCGACACTGCATGTGGATGCGCAACACCCTGATGCCGTTGTCCGTGGCCTTTCTCGATGGGCGGGGGCGTATCATCAACATCGAGGAAATGTTGCCGCAGACCGAGAACGCCCACTGTGCCGCCCGGCCTGCCAGATTTGCCCTGGAAATGAACGCCGCTTGGTTCAAGCGCCGGGGCCTAGGGGACGGCACGACCATCGCCGGCGTCGATCGGGCGCCGCCAGCGCGCTAGTCGTCTCTCAGGGCGATCTTCATGCTCCGCAGAGTAACAAACCGCCGCCCTGCCCGGCTGGCAGTAGCGACGGCCTGTCTGTGGTGCGGCTTAAGCGAAGTTCTTCGCAGCGAAATCCCAGTTGACCAGATTCCAGAAGACCTCGACGTACTTGGCGCGCGCGTTGCGATAGTCGATGTAGTAGGCGTGCTCCCATACGTCGCAGGTTAGCAGCGGCTTGTCGTTGCCGGTCAAGGGCGTTGCCGCATTGCTGGTGTTGACGATGTCCACCGAGCCGTCGGCCTTCTTGACCAGCCAGGTCCAACCGGAGCCGAAATTGCCGACAGCGGCGGCCTGGAAGGCTTTCTTGAACTCGTCGAACGAGCCCCACTTCTTGTTGATGGCATCGGCCAGGGTGCCGGCCGGGGCGCCGCCGCCATTGGGCTTGAGGCCGTTCCAGTAGAAGCTGTGATTCCACACTTGGGCGGCGTTGTTGAAAGTGCCGCCGGTGGATTTCTTGACGATCTCCTCGAGCGTCGCGTTCGCGAATTCGGTGCCTTTGATCAGGTTATTGAGATTGGTGACGTAGGTCTGGTGATGCTTGCCGTAATGGAACTCCAGCGTCTCCTTGGAGATATGCGGTGCCAGTGCGTCTAACGCGTACGGTAGCGGGGGTAGGGTGTGTTCCATATGATATCTCCTGTTTGTGCGGTGGATACGAAAACTTGACAAGTTTAGTCGGAGAAGCGGTCGATGGCAATCGCTCTCATGGTGCCGCCGCCCCTCAACCGGTTTCGCTGATGTGCGCGCGCGCCCAGCCGACCGCGAAGCTGAGTTCCACGGCATCGCCGGCGGCGACCTGGCTGCTATCGCGCAGCACTGCGCCGTGCCGGTCGCGGACGATGCTGTAGCCACGAGCGAGCGTGGCCTGCGGACTGAGTTGGGCCAGCGCCGCGGCGAGCGCGCCGAGATAGCCGAGTTGCTTCGAGAGTTGGTTGCGCCACGCCGCCGACAGGCCTTGCTCGGCCAGCGCCAGACGTCCGCGCAGGGGTTGGGTCTGCGGCCGGACCCGGGCGAGGCGCAGGTGCAGGTGATCGAGGGCGACGGCGTGGTGGCGCTGCCGCGTCGCCAGCGCGGCGGAGAGCCGTGTCGCCAAGTGGGCCAGTGCTTGTCGGTCGCGTGCGAGTCTTGTGCCCGGGTGTACGAGGCTATGCGCGAGCAGATCGACGCGCTGCGTCCGCGCCTCGATCAGGGTCCGCAGCCCGCGCCGCAAGCCGTCGGCGAGCGCGGCGATTTCGTGCCTCGCGGCGAACCAGCCGGCGCTGACCAGTTCGGCGGCGGCGGTCGGGGTCGCCGCGCGCCGGTCGGCCGCGAAGTCGGCGATGGTGATATCGGTTTCGTGGCCGACGCCGCTCACAACGGCGATCGGGCATTCGGCGATGGCGCGCGCCACCGCCTCCTCGTTGAAGGCCCAGAGATCCTCGATGCTGCCGCCGCCGCGCACGACGATCAGAACGTCGATCGCGTCGGTCCCGACCTGCCGGCCGGCATGAAGAATCGCAGCGGCGATTTTTTCGGCGGCGCCTTCGCCCTGCACTGGCGCCGGATAGAGGATCGCCGGCAGATGCGGCGCGCGTCGCCTCAGGGCGGTGAGGACATCGTGCAGTGCCGCCGCCTGGGGCGAAGTGACGATGCCGATGCGGCGAGGGAAGCGCGGCAACACCCGCTTCCTCTTCGCCGCAAACAGTCCCTCGCGCTCGAGCCGCTCGCGCAGGCGGGCATAGGCTTCGTAGCGCGCGCCCAGGCCGGCGCGGCGGAGCCCCTCGATGTTGAGCTGAAAGTCGCCGCGCGTCTCGAACAGCGTCACCAGCGCCTGGGCTTCGACCTGCTGGCCATTCTCCAAGCGCCAGGGCAGCGACTGCGCGCGATTCTTGAACATCACGCAGCGCACCTGGGCAGTCTCGTCCTTGAGCGAAAAATAGACATGCCCCGAACTGGCGCGGGTCAGGTTCGAGACTTCGCCGCCGACCCACAACAGCGGAAAGTTCCGCTGCAGGATTTCGCGGACGCGGCGATTCAAGCCCGAAACGGTCAGGACTTCAGCAGGCATACGCTGATTCGATAAGCGGTTGACAATTGAAGAAACATGGGTCCGGATTGTAACGGAATCTTTCCGGTCGCCGGTTCTTTGTGTCTATCCGTCGAAATCCCTTACGGGGCCCGGTGGTGTTTATTAAGTATATGAAAAATAATAAGTTTAATCAAAGCTACATTTTGTAGCGGCCTAGGGAAAAGGCTTACGGGAGGCCGATTTAAGCTATCCGTCCCCATCCAATCCACAAGTTTATCCACAGATATTGTGGATAAGGCTGGCCGCTCCGGGATATGACGGATGAAATAGTCCGGGGCGGGGTCGGTGATCGTTCGCGGCAATTTCCGGTAACCTGTTGCCTCAAGCCCAAGAGTGGCCACAACGCAACCACGATGAATCGTTTTGCACGATGTCCGACCATTTGATTCCGCTGCACTCGCCCGCACTGATCGGAATTTTCCGCGAGGTGATCGAAAGCAGTCTGATCGAGCGTGGCGCTAGGCAAGGACTCGAGCTGCTCGGACCGGCAGACGAGTTCTGGCGTAGCGTGCCGCTCGCCGAGTTGCTGCGCATGGCCGAAGCCGGCAACGTCGAAGCCCAGGCTGAGCTGGCCTGGCGCTATGCCGTCGGCGAAGGCACGGCAAAATCCTACGCCCTGGCCTTGCGCTGGGCCGCCCAGAGCGCAGAGCGCACCTGCGCCGCCGGCGAAGCGGTGCTCGGTTGGTTGCTCTACAACGGCTTCGGCTTGCAGCGGGATCACGCTGAGGCGGCGCGATTGTTCGAGTGCGCAGCCACCCGAGACGACCTGCGCGGCATCACCTGGCTGGGTCTTTGCCTGTTGCGCGGCCACGGCGTGAGCGCGGATGCCTCCAGGGCGGCCGGCCTGTTTCGCGCCGCTGCGAGCCGGGGCGGCATGGGCGCGCGCCTGGCCCAGTACTGGCTGGGCCGTCTCCTCTACTTCGGCCAGGGCGTCGCCCGCGATTTCGCCGAGGCGGCGCGCTGGCTCCGCTTGGCCGCGGACCAGGGCCACCAGAGGGCGCGTGAGTTGCTCGCGCGTTGCTGCTTCTTCGGCCGCGGCGTCGCCGAAGACCGGGGGGCCGCAGCTGGTCTGTGGCGACAAGCGGCCGAGGGCGGCAATGGCGCCGCGATGTACTGCTTCGGCATGTGCCTGTATGCCGGCGAGGGGGTAGCGCAGGATTGTGCCGAGGCGGTGGCGTGGTTCCGTGCCGCGGCCCGAAAGCGCATCGCTGGCGCGATGTTCCTGCTCGGTCAATGCTATAGCTTCGGCTACGGCGTGACGCGCGACCCCCAGGCCGGTCTCGGTTGGTATCGCCGCGCCTCGGCATGCGGCAACCGAGAGGCGGCGTTCGAGCTGGGCGAATGCCACGCCTCCGGCCGCGGCGGCGTGCCGCAGGACGTCGAAGAGGCGATCCGCTGTTACCGTGCCGCCGCCCGCCAAGGCCATGTCCGGGCCCAGCTCAAGCTCGGCCATTGCTACCGCTGCGGCGACGGGGTTGCCGAGAACAAGCAGCTGGCGGTGGCGTGGTACCGCCGCGCCGCCCAGAGCGACGACCCGGCGGCACGGGTCTGGCTGGGAGAGTGCTACGAGCAGGGCGAAGGCGTCGCCAAGAATCTGGCGCTGGCCCTGGACCACTACCGGGCGGCAGCGGCGGCCGGCGATCGGCACGCCCAGGCCGAACTGGGCCGCTGCTATCTGCACGGTATCGGCGTGCCGGCCCACTTGCGGCGCGGCGAAGCGTTGCTGCGCGCGGCCGCTGACCGCGGTTGGCAGCCGGCGCTAGGCGAGCTCGAGCGCTTCTATTTCGTCCGCGCCGAGCGTTATTTTCACGGTGATGGCGTCGCCGCCGATGCCGAGCGGGCGCTTGCTTATTACCGCAAGGCAGGCGAACTTGGGCACGCCCGCGCCGCATTCATGCTCGGAGAATGCCATCGCTACGGTATCGGCACGGCGCCCGATGCGGCCCTCGCGGTGCTCTGGTACCGCAAGGCGGCCCGCCTATTCGACGCCAAGATCGCGCTCGCCGACATGAGCTACTTCGGCCAGGGCGTGCCGCGAAATTATCGCGAGGCGCTGCGCTGGTACCGGCAGGCGGTGGAGCAGCACGAGGACGCCTACGCCATCTACAGCGTCGGCTTCTGTCTGCTGCACGGCCAGGGCGCGGCCCGCGACCTGCGCGAGGCGGCGCGCTGGATGCGCCGCGCGGCCTTGCTCGGCGATGTCAATGCGCAATACGAACTGGGCTGCGCCTACTACCGTGGCCAAGGCGTGGCGCAGAGCCTGCGCCTGGCGATGAAATGGCTGCGCAGCGCGGCCCGCCTCGGCAATGAGGAAGCGCAGGCTTTTCTCGAACGGATCGAATGCGGCATCAAGCTCAACTGAGACGGCCGCCTCACAGCGCTTCGAGCTCATCCTGCCGCAAGCGCGCTGCACCGATCTCGCGGTCGAGCTTGTCGGCCAGTTCCTGCAGCAGGTCGCGGCCGCGCGCCTGGGCCAGCTTGGCAGCGACGAAGAATTCATAGAGCCGGGAGGCGAGCAGGCGCTTCAACTCCGCCTCGATTTCGCTCAGACGCCGCTGCATTTGCGCCACCTGGCGGGCGAATCCGCTCGTCCCGCGCGCCGCTGGGGCCGCAGCGCCCTCCTGCCATTGCGCCAGAATCCCGCGCAGCACCATCTCGTCACCGTTCTTGTAGGCGCGGTTGGCCTCGCTCATCAGCTCGGTGCGCCAGGCGCGATCCGCTTCATCCTCGGCGCGGTCGGGATGGATCTTCTGCGCCAGATGGCGGAACAAGCGCTTCACGTCGCCTGAGGGGGCGAAGGGTTTCTCGGTTCCGCCTCTTCCGGTAAACCGGTGATGTTCCTGTCCGGAGCGTTCTGCCTGAGCCCGGCTCTCCCGCGCACGGTGTTGCGCCGGCGCGTCGTCGGGCGCTCTGTCGGCCAGCAACCAGGCGATGCGCGCCTGGAGCCGGTCGAGTTCGACCAGGCGCTCGCCGACTCGCTCGTAGTAGAGCTGGGTGAATTCCGCCAGTTCCGCCTGCGCGGTGGCGAACTCCAGCTCCAATTCCGAGAGCTGCTGGCCGAGCAGCTCCCGCTCCGCGAACAGCCGTGCGTCCTCGTCTTGCAAGACCAGGGCCTGGCCGGCGGCGGCATCGGCTCTCGCGCGCAGCAACAGGATCGTTCTGCCCCGATTGAGGAGAAGCGGTACCGCAGCCGCCATGCGCTCAGGATTGACGATGAGCAGCACATCCCGCTCGCCGCCGCTCAAGGACTCTGCCTGGGCGAGGGGCAGGACGCACAGCGGGAACAGTTCGCCGACCGGCGGCGGCGAGGCGTCGTTGCCGGCGCACCAGTCTAGGGCCGCCGCCCAAGCCGCCGCACGCGCTTCCAGGCGGGCCCGCTGGGCTCGCCAGGCGGGGGCGAAACTGTTCTCGCCACCGCGCGCCAGTCGGCTGTTGAGCAGCGACAGCGTCGCGCGCAGGGCGATGCGGGCCGCGAAGCCCGGTTGCGGCAGCACCAGGCAGAGCGGGCGCAGGGCCAGATCGAGGGCGTTGGAAAGCGGCGGCAGCAGCTCGTCATCGGGAACGACGACGAGCAGGGTCTGGCCCGCGAGGGCAGACGCGGCAGCGAATTGCGCCAGGGCCTCGATCAATACCGCTTCGCCCTCGGGCACCGGCAGGTCCGCAGGTACTCCTGCAGCGGCCTGCGCCAGCCGGGTGCGCCAGCCGGCGGCGACGGCCTTGGCATCCCTGGACGGCGGCGTTGACATGGACGCGATTGTAGCCGAACGGGAGAACTCGATTGCTCGCCTCTCGCCTTGCCGAAAGCAGTGCCTCAGGCTAAAGTGCGCGCTTGTCCAGCTGTTAGCTAGGAGTCTTCGTGTTCTCCATCATTCTCGCAGCCGGCTGGCCGATCTGGCCGCTGCTGCTCACTTCGGTCATCGCCGTCGCACTGATCATCGAGCGCGCCACGGCGCTACGCCGGGCCAAGATCGTGCCGCCCGGCCTCCTAGCCGGCGTCATCGGCGACTACCGCCAAGGCGGAGTGACGGAGGAAGTGTTGCGGCGCCTCGACGGCCATTCGCCGCTGGGCCGGGTCTTTGCCGCCGGCCTGCGCAACGTTTCAAGTTCGCGCGAGATCATGAAGGAGGCGATCGAAGAGGCCGGCCGCGGCGTGGCCCACGAACTCGAACGCTACCTCACCAGTCTAGGCACCATCGCCTCGATCAGTCCGCTGATGGGTCTGTTCGGCACGGTGGTCGGGATGATCGAAATTTTCGGTTCGCCCACTGCCTCAGGCAACAATCCGCAGGCGCTCGCCCACGGCATCTCGGTGGCGCTCTACAACACCGGTTTCGGCCTGGTCATCGCCATCCCGAGCATGATTTTCTACCGCCATTTCCGTGCCGCCGTCGATGGGCTGGTGATCGAGATGGAGCTGCAGGCGGTGAAGCTGGTGGAGGTGGTGCATGGCGAACGCCGCTAGCTGCCGGTGAGGAGCACGCCATGAACTTCCAGCGCGGCAGACCGCAGGAGCAGCCCGAGATCAATCTGATCCCGATGATCGACGTGTTGCTGGTGATCCTGATTTTCCTGATGATCACCACCACCTATTCGAAGTACGCGGGGCTCGATATCAACCTGCCCACCGCCGATGCCCAGCAGGCACAGGAGCAGGCCAACGAGATCAACGTCGTGGTCAACATCCAGGGCGACGTGATGGTGAACGGCAGTGCGGTCGGTACGCGCGACATCGAGGCCATCAGTCTCGCGTTGAAGCGAGCCGCCGGCGTGGCGAAAGAACCCGTCGTCGTGATCAGCGCCGACGCCAAGGCGACGCACCAGAGCGTGATCGACGTGATGCAGGCAGCGCAGCAGGCCGGCTTGTCCCATATCTCCTTCGCCACCCAAAGCGCGGGCCGCTGAACGCCATTCCCGCCGCATCTTGACCGCCCCCGCAAGCAGGCGCATTCGCGTGAAGCTCACCGCTCTCTTGCAGCGCGCTTGGCAGCAGCGCGGCGTGCTGGCCGCGCTGCTGCTACCTCTGGCTGCGGCCTTCGCTTTGCTGGCCGCTGCCCGCCGCGCCTTGTATCGCCACCGCATATTGGGCAGCGAGCGGCTACCTGTGCCGGTGGTCGTGATCGGCAACATCACGGTCGGCGGCAGCGGCAAGACCCCGCTCACCCTCTGGCTGGTCGATGCGCTGCGCGCGTGCGGCATGCGTCCGGGGGTGGTGAGCCGTGGCCACGGCGGCATCGGGACGGTGGCCGAGGTGCTGGCGGATGGCGATGCGGCACGGGTTGGCGACGAACCGCTGATGATCAAGCGGCGACTGAATCTTCCTGTTTTTGTCGGCAGGGACCGGGTCGCCGCTTCGCGCGCGCTGATCGAGGCTCATCCCGGCTGCGACCTGATCGTCGCCGACGACGGCCTGCAGCACTACCGCCTGGCGCGCGACCTCGAGATCGCCGTGATCGATGGACGCGGCCTGTTGAACGGCTGGCCGCTGCCCGCAGGGCCGCTCCGGGAGCCACCCTCGCGTCTTGCCCGGGTCGATGCGCTGGTGCTCAACGGTCCGCCGCCGAGGCTGCCGCCCGACGCGGCAGGGCCGGCGCAGTTTCGCATGCGCCTGATCGGCGATACCTTCCACTCGCTGGCCGATCCGGGACGGACTTGTGCCGCCGCCGATCTTTCCGGTCTGCGTCTGGCCGCCGTCGCCGGCATCGGCGATCCCGGGCGCTTCTTCGCCCACCTCGAGGCCCTCGGCCTGTCTTGCCGCTGCCACGCCTTCCCCGACCACCACCGCTATCTGCGCGCCGATCTCGAAGAGATCGAGGCGGATGCCTTGCTGATGACCGAGAAGGATGCGGTAAAATGCGCCGGTCTCACGGATCGCCCGGTATGGGTGCTGCCGGTCACCGCGCGGGTCGAACCCGATCTCGTCGCCCTGGTTATGGAGAAGCTCTATGGACGCCCGCCTGCTTGAAATCCTCGTCTGCCCCGTCTGCAAGGGTTCTCTCGACTACCGCAAGGCGCGCTCACAGCTGGTGTGCAGAGCCTGCCGGCTCGCCTATCCGATCAAGGACGATATTCCCGTGATGCTTGAAGACGAGGCACGCCAACTCTCGGCCGAAGAAGCCAGCGAATAGTGAGCTTCAGAATCGTCATTCCGGCGCGCTTCGCCTCGACGCGCTTGCCGGCAAAGGCGCTCGCCGATATCCACGGCAAGCCCATGGTGGTGCGCGTTGCCGAGGCCGCCCGGCGCGTCCATGGCGCCGTCGATCTCTGGATCGCCACCGACCACGCCGACATCGTCGAGGCCGTCGAGCGCTACGGCTTCCAGGCGTTGTTGACCAGAACCGACCACCCGAGCGGCACCGACCGCATCGCCGAGGTCGCCGAGGCCTTGGGCTGGGGCGAAGAGGAGATCGTGGTCAACATCCAGGGCGACGAACCGCTGATCGAGCCGGCGCTGGTCGAGCGGGTGGCTGCCGCCCTGCACCAGGATCCCGGTGCGGCGATTGCGACCGCCAGCCATGCGATCTCCGACGCCGCGGACTTTTTCAATCCCAACGTGGTGAAAGTGGTGTGCGCCGCCGACGGCCGCGCGCTCTATTTTTCCCGTGGCCCGATTCCTTGGGACCGGGATGGCTTCGCCCGCAGCCGAGGCGAACTGTCCCCCGACTTCCCGGCGCAGCGCCACGTCGGCCTCTATGCCTATCGCGTCGCCTTCCTGCGCCGCTATGGTCGGCTTGCCCCCTCGCCGCTCGAGCGCTGCGAAGCGCTGGAGCAACTGCGGGCGCTGTGGCATGGCTTTGCCATCCGCGTCGTAAGCTGCGGCGAGGCGCCTGCGGCCGGTGTCGATACCCAGGAGGATCTCGAACGGGTGAGGCGCGCATTTGTTCGAGGTGTCAATTGAAATCATTTCCATCGTTTTTCGCTATAGGGCAATAAACAAGCTCTCGGGACAAGCACGACTTTGCCGCAGTACCATCGTTCTCATCTTGTCCCATCGATTGGAGTTTTCATGCGTCTTATTCTTCTCGGACCCCCCGGAGCGGGGAAAGGCACTCAAGCCACCTTCATCACCGAGCGCTACGCGATCCCGCAAATTTCCACCGGCGACATGCTGCGGGCCGCGGTGAAGGCCGGTACCCCGATGGGCTTGGCGGCCAAGCGGGTCATGGACGCGGGCGAACTGGTGTCCGACGAAATCATCCTCGGCCTGATCAAGGAGCGACTCGGGCAGGCGGACTGCGTCAAGGGTTTCCTGTTCGACGGCTTTCCCCGCACCATTCCGCAGGCCGAGGCACTGCGCGACATGGGTATCCAGGTCGATTATGTGCTGGAGATCGAGGTCGCAGACGAGGAAATCGTCAAACGCATGAGTGGTCGCCGCATTCACCCCGCCTCGGGTCGGTCCTATCATGTAAAATTCAATCCGCCCAAAATTGCGGGCAAGGACGACGTCACCGGCGACGATCTGATCCAGCGCGACGACGACAAGGAAGAGACGGTCCAGAAACGCTTGGAGGTCTATCACAGCCAGACCCGGCCGTTGGTCGATTTCTATGCCAAGTGGTCGGCGAGTGATGCCGGAGCGCCCAAGTACCGCAAGGTCTTAGGCGTTGGTTCGGTGGATGCGATCCAGAGGGCGCTGTTTGCCGCGCTTGGTTGAACGCCCGAGTGATTGGGCTTGGTGGAGACAATATGGCCAAAGGTTCGAAGAAAAATGCCTTCTACGCGCAGTCGGGCGGCGTCACCGCCGTCATCAATGCCACGGCTTGCGGCGTGATCGAGACGGCGCGCCGGCACAAGGAGCACATCGGCAAGGTCTATGCGGGCAGGAACGGTATCATCGGCGCCCTGACCGAAGATCTGATCGATACCAGCAGGGATAGCGCCAAGGCCATCGCCGCCTTGCGCCATACCCCCGCCGGCGCCTTCGGTTCCTGCCGCTTCAAGATGAAGAGTTTGGAGGAAAACAGACGGCAGTACGAGCGTCTGATCGAGGTGTTCCGCGCCCACGATATCTCTTACTTCTTCTACAACGGCGGCGGCGATTCCGCCGACACCTGCCTCAAGGTGTCGCAGCTTGCGGAAAAGATGGATTACCCGATCCAGGCGATACACGTGCCCAAGACCGTCGACAACGATCTGCCGATCACCGACAACTGCCCCGGTTTCGGTTCGGTGGCCAAGTACATCGCCGTGTCTACCCTGGAGGCTACCTTCGACGTGGCCTCGATGGCCGCGACCTCGACCAAGGTGTTCGTACTGGAAGTGATGGGCCGCCATGCCGGCTGGATTGCCGCCGCCGGCGCGCTGGCCTCGACCCCGGATGCCGAACAGCCGATCGTGGTCCTGTTCCCGGAAGTCCCCTTCGAGCGAAAGAAATTCGCGGCCAAGGTGGACCGCCTGGTGAAGCGCTTCGGCTACTGCACCGTGGTCGTATCTGAGGGCGTGATGGACGCCGACGGCAAGTTTCTCGCCGACCAGGGTCTCAAGGATGCCTTCGGCCACGCCCAACTCGGCGGGGTGGCGCCGGTGGTGGCGAACATCGTGCGCGAGGATCTCGGTCTCAAGTATCACTGGGGCGTGGCCGATTACCTGCAACGCTCGGCGCGCCACATCGCCTCCAAGACGGACGTGGAGCAGGCCTACGCGATGGGTCGGGCGGCGGTTGAACTGGCGCTCAAGGGCTACAATTCAGTGATGCCGACCATCGACCGCATCGCCGGCAAGACCTACAAGTGGCGGGTCGGCATGGCGCCCTTGGCCAAGGTCGCCAACGTCGAAAAGAAGATGCCGAAAAATTTCATCACCCAGGATGGCTTCGGCATCACCGAAAAATGCCGCGAATACTTGGTACCGCTGATCAAGGGTGAGGACTATCCTCCCTACAAGGATGGCCTGCCCGATTACGCTCGGCTCAAGAACGTGGCGGTGTCGAAGAAGCTGCCAGCCTTCAAGATTTGAAGGTGGTGTTGTCGGCGCTGACCGATCTTCCACACGCAAACCGCCAAGCTGACGGTGTGGGCAAGGTGATGAGGGAGCATTAGAAAAAATTTCGCCGGTCATGACGGGCCGGTTTAACTTGGGGAGGAGAATCATGTCAGGCGGTCTGCTATTTGCGTTGGGATGTGCCGTTGCCGCGCTCCTGTACGGGGCGATTTCTATCAATTGGATTGTCGGCAAACCGACCGGCAACGAAAGGATGCGCGAGATCGCCGCGGCGATCCAGGAGGGCGCCAATGCCTACCTGAACCGGCAATACACCACGATCGGCATCGTCGGCGTCATCCTGTTTGCGGCGATCGGGCTCGGTCTGCATTCCTGGGCGACCGCGGCGGCATTCGCTATCGGAGCGCTGCTCTCCGGCGCCACCGGCTACATCGGCATGAACGTCTCGGTCCGCGCCAACGTGCGCACCGCGGAGGCCGCCAAGGACGGCCTCAACGCGGCGCTCAACATCGCCTTCAAGGGCGGCGCGATCACCGGCATGCTGGTGGTGGGACTCGGCCTGCTCGGCGTCGCTGGTTTTTATGCTTATCTGGCTTCGACCGCTCCCGCCGGTCTGAGCACGACTAAGGTGATCGAGCCCCTGGTCGGCCTGGCCTTCGGCGGTTCGCTGATTTCCATCTTCGCCCGTCTGGGCGGGGGTATCTTCACCAAGGGCGCCGACGTCGGCGCCGACCTGGTGGGCAAGGTCGAAGCCGGCATCCCGGAAGACGACCCGAGGAACCCCGCGGTGATCGCCGACAACGTCGGCGACAACGTCGGCGACTGTGCCGGCATGGCGGCCGACCTGTTCGAGACCTACGCCGTGACCATCATCGCCACCATGATTCTGGGCGCGATGCTGATGGCCAACGCCGGCCCGAATGCGGTGATCTATCCGCTGGTGCTGGGCGGATCCTCGATCATCGCCTCGATCATTGGCACCTTCTTCGTCAAGGCCCGCGAGGGCGGCAAGATCATGAATGCGCTCTATCGCGGCCTGATCGTGTCCGGCGTGCTGGCGGCCGTCGCCTTCTATCCGATCACCAAGATGATGATGGGCGATAGCGTGATGCTGGCCGACCAGGCGGTATCTTCGCTGAACCTGTACTTTGCCGGACTGATCGGCTTGGCGCTGACCGCTGCGCTGGTGGTGATCACCGAATACTACACGGCGACCGAGTACGGCCCGGTCCGCCATATCGCCCAGGCTTCCACCACCGGCCACGGCACCAACGTCATCGCCGGCCTCGGGGTTTCGATGAAATCGACCGCGTTGCCCGTGCTCGCGGTCTGTGCCAGCATCGGCAGTGCCTATTCGCTGGCCGGTCTGTACGGCATCGCCATCGCGGCGACCTCGATGCTGTCGATGACCGGCATCATCGTCGCCCTCGACGCTTACGGTCCGATCACCGACAACGCCGGCGGCATCGCCGAGATGGCCGGGCTGCCCGAGGCCATCCGCAACATCACCGATCCGCTCGACGCCGTGGGCAACACCACCAAGGCCGTCACCAAGGGCTACGCGATCGGTTCCGCCGGCCTGGCCTCGCTGGTGCTGTTCGCCGACTACACCCACGCGTTGTCCGCCAGCGGCAAGGTGCTGACCTTCGATCTGTCCAACCACATGGTCATCATCGGCCTGTTCATCGGCGGCATGGTGCCCTACCTGTTCGCGGCCATGGGCATGGAAGCCGTCGGTCGCGCCGCGGGCTCCGTGGTGGTGGAGGTGCGCCGCCAGTTCAAGGAGATCCCCGGAATCATGGCCGGCACCGCCAAACCGGATTATTCCAAGGCGGTGGATATGCTGACCAAGGCCGCGATCAAAGAAATGATCGTGCCCTCGTTGCTGCCCGTCGCGGTTCCGGTGCTGGTCGGCCTGATCCTCGGCCCGCAGGCGCTGGGTGGCGTGCTGGTGGGCACCATCGTGACCGGCATCTTCGTGGCCATTTCGATGACCACCGGCGGCGGCGCCTGGGATAACGCCAAGAAGTACATCGAGGAAGGCAACTTCGGTGGCAAGGGCTCCGAGACGCACAAGGCCGCGGTGACCGGCGACACCGTCGGCGACCCCTACAAGGATACGGCCGGACCGGCGGTGAACCCGCTGATCAAGATCATCAACATCGTCGCGCTGATGATCGTGCCGCTGATGTTGTCCTGATCCGAGTCGGCAATCCACTGAAGGGCAGCCTCGGGGCTGCCCTTTTTTCTAGGCGCCGCGCTTCTTGAAATCCGCAATGCGAAAACCGGCGAGCCTCAGCGTGCCGAAGTAGGCGAGTACCCCGCCGATCACCAAGCCGGCCAGACGCAGCACCCGTTCCAGCGACGCCATTTGGAGCCACGCGGCTTCCCTTCCCATGCCGAACCAGAGCACCAGACCCAGGGACGTCAGTGCCAGGGCTATCCTGGCCAGGAAGCCTCCCCATCCGGGCTGGGGGGCATAGATGCCGAGTCGGCGTAGACCGCGATAGAGCAGGGTGGCATTGAGGCAGGAGGCCAATCCGATCGACAGCGCCAGACCGGCGTGTTTCAACCAGCCGACAAAGACGAGATTCATCAACTGGGTCATCACCAGCGTCAGCAGCGCAATCTTCACCGGCGTGCGGATGTCCTGGCGGGCATAGAAACCCGGCGCCAGCACCTTCACCAGGATCAGTCCGCACAAGCCGAGGCTGTAGGCGACCAGTGCGGCGCGCGTCTGCAGGACGTCGTTTGCGGTGAATGCGCCGTGCAGAAACAGCGTGGACAGCAACGGCACCGCGAGGGTCGCCAGCGCCAGCGCCGCTGGCAGGGTCAACATCAGGGTCAGGCGCAGTCCCCAGTCGAGGAGCTTGGAGAACTCGGCGGGTTGTGCGTCGGCGTGAAACTTCGACAGGCTGGGCAGCAGGATGGTGCCCAGGGCGGCGCCGAGCAGCCCTGCCGGGAATTCCATCATTCGGTCGGCGTAGTAGAGCCAGGAGACGCTGCCGTTGGGCAGGAAAGAAGCGAAAATGGTATTGATCAGCAGGGAGATCTGCGCCACCGAAACGCCGAGGACCGCCGGGCCCATCAGCTTCAGGATGCGCCGCACCGCCGGGTCGCTGAAACTGAGCGAGAAGCGCGGCAGCATGCCGATCCTGGCCAGCGCCGGCAGCTGTATCCCCAGTTGCAGCACGCCGCCCAGGAGAACCGCCCAGGCCAGCGCCAGCACCGGCGGGTGAAACCAGGGTGCGGCGAACAGCGCCATGCCGATGAAGGCGAGGTTGAGCAGCACCGGCGTGATCGCCGGCAGCGCGAAGCGGCTCCAGGTGTTGAGCACGCCGGCGGCGAGGGCTACCAGCGAAATGAACAGGATGTAGGGGAAGGTGATCCGGGTGAGTTCGACCGTCAGCGCGAACTTGTCCGAGTTGGCGGCGAAGCCCGGCGCCGTGACGTAGATCAGGAACGGTGTGACCGCAACGCCCAGAATGGAGACGACGGCGAGCGCCAGGAACAGCAGGGTGGCGACGTGGTCGACCAGCCGGTGCGTCTCGTCCGCGCCGCGCCGGTTCTTGTATTCGGCCAGGATCGGAACGAATGCCTGGGAGAAGGCGCCTTCCGCGAACAGCCGGCGCAGCAGATTGGGCAGGCGGGAGGCGACCACGAAAGCATCCATCGCCATGCCGGCGCCGAAGATACGGGCGAAGACGAAATCCCGGAGGAAACCGAGAATGCGCGACAGCAGCGTCATGCCGCTGACGGTGGCGAGGGCCTTGAGCAGGTTCATGCGGCTGGAGCAAAAGAGCGCAATAGTAGCGGCTTTCCTTGGGCTCCGCGCGTCTTGCGCCTCGCCCGGGAATTCCCTATAATCATTGCCTTTTAACGTCTTAGCCGGAACCATACATATGGCCAACAGCGCCCAAGCCCGCAAGCGCGCCCGTCAGGCGGTCAAGCAGCGTACCCACAACGTGAGCCTGCGCTCGACCCTGCGCACCGCGATCAAGAAAGTGCAAAAGGCGATCGTCGCCGGCGATAAGCCTGCCGCGCAAGCGGAGTTTGTCGAGTCGATGAGCGTCATCGACAGCATCGCCGACAAGAAGATCATCCACAAGAACAAGGCGGCACGCCACAAGAGCCGCCTGTCCGCTGCTATCAAGGCGCTCTGACAGCCTCAGTCTTTTGCGCCGGCGGGCCGTTGGGTCCGCCCGAAAGTCTGTCCCAGCCGCTAAGCCGGGAGGCAAAAAACCAGCATAAATAATAGGCTGGCTTGATTTCCTGAAAGTAGTTACATATACTGGCCAAACCTCATTGATGTACAAGGGGTTTTCATGCACGCGTTCGCCTTTAGGAAATATGCCTTTCGCATTCGCACTCGTGATGGTCTGGCCGTCAGCAACCTGATGATCCACGGCCGCGATGAGGAGCATGCCCAACGCAAGCTGCGCCAGATTTATCGCGACTGCGAGATCATGGAGTGCATCTGCCACCACGGCAGTGACCGCACCCCACCGGCGAACTTTGAAGACGTGCTGAGGCTGATTGCGCGCTGAGCCAGCCAACGGCTCAATTCCCAAGAGCGTCAGACGAGATCCTTGCTCGTCAATTCATCGAGCAGCGCCGCATAGTCTTGAGCACCGCGGCTCGATTCGGCGTGGCTGAAGATGTCCAGGCCCATGGCCGGAGCCTCGGCCACGGCGACATTCTCGGAAATCACCGTTTCACATAACTCGACGCCGAAGCGTTCGTGCATGCGTTTCTGTATTTCGTAGCTCATGTTGCGGCGACGGTCGAAACGGGTCAGTAGGTAGCTGCGTCCGATGCGCCGCTTGAGCACCGGTTCGATCGCGGTCAGGGTGTGTTCGATCTGCAGCGCGCCGCGCATGCTGAGGAAGTCCGAGGCCACCGGAATCAACAAGCGCTCTGCCGCGAACACCGCGTTGAGCGAGAGCACGCCGAGGAAGGGGCAGCAATCGATCAGGACGGTGCGCTCGGGTGCCGTTACGGCGAGGTCGTTGAGTCCCTGATTAAGGCGGTTGAGGATGTTCGGACCTTTGCCGAACACCGAATCCACCCGGATGAGTTCGGCGTGGGCCGGGATCAGCCGGCCCACGCCCGCCCAGTCGATCTCGAGCGCGGCGAGCGGCGTGTTGTCTCGGTAGAAGGCGAATGCGCTGGCGGCAACATTGCCCAGGGCATTGCCGTGGATCGATGACAAATGTGCCTGTGGATCGAGATCGACCAGCAATACAGGCCGCTCGCGGCGCGCCAATGCGGCCCCGAGGTTGAGCGCGGTGGTGGTTTTGCCGACGCCGCCCTTCTGGTTGAAAACTGCGATGCGCGCCATCATGACCTCACTATACAGGCTGCTATTTTTCACATAAGATGCGGTCTCAAGCAAGACATGCCTGTCTATCTTGCACAACCACGGCGGCGCGAGCCGCCGTCGCTATTTGGAGTTTCAAGCGGGGCTCGCCATGCCGCATCTGATGAACACGTACGCCAGGCTGCCGATCGCCTTCACCCACGGACAGGGGCCCTGGGTCTATGACGAACAGGGCCGGCGCTATCTCGACGCGCTCGCCGGCATCGCCGTCAACACGCTCGGGCACGCCCATCCGGCGCTGGTCCGGGCCCTGTCCGAGCAAGTCGCCCGGCTGATCCACGTCTCCAATCTGTACCGGATTCCCGAACAGGAACGCTTGTCGGATCGGCTCGCCGCGCTCTCCGGCATGGACGAGGTGTTCTTCTGCAATTCCGGCTGCGAGGCTAACGAGGCGGCGATCAAGCTGGCGCGCCTCTATGGCCACCAGCGGGGCATCGAGCAGCCCGCCATCATCGTGATGGAGCGTGCCTTCCACGGCCGCACCCTGGCGACGCTGTCCGCCACCGGCAACCGCAAGGCGCAGGCCGGTTTCGAGCCGTTGGTCGCCGGCTTCGTGCGCGTCCCCTTCGATGATTTGGCGGCGGTGGAGGCGGTCGCCCAGCACAATGCCAACGTCGTCGCCGTACTGATCGAGCCGATCCAGGGGGAGGGCGGCATCAACATCGCCCACGACGAATACCTGCAGGGTCTGCGCCGCATCTGCTCGGCCCGCGGCTGGTTGCTGATGGTGGATGAAGTGCAGTGCGGCATCGCCCGCACCGGCAAGTGGTTCGCCCACCAGCACGCCGGTATCGTTGCGGACGTGATGACCCTGGCCAAGGGCCTGGCCTCGGGCGTGCCGATCGGCGCCTGCCTGGCCGCGGGACCCGCCGCCGGGATCTTCAAGCCTGGCAGCCATGGTTCCACCTTCGGTGGCAATCCCCTGGCCTGCGTCGCCGCACTGACCACGCTCGACGTGATTGAGCACGACGGCCTGATGGCCCACGCCCTGGCGCTGGGCGATCGCATTAGAAGCGACCTGGCCAAGCGGCTGGCGGGCGTCGCCGGGGTCGCAGACATCCGCGGCGACGGCCTGATGATCGGGGTCGAACTCGACCGTCCCTGCGGCGAACTGGTGCAGCGCGCGCTCGACGCGGGCCTGCTGCTCAATGTCACCGCAGACCAGGTGGTGCGCCTGTTGCCGGCGCTGATCTTCACCGCTGCCGAGGCCGACGAACTGGTCGCCACCCTGTCCCGGCTGGTCCGCGAATTCCTGGGGGCGTGAGCATGACGAATGCGACCGCTGCGCCCAGGCACTTCCTGCAGTTCAACGATTTTTCCCGCGCTGAGTTCGACTACCTGTTCGCGCGCGCGCGCTGGATCAAGGGGCAGTTCAAGAGCTACCAGCAATACTGGCCGCTCTCAGACCGCACCCTGGTGATGATCTTCGAGAAGGCCAGCACGCGCACGCGGCTGTCCTTCGAGGCCGGCATGCAGCAGCTGGGCGGCAGCGCGATCTACCTCAACACGCGCGACTCTCAACTCGGCCGCGGCGAGCCGGTGGAAGATGCGGCCCAGGTCATCTCGCGCATGAGCGACATCGTGATGATCCGCACCTTCGAGCAGGAGATCATCGAGCGCTTTGCCGCCAACTCGCGCGTGCCGGTGATCAACGGCCTGACCAACGAATACCATCCCTGCCAGATTCTCGCCGACATCTTCACCTACATCGAGCATCGCGGGTCGATCGAAGGCAGGACCGTGGCCTGGATCGGCGACTCGAACAACGTCTGCAACACCTGGCTGCAGGCGGCGGAGGTGTTCGGCTTCAACGTGCACGTCTCGACTCCGCCCGGCTACGAAGTCGAGCCCGAGCGGGCCGGCCTGTACGGCACCGACCACTATGAGGAGTTTCCCGATCCGATGGAGGCGGCCGCGGGCGCCGATCTGGTGACCACAGACGTATGGACCAGCATGGGCTTCGAGGCCGAGAACGAGGAACGCCTGCGCGATTTCGAGGACTGGCAGGTGGACGCCGAGATGATGCAGGTGGCCAAGCCCGACGCACTGTTCATGCACTGCCTGCCGGCGCACCGCGGCGAGGAAGTCGCGGCCGAAGTGATCGACGGACCCCAGAGCGTGGTCTGGGACGAGGCTGAGAATCGGTTGCACGCGCAGAAGGCGCTGCTGGAATACCTGCTGATCGGCAGGGTCAATAGTTGATGGGATCTGAGCGATGAGCGATGTAAAAAAAGTGGTGCTGGCCTACTCGGGCGGGCTCGATACCTCGGTGATCCTGAAGTGGCTGCAGGATACCTACCGCTGTGAAGTGATCACTTTCACCGCCGACTTGGGCCAAGGCGAGGAACTCGAGCCGGCGCGCAAGAAGGCGTTGCAGTTCGGCATCAAGCCCGAGCACATCTTCATCGACGATCTGCGCGAGGAGTTCGTGCGCGATTTCGTCTTCCCGATGTTCCGCGCCAACGCCATTTACGAAGGCGAATACCTGCTCGGCACGTCGATCGCCCGGCCGCTGATCGCCAAACGCCAGATCGAGATTGCCCACCAGACCGGGGCGGATGCCGTGTCGCACGGCGCCACCGGCAAGGGCAACGACCAGGTGCGTTTCGAGCTGGGTTACTACGCGCTGGATCCGAGCATCAAGGTGATCGCGCCGTGGCGCGAGTGGGATCTGCTCTCGCGTGAGAAACTGATGGCTTACGCCGAGCGCCACGGCATCCCGGTCGACATGAAGCACAAGCAGGGCGGCTCGCCCTACTCGATGGACGCCAATTTGCTGCACATCAGCTTCGAGGGCCGCCACCTCGAGGATCCTTCCGCTGAGGCGGAAGATTCGATGTGGCGCTGGACGGTATCGCCGGAGCAGGCGCCCGATGCCGCCGAATACCTGGAGATCGACTACGAGAGAGGCGACATCGTGGGTCTGAACGGTAGCCGTCTCTCGCCCGCCACGGTACTGACCCGCCTGAACGAACTGGGCGGCAAGCACGGCATCGGCCGGCTCGACCTGGTCGAGAATCGCTACGTCGGCATGAAGTCGCGCGGCTGCTACGAAACCCCGGGCGGCACCATCATGTTGCGCGCCCATCGCGCCATTGAGTCGCTCTGCCTCGATCGCGAGGTCGCGCACCTCAAGGACGACCTGATGCCGCGTTACGCCAGTCTGATCTACAACGGCTACTGGTGGGCGCCGGAGCGCCGTGCCCTGCAAGTGTTGATCGACCACACCCAGCAGGCGGCCAATGGCCGGGTAAGGGTCAAGCTCTACAAAGGCAACGTCATCGTGGTCGGACGGGAATCAGCGTCGGATTCGCTCTTCGATCCGACCATTGCCACCTTCGAGGACGATGCCGGCGCCTACGATCAGAAGGACGCGGCAGGTTTCATCAAGTTGAATGCCCTGCGTCTACGCATTGCCGCCAAGCTCGCCGCACGGCGCAAGGCTTGAGGTGACGTCGATGTTCGGATACAGCGAGGCGCAGGTCTCGGACTTCTTCCTCACCTACGGCGTCGGCGCCTTCATGCTCTTCATGCTCTTCATCGTCGGTGAGCTGGCTCACAAGGCCAAGGCGGGCAAAACCGGAACGCTGGTGCTGTTCTTCGTTCTGTCCTTCGGCATGGTGGGCTTCGTCGTCAAAGAGGTTCTCCAGAGTCTGTGGAGAATCTGAAAGGTCGATAATGGAAAATCAGTTCGATAATGTCAGCGTCGTTAAGAGGGCCAACCTCTACTTCGACGGCAAGTGCGTGAGTCACACCGTGCTGCTCCCTGACGGGGCCAAGAAGACCCTGGGCGTGATCTTCCCGTCGTCGCTCGTCTTCAACACCGGTGCGCCCGAGGTGATGGAGCTCAACGCCGGCAAGTGCCGCATCCGTTTGAAGGGTGAAGCCGTCTGGCGCAGCTACGGCGGCGGCGAGTCCTTCTCCGTGCCGGGCAACTCCAGCTTCGAGATCGAGACGCTGGAAACCCTGGACTACGTTTGCCATTTCGATTGAAGCCTTGACCGGAGCGCGCCATGCCATCCTTCGACATACTATCTGAAGTCGATCAAGTCGAGCTGCGCAACGCCGTCGATCAGGCCAACAAGGAAGTCACCAACCGCTTCGACTTCAAGGGTTCCGACGCCCGCGTCGAGACCGGCGACAAGCTGTTGACCCTGTATGCCGACGACGACTTCAAGCTCGGCCAGGTCTATGACATTCTGACGCTCAAGCTCGGCAAGCGCGGCATCGACGTGCGCTGCCTGGAGAAGGGCAAGGTCGACAAGATCAGCGGCAACAAGGTGAAGCAGGAAATCAAGGTCAAGGTCGGCGTCGAAGGGGATCTGGCGAAGAAGGTCGTCAAGCTCCTCAAGGATAGCAAGCTCAAGGTGCAGGCCAGCATCCAAGGCGACGTCGTGCGCGTCTCTGGTCCCAAACGCGATTTTCTCCAGGAGGCGATCGCCCTGGTAAAAAAATCGGTCACCGACTTTCCGCTGCAGTTCGGTAATTTCCGCGACTGACCCCCAAACGGGCGTTAAATTCTTTTCAAGCCTTTGCCCCATCTTTCGTAGAGCCGGTCGGCGACGGCGTTGAGCGCGCCCAGCCGCGCTGCCAGATCGGCCTGCATGGCCGCTGCCGGCTGTACCGATGGCCCGGGATGGGTCGCAATCTCCTCGGCACCGATGACGCACCAGTGCCGGATCATCGCCTCGGTCATCTCGACGTGACATTGCAGGCCCAGATGCGGACCCAGGACGAAAGCCTGGGCGGCGCAGTGCTCGCTCTCCAGAATGCGCGCGCCGCCCGCCGGCAGGCTGAAGGTCTCGCCGTGCCAATGGAAGGAGAGGAAATCCCGTAGATCGCCTAACCAATCGTGCGCCGCGGCATTGTCCAGCACCCGCACCTTGCCCCAGCCGATTTCCTTCACCGGGTTCGGTCTCACCTCAGCACCCAGCGCCTTGGCCAGCAGTTGGCCGCCCAGACAATGGCCTATCACCGGAACGTCCAGGGCTACCGCCTGGCGTATCAGCGCGCATTCCTGTTCGATCCAGGGCAGCGGGTCATTGACGCTCATCGGCCCGCCGAATAGAGCCAGTCCGCTGAATTCGTCGCAGTCGGGCGGCACCGCTTCGCCGGCGTCGATTTGCAACAGCCGCCAGGGGAGCGCGTGGCGGTCCAGGAATGTGGCAAAATACCCAGGCCCTTCCCCGGGGCTGTGACGGAAGACTGCGATCGGTTTCATGCTCTCGTTCTCGGCGAACATATCGTGGCCCATTGTATCGCCGCTGGCCCCGCGCCGGCGGCTGGCCTGGCCCGGTCGAGCGTCTGCAAATGCGCCGCAGGTATTGGACCGCGACCTTGAAACTGGCTGCCGATGAGTGAACTGATCCTCCCGCCGATGCTCCCGAGTGCCGCCTGGCTGCGCCAGCGTTTTGCCGGCGGCGGCGCCGTCGCTGCCGCAACTGCGGCGGCCGAACCGGACGCATCAGGGGCACAGCTGATCCGCGCGGCGGTGCTGGTGCCGCTGATCGAGCGGGATAGCGGCCTGACCGTGCTGCTCACCCAGCGCACCGCACATTTGCGTGACCACCCCGGGCAGATCAGCTTTCCCGGCGGACGCTGCGAGGAGAGCGACGACTCGGTCGTGGCCACCGCTCTGCGCGAGGCGCAGGAGGAGGTCGGCCTCGATCCGGCCCGGACGGAGGTACTTGGCTTGCTGCCGGAATATCGTACTGGAACCGGTTTTTCGATCATGCCGGTGGTGGCGCTGGTTCGTCCGCCCTTGAATCTCAAGCTCGACGATTTCGAAGTGGCCGAGGCCTTCGAGACCCCTTTGGCTTTCCTCCTCGATCCCGCCAATCATCAACGCCACAGCATGGAATCCCAAGGCGGTCGGCGGGAATATTACGCCATGCCCTGGGAGGGCTATTACATATGGGGGGCCACGGCGGGGATGCTGGTGAGCCTCCACCGCTTCCTGTTCCCCGCAGACTGATGGCTGGTGTGGTATCTTCGTAGCTTCGGCGGGTGCCCGCCGGCCTTCCTAGATCCCCGAATTCGTCCTGCATGGCCCTGTTTTCCATCGCCGTTGCTTTGATTCTCGAACAGCTCAAGCCGTTGGCCCAGGATCGCTTCGTCTTGGCGCCGTTGACGGCTTATGGGCAATTCATCGAGGAACGCTTTTACGGCGGTGAGGAACGCCACGGCATGGTGGCCTGGATGATCGCGGTGCTCCCCGGCGTGCTTGCGCTGCTCGCGCTGCAGTGGCTGCTGGCCGAGACCCAGCCCTTGGTGGCACTGCTCCTGAACGTCGGGGTGCTCTATCTGACGATGGGCTTTCGCCAGTTCAGCCACTATTTCACCGACATCCACCTGGCCCTGCGCATGGGGGAACTGGAACGCGCGCGCACGCTGCTGGGACAGTGGCGCGGCCAGAGCGAGGAACGCTTGAGCTCCAACGAGGTCGCCCGGTTGGCGATCGAGGAAGCGCTGCTCGCTTCGCACCGGCATGTATTCGCACCGCTGTTCTGGTTCGTTCTGGCCGGGCCGGCCGGCGCGCTGCTGTACCGTCTAGCCTTGTTCTTCCGGGGCCGGTGGCGGTCGGCAGAAGTCGGTGGCCTGGGTCGGTTTGCCGAGCGCGCCTTCACCGTCATCGACTGGTTGCCGCTGCGGGTGTCCGGCGCCGCCTTCGCTGTGGTTGGAGACTTCGAGGGCGCCGTGTTCTGCTGGCGCACCCAGGCGGCGCGCTGGCCGGATCCTGCCTCCGGTATACTCCTGGCGAGTGGCGCCGGTGCGCTCGGCGTGCGCCTTGGTCTGCCGATACATGATGCCGGAGAAGTGCGCGAGCGGCCGGAACTGGGGCTAGGCGACGACGCCGACGCCGATTTCATGCAGAGCACCATAGGACTGGTATGGCGCACCCTGGTACTGTGCCTGCTGCTCCTGGCGCTCTTCTGGGTGGCGAGCTGGGTAGGTCGGTAATTTCATCAGGAGAACCACATGTCAGACAAACGCGAGGTAGTGGTGGTCAGCGGCGTCCGCGCGCCGATCGGCAGTTTCGGCGGCACGCTCAAGGATTTTTCCTCGTCGGCGCTCGGCGCCCGAGTGGTCAAGGAAGCGATCGCCCGGGCCAAGATCGATCCTGGTCGGATCGGGCAATTGGTGTGCGGCAACGTGATTCATGGCGAGGCGCGCGACATGTACGTCTCGCGCGCGATCGCCCTCGACGCCGGCATGACCAAGGAGTCCTGCGCGCTGACCCTGAACCGCCTTTGTGGATCCGGCCTGCAGGCCATCGTCAGCGCCGCTAACGCGATTCAGCTGGGCGACACCGACGCCGCCGTGGGCTGCGGCGTCGAGACCATGAGCCGCGCCGGCTACCTGATGCCGGCGGCGCGCTGGGGCGCCCGGATGGGCGACACCAGGATGATCGACATGATGGTCGGCGCCCTGACCGACCCGTTTTCCCCGAATCACATGGGCATCACCGCCGAGAACATTGCCGAACAGTTCCACATCAGCCGCGAGGAGCAGGATGCGCTCTCGCTGGAGAGCCAGAAGCGCGCCGTCGCGGCCATCGCCGCCGGACACTTCAAGACGCAGATCGTGCCGATCGAGATTCAGAGCCGCAAGGGCACAGTGCTGTTCGACACCGACGAATATCCGAAGGCAGACGCCTCGCTGGAGAGTCTCGCCAAGCTGAAGCCGGCCTTCAAGAAGGACGGCAGCGTCACCGCCGGCAATGCCTCGGGCATCAACGACGGCGCCGCCGCCGTGGTGCTGATGGAGACCGCTGCCGCCGCCAGCGCCGGGCTGAAGCCGCTGGCGCGCCTGGTGTCCTACGCCGTCGCCGGCGTCGACCCCTCGATCATGGGTACCGGCCCGATTCCTGCTGTCAAGCTGGCCTTGCAGCGTGCCGGCCTGTCGGTCAAGGATCTGGATGTGATCGAGTCGAACGAGGCTTTCGCCGTCCAGGCGCTGTGCGTCAGCAGAGGACTCGACTTCGACCCGGCCAAGGTGAACCCGAACGGCGGCGCGGTTGCGCTCGGCCACCCGCTCGGCGCCACCGGCGCCATCCTCACCGTCAAGTGCCTGTACGAGTTGGCGCGCATCGGCAAGCGCTACGGCCTGGTCACCATGTGCATCGGCGGCGGCCAGGGCATCGCGGCGATATTCGAGCGGCTGTAACCCGACCGCGACGCGCTGGTCCGGTTGGGAACGGCGGGGCCCGCGATCAATGCCCGGCCGTCAGGCGCAGGAACTGCTCGAAGCGGTGGCTGTCGATCTGGCCTTGCGCAACAGCCCGTTTGATGGCGCAGTCGGGCTCGGACCGATGCCGGCAGTCGCGAAAGCGGCAGGCGCCCAGGTGGGGCCGGAACTCGATGAAGCCCTGCTCGATGGCACCGCGAGGCAGGTGGGCGAGGCCGAACTCCTGCAGGCCGGGGCTGTCGATCAAGGCGCCGCCGTGGTCGAGGCGATAGAGGCGGGCGTGGGTGGTGGTGTGCTTGCCCGAGTCCAGGGCCGCCGAGATTTCGCGAGTTGCGGCGGCGGCGCCCGGCACCAAGGCGTTGATCAGGGTCGATTTGCCCATACCCGACTGGCCCACCAGCACCGAGAGCTCTCCGGCGAGCAGAGGCAGGAGCGGTGCGGCGTCGGTCCGTGCCGAGATCACGATCACCGGGTAACCCAGCGCTTGCAGTGGGACCAGCCGCGCCAGCGCCTGTTCCAGGCCTTCAGCCAGATCCGCCTTGTTGAGCACGATGATGCTGGAGAGGCCCTGGCTCTCGGCGGCAACTAGGGCGCGCGTGAGCAGTTCGTCAGAGAACGAGGGCTCGGTGGCGACCACCAGCACGATTTGCGTGGCGTTGGCGGCGATCAGCTTCTCGCGGTAGGCGTCGGAGCGGTAGAGCAGTGAAGTGCGCGGCAGGTGGCGCTGGATCTGTACCTGATCGGCGGCGACGCGCTCCAGCGCGACGCGGTCGCCGCAAGCGTAAGGACTCTTCTTGCCGCGGGGGAAGCCGGTGAGATGGGTACCGTCGGCGAGTTCGACCTCATAATGCCGCCCGAAGGCGGCGACGACGGTTCCTTCGAGGCTGCTGCTCAAAGTGCGAATAGCGCATCCAGCTTGGCCGCGCAGATGAAGTCGTTGTTGGAGAGCCCGCCGACGGCGTGGGTGGTGTAGGTGACCTGGCATTGGTTATAGCCCACCGCCAGATCGGGATGGTGATCCTCTCGGTGCGAAATCCACGCCGAGGCATTGACGAAAGCCAGGGTCTCGTAATAATTGCTGAAGCGGTAGGTCTTGACTATCGTGCTCCCTGCGCGCACCCAGCCGTCGAGCGAGGCCAGCAGCCGGGACGCTTCGGCATCGGTGAGCGGCGGCAGCCCCGCTGCGCAGGGCCTGCACCGGGCTTTCGAGAGTTCCTTGGGCATGGCTCGGCTCCTCAGGCGTTGTGCAGGTGCGCAATGCGCAACGCTGCCGGCGGATGGGAATCGTAGAACAGCGAATAGAGCGGATCGGGAGTCAGCGTCGCGGCATTGTCGCGATACAGCTTGACCAGGGCGGCGATGAGATCGGAAGCCCGCGTTTGCGACGCTGCGTAGGCATCGGCCTGATACTCGTGCCGCCGCGAGATGTGCGACATCAGCGGCGTCAGCGGGAAGGTGAACACCGGCAACACCAGCGAGAACAGGATCAGGGCCAGTGCCGTGCCCTGGCTGGTCACGCCAAGTCCGGCATAGAACCACGGCTGTTCCATCAGCAGTCCGAGCAGCCAGAGGAATCCCAGGCTGAGCGCGGCGAGCAGGGCGATGCGTTGCCAGACGTGGCGATGCTGGTAGTGGCCGAGCTCGTGGGCGAGTACCGCCTCGATCTCCGTCGGCGCCAGGCGTGAGAGCAACGTGTCGAAGAAGACGATGCGTTTGGCGGCGCCGAAGCCGGTGAAATAGGCGTTGCCGTGCGCCGAGCGCTTCGAGCCGTCCATGACGAACAGGCCGCTGGCGCGGAAGCCGCAGCGGGAGAGCAGGGCCTCGATGCGGGACTTCAATTCGGCATCGTCGAGCGGCACGAACTTGTTGAACAGCGGTGCGATCAGCGTCGGATAGAGCAGCAGCACCAGCAGGTTGAAAGCCAGCCAGAACAGCCAGACATAGAGCCACCAGTAGCGTCCCATCGCCGCCATCAGCCAGAGCACTGCCAGCAGCACCGGGGCTCCGATCAGTACCGCGAGCACCCCCTGCTTGGCCAGATCGGCCAGGAACAGCGGCCAGCTCATCTGGTTGAAGCCGTAGCGCGCCTCGAGAACGAAGGTGCGATAGAGCGCGAACGGCAGGTCGATGATGAAACCGGCCAATGCCACGCTGGCGAACAGCGCCAGTCCCTGGGCGTAGCCACCGGCGGCGAAGGTGCGCAGCCAGAAATCGTTGGCGGCTTGCAGAAAGCCGCCGTACGTGAAGGCCAGCAACAGCAGCGTGCCGGCGGCGAACTCGGCCAGCCCCAGCCGGGTCTTGGCACAGGTGTAATCGGCCGCCTTATGATGCAAGGCGAGCGGAATACGTTCGGCAAATTCCGTCGGTACGACGCTGCGGTGCGCCGCGACGTGGCGTAGCTGGCGCATGGCGAGCCAGACGCGCAGCAGGGCGGTGGCCACCAGGGTGGCGAGAAAGATCAAGGCGAAGAGTCGCGAAGAAGTGAGGGGCATGGCGCCTTAAGCTGTACGGAACTGTGACAGAATACGCGTTTTTTCAGCGCGAAAATTATGGCACAAGATCAGAATGCCTTAGTCTGGCTGGACATGGAGATGACCGGCCTCGATCCGGATTCCGATCGTATCATCGAGATCGCCTTCGTCATCACCGACTCCCGCCTCAACACCGTCGTCGAAGGTCCGGCTTGGGTGGTGCATCAGACCGACGCCGTGCTCGACGCCATGGATGACTGGAACAAGGGAACCCACGGCCGTTCCGGGCTGATAGCCAAGGTCAAGGCCTCAACTCTGACGGAGGCAGAGATCGAGGAGCAGTGCCTGGCCTTCCTCAAACTCTACGTGCCGGAGCGCGCCTCGCCGATGTGCGGCAACTCGATCTGCCAGGATCGCCGTTTCATGGCGCGCTACATGCCCAAGCTGGAGGCTTACTTCCACTATCGCAATCTCGACGTCAGCACCCTGAAAGAACTGTGCAAGCGCTGGAGGCCAGAGCTGGCCAAGGGCGTCGTCAAGAACGGCAAGCACGAGGCGCTGGCCGACATCAACGAGTCGATCGAGGAAATGAAGTACTACCGCGACAACTTTCTCCGCTTGTAGAGCGGCGCGTCAATCGCGCCGATACAGACGCAGCCGTTCGCTGCGGTCGCCGGGGCGGTGACCCTCCCACAACTCGTGCCAGCCCGCCGGCGCCGGCCGGCTCTTGCGACTCCCTTGCACCAGCAGCAACCCACAGGCGGCGCCTGCGCGCGTGTTCGCATTCACCGTGACGACTCCCGCAAAATATTGCAGTGAGGCGCGCTGAGCGCCACCTAGGTTGCGTCCGGCGACGCACTGCCCGGATGCGGGCAGCGCCCGCTTGAGCGAGGCGGCAACGCCGCGATAGCTCTTGCCGTAATCGATCCAGGGCAGCCACAGCGCGATCACCAGTACCCAGACCAGCGTCACGCCTGCCGCCCAGTGGTTGATGGCGCGCCAGGGCGAGCGCGGGCTGGCAAAAATAAGCCAAAGCCAGGCCAGGGTCAGGAGCGCCGAGAAGGCGAATATGGGGATGCTGCCATGGGCCACGAATCCCGGCGCGAGCCTGGCGAAGTTGTGCGCAACTTTCGGCGGGACGCCGAAATTCATAGCGATGCTACCCAACCAGATCAGCGCCGCTACCAGCGTCAGCGTCATCATGCCGAACCAGTCGAAGGCGTTGGTCGCACCACGCCGCATGCGACCGGCACCGGCCGCCGCCAGGAGCGTCAGCGGCACCAACAAGGGCAAAGCCTCGACCGGCCGCGGCTGGTAGATAAAGACCAGGGCGAGGAGAGAGGTAACGGTGCCGGCGAGCGGTAGGATCAGCGTCGGTCCGGAGAGACGGTGGCGATTGAGCCAGAGCGTCCATAGCGCCAGGGGCAGGGCAGGCCAGGCGAACCAGACCAGCAGCTCAAGCTGATCCGGTAGAGCGCTCAACCAGTGACCTTGATAGTGGGGGCGGTCGGCGTGCCACCAGGCGCCCAGTGCTCTTGGCGCTAGCCAGGAGAGCAACAGGGGCCACAGTGCGATGAGCGGCAAGGCGACGACGATGGCAACGGCCAGGCCGCGTCGGCTGTCGTGACTGCGCCAGTGGCGGTTGGCCGGCAGTAAGAGCAGCAGCGGTGACAGGGTGATCAGCGCAGTCGTACCGACGGCGAGGAAGCCCAGACCGAGACCGAGTCCCGCCTGCAGGCCACCCAAGGCCGGCCGCTGCGGTAGGAGCGCGAGCCCGGCATAGAATGCAGCGCTGGCCGCGAGCAGAGCTATCTGGGGCTGCATGTCGTGAATCGGCACCAGCAGGCCGAGGCAGCCGATGACCACCAGTACCGCGGCGCTGCCCGCCGCAGGACCGTGGAGGCGGCGGCTCGCCGATGCCAGAAAAGCGAGGAAGGCGGCACCGCACAGGCCCGAGGCGAGGCGGGCGGCATCGTGCAGCGGCAGCAGCCAGCCGAACGATCGGGCGCAAGCGGCGGCAAGCCAGTAATAGAGCGGCGGCGAGCCCAGCATCGGTTCGCCGGCAAGATGCGGTACCAGCCAGTCGGAGCCGGTGAGGAACCCGTAAGTGATGCCGAAGTGCACGGCATCGTCGCTCTTCCATGGGTCATGGCCGATCAGGCCTGCCAGGAGGTAGAACGCGCACAGGACGGCCAGCGCCACGCCGGAGAGCGGCAGCTTGACAGGAAAACGGGGCAGCGCGGGCATGCCGTCGGCAGCGGGTCAGAAACGAAAAAAGGCAGCCTAAGCTGCCTTTCGCTGTTCCGGTGCCCGATCAGGCCGAACGCTGGACGGTGCCATATTTCTGGCGGAAGCGTTCGACGCGCCCGGCGGTGTCGACGATCTTCTGCTTGCCAGTATAGAACGGGTGGCAGGCGGCGCAGACTTCGATGTGCAGCGGCCGACCGGTGGTCGAGCGCGTTTTGAAGGCGTTGCCGCAGCTGCAGGTAACGTCGATCTCGACGTAGTTGGGGTGTATGGTTTCTTTCATATCCGTAGTCCTCGGTGTTGCCTCGCGCCCGGAGTCAGGCCGGGAAAGCGCGGAATTATCCTTGAATTCGCGGTAGATTGCAATCTTCAGCCGCGGCGCATCGCGTCGAAGAATTCCGCATTGTTTTTGGTCGCCTTGATCTTGTCGAGCAGGAACTCCATCGCTTCCATGTCGTCCATGTTGTAGAGCAGCTTGCGCAGCACCCACATTTTCTGCAGCACATCGGGCTTGAGCAGCAACTCCTCGCGCCGCGTGCCTGAGCGATTGACGTTGATCGCCGGGTAGACACGCTTCTCCGCCATGCGTCGGTCGAGGTGGATTTCCATGTTGCCTGTGCCCTTGAATTCCTCGTAGATGACGTCGTCCATGCGGCTGCCGGTATCGATCAGGGCTGTAGCAATGATGGTTAGCGAGCCGCCCTCCTCGACGTTGCGGGCAGCGCCGAAGAAGCGCTTGGGCCGCTGCAGGGCGTTGGCATCGACGCCGCCAGTGAGCACCTTGCCCGAGGCCGGGACCACAGTATTGTAAGCGCGGGCCAGGCGGGTGATGGAGTCGAGCAGGATGACCACATCCTTCTTGTGTTCGACCAGGCGCTTGGCTTTCTCGATCACCATCTCGGCGACTTGGACATGACGCGTCGCCGGTTCGTCGAAGGTCGAGGCGACCACCTCGCCCTTAACCGAACGCTGCATTTCGGTGACCTCCTCGGGACGTTCGTCAATCAGCAGAACGATCAGCACCACATCGGGATGATTGACCGAGATGGCGTGCGCGATATGCTGCATCATCACCGTCTTGCCACTCTTCGGACTGGCCACCAGAAGGCCGCGCTGACCCTTGCCGATTGGGGCGATGATGTCGATGACGCGGCTCGTGGTGTTCTCTTCGCCGCGCATGTCGCGCTCGAGCAACATATGCTTGTTCGGATGCAGCGGCGTCAGGTTCTCGAACAGGATCTTGTGCTTCGACGCCTCCGGCGGTTCGCCGTTGACCTTGTCTACCTTGACCAGCGCGAAGTAGCGCTCGCCATCCTTGGGCGTGCGGATCTCGCCTTCGATGGTATCGCCCGTGTGCAGGTTGAAGCGGCGGATCTGGCTGGGACTGATGTAGATGTCGTCAGTGCCGGCCAGATAGGAAGTGTCAGGCGAGCGCAGGAAGCCGAAGCCGTCGGGCAATACCTCCAGGGCGCCATCACCGAATATGCTTTCACCCTTCTTGGCGCGGTTCTTGAGAAGGGCGAAGATCAGTTCCTGCTTGCGCAGCCGGTTGGCGCCATCGATCTCGTTGGCGATGGCCATTTCAAGCAATTGACCGACGTGGAGGACTTTGAGCTCCGATAGATGCATGTGGGGAACCTGCTAGACGTGAAGCGGGGAAATGGAGGGGAAGAACCCGGTGAAGATTTGAGGGTGGTCAGGTAAGCAGAAAAGCCAGGGAATCAATGCGGGCTGAGCCCAGCCCGTGCGGCGCTACTTTATCGTGTGATTATTGGTAGGCGCCGCGACCTTCAGGGCGGACTGTAACGGGATCAGAGGTTGCTGTCAATAAAGGCGGTGAGTTGGGATTTCGACAGGGCACCGACCTTGGTTGCTTCGACGTTCCCGCCCTTGAACAGCATCAGCGTCGGAATACCGCGAATACCGAACTCGCCAGGGGTCTTCTGATTGTCGTCGATGTTGAGCTTGGCCACCTTCAGCTTTCCGGTGTAATCCTTGGCGATTTCGTCCAGGATGGGCGCAACCATCTTGCAGGGGCCACACCACTCGGCCCAGTAATCGACCAGCACGGGCAGGTTCGATTCGAGCACCTCGTTCTTGAAACTGGCGTCAGTAACGTGATGGATATGTTCGCTCATGAGTTCCTCTTGCAGTTAGGGTGTCGCCCCGTCGGGGCTATCGGGAAATACTGAATCGTGAAAGCGCACAGGCTTGTGAAAAACTCGGCTCCGGGCGTATGCCCGGGCTACGCCTATCCTGATCGGCATTTTACAATATTCCGTAGGGTTTTGCTGGGGCCGCTGGTGCAGGTGTATATTCATTGGCTCATTCCTTGAGCTAGCTCGTTGCCGGGGAAGCCGCCATGGACCGTACCGAACGTTTCTACATGATCGACCAGTTGCTCGGCGAGCAGCGAGTTGTGTCCTTCGCTGTGCTGAGGGAAAGGCTCGGTGTCTCGCGTGCCACGGTCAAACGCGATCTCGAATACCTGCGCAACCGCTTCAATGCGCCGATCGTCTGGGACCGGGAGCAAGGCGGCTACCGTTTCTCCGAGGCGGAAAGGACTGGTGGGCAGTACGAACTGCCCGGATTGTGGTTCAACGCTTCAGAAATTCATGCCCTACTCACGATGCAGCACTTGCTCGCGGGTCTGGACAGCGGCGGCTTGCTCGGGCCGCATATCCAGCCGCTATTAGTTAGACTGCGCTCGCTTCTGGGTTCGGCCGACAACCCGAGCGGAGAAATCCAGAAGCGCATCCGCATCCTCGGCATCGCCGCGCGCAGGATGGACCTGGATCACTTCGCGGTTGTCGGCTCCTCCCTGTTGCGCCGCCGCCGCCTGCAAATAGCCTACTTCGTGCGCACCCGGAATGAGATCGGCGAGCGCGAGGTGTCGCCCCAGCGGCTGGTGCATTATCGCGAGAACTGGTATCTGGATGCCTGGTGCCATCTACGCCATGAGCTGCGCAGTTTTTCTGTCGATGCCATTCGTAGCGCCGAGATTCTCGATACGGCGGCGCGCAATGTCCCTGAAAAAACCCTCGACGAGGTACTGGGTTCGGGATACGGAATTTTCTCAGGGCGCCGCGTGCAGTGGGCGAAGCTGCGGTTTTCGCCGCAGCGCTCGCGCTGGGTGGCGAGCGAACAGTGGCATCCGCGGCAGCGGGGCAGCTTCGATAGGGATGAGCGCTATTTGCTGGAAATCCCCTACAGCAACCACCGCGAATTGCTGATGGATATCTTGAAGTTCGGTCGCGATGTCGAGGTATTGGCGCCGGCGGAATTGCGACGTGCCGTGCGCGAGGAGTTGCAGGTCGCCTCGCGCTTCTACCCAGATTGAGCCGGATAAATGAGAAAAATCCGGCGAAGGTGTTTACAAGCCGGATCAGCTTCGGTATAGTTCCGCTTCTTCGCTGGCCGAGTTGTTTTGAAACTGAAACAGGCTAGCCGTTCTTTAACAACCAGACAACCGATAGGTGTGGGTGCTTGGGTAGGCGGTGGTGAGTTGCGGGCCTGACTTTCGAGAATCGAAGGGGTTGGGTGCGGAGCTGGGCTGAGAGGCTTGGTTGGCGCG